>Ga0209605_1004394_pt1 | contig 11578 bp, 8 predicted proteins | sample AD_UKC035_MetaG_FD_184408 | JGI IMG/M metagenome (GOLD analysis project Ga0209605, IMG submission 184408) | Active sludge microbial communities of municipal wastewater-treating anaerobic digesters from USA - AD_UKC035_MetaG (SPAdes) (version 2) | ecosystem: Engineered > Bioreactor > Anaerobic >...
GGTAGCTGGAGGAATTGGTTATGCGGTCATCGATGGGACCAAGATCCTTGACCCGTTGGTTCCCGCGAATCAAACGAATTTATGGCTTGGCAAGACGCAAGATTGCTCTTCAGCCGCAACGGGTAGCTCCGTATTCGACTTCGAGGGTGATGGAAAGGCAGAGGTGGTTTATTCCGACGAACAATACTTGCGTGTCTACGATGGAACGAATGGGGATGTTCTCTTTCAGGAATGCAATACGACCGGCACGCTTTTTGAGTATCCGTTGGTCGCGGATGTGGACAACGATGGGCACGCGGATCTCATCGTGATAGCCAATGCGTATTCGGGGATCACGTGTCCGAAGGATGGTTCGAAACAGCGTGGATTGCGTGTGTTTGGAACTAACACGGGAAGATGGGTGAGAACGCGTCGGGTGTGGAACCAGCACGCTTATCACGTTACCAACGTCGAGGAAGATGGAACGATCCCCACGCAGGAGGCGCCGAATTGGACGCAGCAGCGGCTCAACAATTTCCGGCAAAATGTGCAGCCACTGGGAGAATTCGGTGCGCCGGACCTGATCGTGCAAGTGCTTCCTCCACCGTGCAATACGGAGTATGCCCTGTATGCGCGGGTGACGAACATCGGTCAGGCATCGGTTCCCGCGGGTGTGGTGGTGGGATTTTACGCGAACGATCCGCTGGCCGGAGGGACCCTGTTGGGTTCCGCGGTGACGTCTCACCCGCTGTACCCGGCTGAAAATGAAATTGTCTCCTATCCGTACCCCAATCCTCCGCCTGGATTGTCCAACGGAACGACGCCCTTGTATGCGGTGGTCGATGATGGGAACCCGCCGCACGCCTGGGTGGAATGCCGTACGGACAACAACACTGGCGGACCAGCGAGTGGCAAATGTCTGGGTGGGGGGAGCTGATTTTTCGTAATAATCAATAAAAACATATGGTTAGATCCGTTTTGTCTCTCCGGGTAGGGGTGAATAATGGCCAAAGCATTTACGGTTTCTTGTCCCAATTGTGGGGCGGGCCTTCAAACGGACCCTCGAAACACACTCACACATCAGGTCAGTTGCCAATACTGTGGAACGTTGGTGACGATGGTGCCGGCCGCGGCCCGGAAACGAACCGCGCTGGGGGTGCCGCCCGTGCCGACGGGACCCAATGTCGTTTTGCTCGACAAACCAGAAGTCCCCAAGGGACAGGCGGTGGGATTTGCAATTACGATCGGCCTTGCGGCGCTGCTGCCGATGGTGATCGGATTGTTCGCAGTAGTGGCCAATTCGGGCATATTTTCCGAACTCAACTCTCGTTTCAACCCGAATTTATTTCCCCTCGAGTGCGAAACCGGGCGTGAAGTGGTCATTCGAAAGCGTAATGAAACGCGGACCGATGCATTCGTTTTTGCATCGACGGCTTGTACGATCCGCATCGTCGACAGCAAACTGAGCGGGCCGTATATCGTCAAGGAAGGGACAGGGGTAAAAATAATCGTAGAAAATAGCGAGTTACGTGTTTCGAAAGCCGTTTTTCAAGGTGGGAACAATTCCAGCATCGAGCTTCGAAAAGGCTCGAAAGTGTATGCGGACGACGCGGTCTTCGATGGCGCCCAACACAGCAAGCTGACCATTGTAGGAAGCGTGGTGGAATCCAAAGGCAGCATCTTCAAGTCAGAAAGCTTTGGTGAAGTAAATCTCAAGGAAAAAAGTCGCCTCAAAGCGGCCAAACACGTGCTGGCGGGTGCGAATTCCAAGCTTACGGTCGACAATAGCGAAGTCGTTCTGGGATCGAGCTTGGTGCGTGAAGGCACTGACTATTTTACGGTCGACGCTAGCAACGGAAGCACGATCCAAAGCGAAGCGATCGCGATCGTTGGCGGATCCTATGGCACGGTTCGTCTGTCCGATAGCAAACTCACAGGCATGACGGGAGCTGTGGATATGGGGCGAGGCACGGTATCTTTGCTGGAGGGCGCGACGATATCTTCGCGGCAGGATGCCGTGCGAATGGGGGATTACGGCAAGGTGGAGGTTGGTCAAAAGGCTCGAATCGAGTCTGGGGCTGTTGCAATTCGAGTCGGAGGCCACAGCGATGTGTCGATCAATGGGGGAATGATCAAGGGAATCAAGGCTGCCATCATGGCGGACGACTACACGACAGTGAGGCTCCGACGAGCAACCGTGACGGGGGTCAAGGATATCAAAGGACGATATTCCAAGGTGATCGAGGACTGAGGTTTTTCAAAGGGGGCGGCAAGATCGTCCATCGGAGCATCGACGGAAGCGTTGGTCAAACCTATGTTGACGTTTTCGCCGGAGGTCACATGGCTCGAGTGTCTTCGAACAATTGTCCGAATTGCGGCGCGGCACTGAAGCTGGACTCACGACTTCAGACCGTTCACAGCGTATCTTGCCAATACTGCGGGACGGTCGTCACGGTTGTTCCCGCGGCAGCCCGTCGTCGCACCGAGCTTGGCGAACTCCCGAAGATTCCCTCCGGGCCGCATGTCGTGATGTTGGATGAAAAACAGGTTTCGCCCCGGGCCTTTGGCTGCGTGATGGCATTTGTTGTTTTCGGGATTATGGGATTCATCCTCGTAGGTACGGTGGGGAGTAAGTTTTTCCCCTATTTGAACTCTCGTTTCAATCCGTGGCTCTTTCCCATGAATTGCAGCACTGGAGAGCAGATTGTGATCTGGGGACGAACGGAAACCAGCAACGAGCCTCTCATCAACGCTTCCACGTTTTGCAAGATACGCATCATCGACAGCCACTTGACGGCTCCGCTCCTTGTGAAAGGTGATACCGGCGTGGAAATAATAGCGGAAAATAGCGAGCTTCGCGTAGCCAGAGCGGTGCTGGATGGAAAAACAAACGCGAAGTTGGAGCTTCGCAAGGGTTCTAAGGTCCATACCAATGAATATGTGGTGATCGGAGACACGTGGGCGAGCGTTTCCCTTTCCGCCAGTTCCATCGAATCAAAAGGGGGAGTGGTAAAGGGAGAAAACGGTCCGAAGCTTCGTGCCCGGGACAAGAGCCGTGTGGTGGCTGCCAAAGCTGTCATGGTGGGTCCTGATGCCGAGGTATTGCTCGATGACAGTGAGATGCTCTTGGCGACGAGCGTCTTCGAGGAAGGAGCTGATCACGTTAAGCTTTCGGTCAACAATCGAAGTACGATTCGAAGCGAGAACATCGCTGTGATGGGAGGCAGCCACAGCGAGATCTCCGTTTCTGCCAGCACCATCACAGGAAAAAACGGGGCCATTGATATGAAGGACCATGACAAACTGACGTTGTCCGATGCCGCAACCATTCGATCGCCCCGCGATGCGGTTCAATTCCAAAACCATGCGACTGTGGACGTTGGGTCAGGCTCAACCATCGAGGCTGGCACTTCAGCCCTTCGAGTTGGCAAAGACGCCAACATTCGCATATCGGGGACGGTGGGCGGGAATACCAGCGCGATCTCAGCGGAGGACTATTCTAAGGTAGTTCTACGTCGCGCTACCGTTCGTGGTCCGATAAGCGTTACGGGAAGCTACTCTTCGGTCAAACAAGAATGAACCGAATGGGGGCTCGAGGTTGGTGAGCGCATACGTTTTTTTTAGAGACCTTTGCGCGATGACCTCCGCGTTATCCTGATTCATGCGGGGATGTTGTCCTTCGCTCAAAGATCGATCCAGGATCGTTCTCATGGTGTATTCGTTTCAACAGCGTACACAACGTCGCGTGCGTTCCGGTCATCCCTATCCGCTTGGGGCCACCCGGCTGAACGAAGGCGTGAATTTCGCCCTATATTCAAAGCACGCCACAGCCGTCGCGTTGTTGCTCTTCGACGATCCGCATGGCGAGCCAACGGATGTCATCGTACTACCGTCGCGAACACGCCACGTGTGGCATGGTTTCGTCGAGGGGATAGGCCACGGACAGTGGTACGGCTATCGGGTGGCAGGACCGTTTGATCCGGCCATGGGTCATCGTTTCAATCCGCACAAGGTCCTCATCGATCCGTATGCCAAAGCGCTTTCTCACAAGATGAGAAACGAGGATGGATTGTTGCTCGGCTTCGATCGGTTCGCGCAGGAAGCGGATCTGACATTGGATGAGAGAGATAATGTTCGTTTGGTGCCGAAAGCGATGGTGGTGGACGACGTTTTCGACTGGCAAGGGGATGAGCCACTCGATGTACCGTTTCGGGACTTGGTGATCTACGAGACCCACGTGAGGGGCTTTACCCGGCACGATTCGTCGAAGGTTGCCCATCCGGGCACGTACCTGGGTCTCATCGAAAAGATTCCGCACTTGCTCGAGCTTGGCGTGAACGCCGTGGAATTACTTCCCGTGCATGAGTTTGCCACGGAGGATTTTCTTCGCGACAAGGGGCTCATGAATTATTGGGGATACAACACGGTGTCTTTTTTCGCGCCGGAGTCTTCCTATGCGTCGAGCGATCGGCCTGGGGCTGCCATCGATGAATTCAAGACGATGGTGCGTGCGCTTCATCGAGCGGGCATCGAAGTGATTCTCGACGTCGTTTACAATCATTCGGCGGAAGGCAACGAACTCGGACCGACATTGTCCCTGCGAGGCATCGACAACCGCACGTATTATTGTCTCACCGGCAGCCCCGAACAGCCGATGAGGCGATACGTCAACTTCAGCGGTTGCGGTAATTCGCTCAATCTCAGTGATCCGATCGTCCTTCGCCTGGTCATGGACTCGCTTCGCTATTGGGTCCAGCAGATGCATGTGGATGGTTTTCGATTCGACCTGGCATCCGTGCTTGGGCGTGAAGGAGGGCGATTCGATCGATCCGCCTCGTTCTTCGATGTGGTGACACAGGATCCGGTGCTCAATCGAGTCAAACTCATTGCGGAGCCCTGGGACATCGAGACGTTCGAGATTGGAAACTTTCCTATCGAATGGTGCGAATGGAACGCGAGATTCCGCGATACCATGCGTCGATTCGGGCGTGGCGATTCCGGGGTGTTGTCAGACGTGGGCTATCGGCTCACGGGGTCGAGTGATTTGTATGGGCACGACGGTCGGACGCCGTATCACAGTATCAATTTCATTACCTGTCATGATGGTTTTTCGCTTGCGGATCTCGTGTCGTACAATCGGAAACACAACGAAGCGAACGGGGAAGACAACCGGGATGGCAATGATGCCAACGAGTCGTGGAACTGCGGTGTGGAAGGGCCAACGACGGATCCCGAAGTATTGTCTCTTCGTCGACGCTTGGTGAGAAACCACTTGTGCCACCTGATTTTTTCGTTGGGCACGCCGATGTTGCTGGGGGGCGACGAGGTGCTTCGAACGCAAGGGGGAAACAATAACGCGTACTGTCAGGACAACGAGATCAGTTGGATGAACTGGCAGTGGGACGACGAGGCAAGAGATTTTTTCCGCTTCGCTCGTCTTGCGCTGGCATTTCGACGTCGTCATCCGATCTTACGTCGAGGCCAATTTCATCGGGGGGTGGACTCAGACGGGGACAAGCTTCCGGACATATCGTGGTTTGGAACGGATTTGGATCCGGTGCCGTGGGGTGATCCGAACGCGCGAACCTTGTGTTTTCGTCTCGATGGCAAGGAAGCGGGAGCGGAGGCGCCGCGTAAATTATTGTTTTTTATATTGAATTCGGATCAGCGGGGCAAGTACGTTCGCTTGCCGGTGGCATCGTTGGGGCGATGGCATCGTGTGGTGGATACGAGCTTGCCTCCGCCGATGGACTTTGTGGAAGAGGGCGAAGAGGTAGCTCTCGAGCCTGAGGATGGGTATTGGGTGAATGCACGAAGTACGGTGATTTTGTGTACGAAATGATGGGGAATCAGGCCCAATCGCATTCGGCGGTGAAGTGTCGAAGGAAGCGGGTTTGTTTGGTGATCCGCACGCCGCGCACGGATTTCGCGTTTTGTTTCAATTCGCACAACACTTCCGCCACGTAGTCGAAATGGCTTTGGGTATAGACGCGGCGTGGAAAGGCGAGGCGTACGAGTTCCATGGAGTGATAGGTTTCGGTGCCATCATCCAAGCGTTTGCCGAACATGACGCTTCCGATTTCGACGCCGCGAATACCTCCTTGGAGATACAGGGCGTTGCACAGGCTCCAGGCGGGGTATTGCTCTTTGGGCAGATGGGGAAGGAAGTCTTTGGCATCCAGGTACACCGCGTGGCCGCCGGGGGGCTGAACGATGGCGATTCCTGTTTCTTGTAGTCGTTGTCCGAGATACTCGGCGGTTCGCAGACGGTAACGGAGATAGTCTTCCTGCATGACTTCTTCGAGTCCCACGGCAAGAGCATCGAGGTCGCGCCCCGCGAGTCCGCCGTAGGTGGGGAATCCCTCGGTCAAGATGAGCAAATTGCGAGCGGCTTCCACCCAGCGTTCGTCGCGCAACGCAATGAACCCACCGATATTGACCATGCCGTCTTTTTTCGCACTCATGGTGCAACCGTCGGCATAGCTGAACATTTCGTGGACAATGCTTTCGATGGTGCGGTTTTCCATGCCGGGTTCACGCAGTTTGATGAACATGGCGTTTTCGGCGAACCGGCAAACGTCGAGAATCAGCGGTTTGTCATAACGTTTCAGCAATTCGCTGTAGGCTCGAATGTTTTCGAGGGAGACGGGCTGACCACCACCGCTGTTGTTGGTGATGGTGATCATGCCGAACGGGATGCGATCGGCGTCGCGTTTCAGCAAGTCCTCGACTCGTTCGAGATCGATATTTCCCTTGAAAGGATGGGTATTTTGAGGTTGCAGCCCTTCCGGGATGACGAGGTCGACCGCGACCGCTTGGCCGTATTCCAAATTGGCGCGCGTGGTGTCGAAGTGCGTGTTGTTGGGGATCACGTCGCCGGGTTTGGTTGCGACGGAAAATAGGATTCGTTCGGCGGCGCGACCTTGGTGGGTCGGGATGAAAAACGGATAGCCAGTGATGCGTTGGATGACTTTCTCGAGCCGGAAAAAGCTTTGCGCGCCCGCGTAGCTTTCATCGCCTTGCATCATGGCGGCCCATTGATTGGCGCTCATGGCACCGGTACCAGAATCGGTGAGCAAGTCGATCAACACGTCGTCCGCGTGCAGTTTGAACACGTTCAGCCGAGCTGCTTCGAGCAACTCACGACGTTGTTCGGCAGTCGTCAGGCGAATGGGTTCGACGGCTTTGATACGAAACGGTTCGATGATGGTTTTGGGCATGGGAGAGTCCTGGTTGCAGAGCTTCTCGGGGTTATGTCGGAATTCTGCTCATGGGCGGTCCGACAAGGAGCGTCGTTGTGACGTCAGCGACCACGCAAGCGCGGGTAGCTTACTCGTCGAAGGCGGATCGGAAAAGAGTTCGCGAAGGTGAAACGAAGTAGCCGCGGTGAGGTCGAAAGCGCCGATTCCCGAGATAAACGCGGGAATTATCTACGAAAGGAGGGAATGACGAGATGGGCATTGCGAGCGGCGAAATTCTTGCTACAGGGTGCCATTATGTTGAATTTTTCCAAGCGTCTACCGCACCTTCTTCCGGGAATATTTCTGCTTTTTGCAGGAGTTCATTGCTCCAGCGAAGGACCCACGGAAATTACGTATGACCCAGGAAAAGATCCGGTTACCGTACCGAGCGGCGGCTCGGGCGGTGAAGGGGTGGAAACAGGAGGAAGCGGCGGAAATGCGACAGGGGGCGCTGGCGGATCGTCGGCGGGAGCCGCCGGTTCGGCCGCTCAAGCAGGCGGGGGGGGGAGATTCGGGAAGCGGCGGTTCCGAGCCGCCGGACGCCGCTCCTCCGGACGCCAATTTTCAATACGATGCTCCGGTGACGGATACCTCGCTCAATCAGGATACGGCATGTGCAGCATCGCGCGTGGAAGTAACGCTTACGCCGCTGGACATGTACATCATGCTCGACCGTTCCGGCAGCATGGTGGAACCGGGGTATTCATGGAGCCCCAAGCCAACGGGCGGCATCACGATCACCGGAGGCGATTGTAATTACGATCCGGCCGTCCCACCGCTGAATTCCCGTTGGTGTTACAGCGTCTACGCGCTCTCCGGGTACTTCAAATCCGCGGAAGCCAGTGGAAATCGCGCGGCCCTGCAGGTTTTTCCTGTCGGAACCATGAACACATGCCCGCCTCCGGACTTCTTGGCTACCCCGTTGGTCGGATATCAAACGCTGACCGGCGGCGCACAAACGCTTATCAACGCTCTCAACAACGCCGACCCGCTCGGTTCCATCACGCCGACCAAGGCCGCCTTGCACGGCATCGCGGGGTTCACCAGTGCCAACAAAACCTCCGGGCGCATTACCATCGGCATCTTGATCACCGATGGTATCCCCAATAGTTGTGCGCCCGATGACGGGGCCACGCTCGGATCGATCGTGGATGCCCACCTCAAGGCTACGGGAATTAGAACCTACGTGATCTCCATGACCGGTGTGTCCCCTGCCGGATATCAAGTGTTGGAAGCCATCGCCTCCAAAGGCGGAGCACCGTCGCACACGCAGTATTGTTCGGGGAGTATCAGCCCCTGTCATTTCTACGATGTGGGCAACGGAGACTCCGCGGTGTTCAAAGAGGTGCTGAAAAAGATCCAACAGAACGCGATCGGCTGCTCCTACAGCCTTCCCACGACGGACGCGGGGGTTGTGGATTTGGATCAAATTGCAGTGCAATACACGCCTGGGGGCACAGGAACGCCCATCGATCTGGAGCGTGTCAATGCCGTCGGAGCCTGCAAGAACAACGCTTGGTATTACGATAACGCTTCGCCGCCCAATATCGTTCTGTGTCCTTCCACCTGTGCGGTGGTGGAAAAAGACGATAACCCGCGGGTGGACATCCTCGTGGGCTGCGAACAAAGCTGATCGCGTTTGACCGCGTATGCCGGGAAACAAGGGAACACGTTCGGTTCCGTCTGATTTTTCCCATCATGAGAATCGCTGCGGAAAGAGCGTCCTCACGCTTGGATGAATCATTCGCGTGTGGTACCAACGCTTTTCTTTCCACGATTGCGAGCAGGAGACGAGTTTGGGAGCTATCAAAGGGAGTCTTAGTTACACTCGCTTCTATGTATGGGGTGAGCTGGAGGGAGCCTTTCACGATCGGTTTATGCGCTCGATCAAAAATAGGGTGTTTGAGCCGCTCGTGGCACAGGAGCCGGAGGAGGAGCATAGCGGTTGGGTATCGATCGCCGATCCTTTCGATCTCGAATTGACGCGAGACAAAGTATTTTTGAATAATTACTTGAACTTAGCCTTTCGAATCGATCGGTGGCGGCTCCCGAAACCCGTATTCGATGCGCAGTTTGCGGAAGCGGAGCGTCAGCTTCTCGAGCGCAAGAACCGGGAGCGTCTTACCCGCAAGGAAAAAGAAGAGCTTCGGTTGTTCGTGGCCAAGCGGTTGCGCAAACAAGTCATTCCGGCCATGAAAATCATCGACTTGTCGTGGGACCTGGAGGCGGGCCTCGTTCGGTTTTGGAGCCAATCACCGAAGATGCACGAGCGGCTGATGGAGATTTTCGAAAAGACCTTCAAGCTCAAGCTGGTGACGGAAAGTCCGTATGCCAATGCCATTCGTTTGGGGATTACCGAATCGCAGGCAATGTCGCTGCTTCAGCTCGATCTAAGTCGGTTTCACGGTCCTGACGACGGCGAACTACCGATGGCTTCCTCGTTCGATCCGGAGGTGGAATAGTCATGGATCTACTGGATGCCGTCGAATCGGGTCGTTTTCTTGGCCGAGAGTTTCTCCTCTTTCTTTGGTTCGAAAGCGAGGTGTTGGAGGGGCAATTCGAGATGCCCGATGGGGAACGTTTCGATCTTTGGCTCGAGAACCAACTCACGCTCGAATCGGAAACGGCTGAGCAAGAAGTCACGCGGATGCGTGGTGCGGCGCCTAGCACAACCAGTGAAGCGCACGAGGCATTGAGACGTGGCAAACTTCCGGTGCAAGCTCGCATTCGTATCGATCGAGGGCAGCAGGCATTCAGTGCGGTGGTGAGCGCCAATTCACTGAGTCTGTCGAGTGCGACGATCCCTCAACTCATCAAAGAGGAGGAGGAAGAGCGATTTTACGAGCGCATGTATCTCGTCGAGGAATTGGAGAAGATGATCGATGCGCTTTATGAACAGTTTTTGTCCATTCGGTTGTCACCACTGTGGGAAACGAAAATGCTTCCGATGATTCGTCGTTGGGTTCAGAACCCGACGCAAGCGGACGCAAAGAAACTTCGCACGATTCGAAACGAGGCAACGCCGTTGGGGCGAGGAAAAAAGGCGGGATGGATTCTCGATCCAGGCGAGTGAAGGCTCAAGCCTTTGCTGCATCGAGTTCGAAGGGGACACCGCAAACGTGCAGGAACCAGTAAGGAACATTACCGACCACGACCAACTCCAGGCTCATGTCGGCACCGATGGGGTAGGGGGCCTCGAGATGAATGGCACCGCCATTGGGACGTTTTTCCCAAGGGGATGGGTAGGGTTCGATGCGAGTCATGCTCCTGGGATGCCGTACATCGCGTGGACGTTGTGACGTCAAGCGTCGATTTCGACTTTGTGGGTGTGGACATGGCTGAAACCGATGAACAGCGCGCTCAACCGAGGGTAAGCACGGGTGTCATGACTGTTTTGGTGCCATCTTCATCATCATCGGCGGGGGGAGTGTAGGCGGCCACGGTGATCCAGCCTTCTCGATCGAAAAAACCGCGTTGGGGATCGGCAACGAGTACGCGGCTTCCGTGGTGGGCGAGCTGCGTGACCCAAGCACGAACCTGTTTCGCGAGTTCCCGCTCATACGTGACGTCGCCCACGAGCACGATATCCCAGTAGCTCCGGAGATTTCCCAGCAAATTATCGGTGGTGATGCGCAGGGAAACGTTGTTTCGGCGGGCATTGAGCAAAATGGCGGTGGCGGCGACCGGATCGGTGTCGGAGGCCAGGACTTCCGCGCCGCATCGGGCGGCAGCGATCGCTTCCACACCGCATCCAGCTCCGAAAGCGAGTACCCTTTTTCCTCGTACGGACTCGGGATAGCGAGAAATATAGTAGGCAAGGGCCTGTCCTCCGGGCCAGCAAAACGCCCAAAAAGGGTCCGCAAGTCCCAGGGCATCGAGTTCCGCTTGTCCGGCCCGCCACAAAGGCTGCGCCGGTGTAATGAGATGCAAGAGGATGTCCGGGCATAATCGAGGCGAGGACAGCGCCGTATGACGCACGATCAACGCTTCATGGACTGGATCTACGAACAGTGGCATCGTCTCTTTCTCTCATGCGTCGTCTCGGATACCATAGACACATGCTGAGTTGGCGAGAAGTCCTGGTAGCAGTTCTGATCATGGCTGGTTGTAGTGGGGAATCCGATCCGCGTCCCGATCGAGGTTCGGGAGGTTCCAAAGCGGAACCACCCCAATGGCTCGACGATGGGGCTCCGACGGAAACGCATTCCAAACTCATACCTTCCTGTTATGACCTTTGCGCCTGGGAGGTGAAAGCTGCCAAGGATTGTCCCGACAATGCTCTCGAACAGTGTAAAGCGAGCTTCCTTGCCATGGCCGCCGGGGTGAGCGGACCGTGTGCAAACACGCTCGATTATCTG
>Ga0209605_1004400_pt1 | contig 11557 bp, 6 predicted proteins | sample AD_UKC035_MetaG_FD_184408 | JGI IMG/M metagenome (GOLD analysis project Ga0209605, IMG submission 184408) | Active sludge microbial communities of municipal wastewater-treating anaerobic digesters from USA - AD_UKC035_MetaG (SPAdes) (version 2) | ecosystem: Engineered > Bioreactor > Anaerobic >...
CTCGCCCCCGGCCAGGAGGTGCAGCGAGGGCGCGAACACGATCTTGTATCGGGAGAGGTCCTCGGTGGGCCGCGCGAAGTCGACTGGGATGTTCCGGTCGTGCAGGGCGTTGTAGAACAGCATGACGTGCTCGCGCAGCTTGAAGAGCCGGGTGTGCTGTTGCGGCTGCTTGAGCTTCCATTCGGTCGGATGACTGTAGAGGATGCACGTCTCCGCCATGACGCGGGTGCCGCGCAGGACCGGTGCGAGCAGCTTGAGCTCCTCGCCGATCTGGCTGATCTCGCGGTAAACGCGGTTGTCGCCCCGCCCGTCGTGGGTCAGAACCCCGCCATAGAATTTCTCGGAGCCGATCCGCGGCGACCGCCAGAAGAAGTAGAGGACGCCCGTCGCGCCCCGGGAGACCAGCTGGTACGTGAACAACCGAACCACCCCCGGCCGAAGCAGCGAGTTGACCTCCTGCCAGTTGACGTTGCCGGCCTTCTCCTCGATCACCCAGAAGCCCTCCTCGCCGTCCGGCGTGCGGATGCCCGTTTTCTTGAGAGACCGCATGATGTCGTGCTCGACCGCATTCTCCGAGGGCCGGTGGCGCAGGGTCGCGTAGCAGTCGAGCGAGACGAAATCGAGGACTTCGGCCATATCGAAGTGATCGTAGTGCCTCGAGAGCGCCCTCAGGTTGGTGGTCACCGGGATCCCCGGCGTCAGCTCGTGCAGCAGATCCACCTGCATCTTGACGAAAGCCACGCAGGTATCGCTGGCGAACCGCATCCAGTCGAGCACCAGGGCGGGGTTGTGCACGGTGGGGGCGGCCATCGGCATGGGGACGTCCTCCCAGCGGGTGACCACCTGCCCCCAGAAGCGCAGGCCGAGGCAGTCATTCAGACGCTCGAGGGTCTCGTACTTGGCCTTGAGCCACGCATGCCAGTCGTTGCGAGCCTCGGGATTGAACGAGAACTCCGTCCGATGGCCGCCGATCCCGTTGTCGACCTGCCAGGCGATGAGCTGGGGGTGGCGCCCCAGGTGCTGGGCGAGGGCGGTGACGATCCTGTTGGCGTACTGCCAGTAGACATTGCTGTTCATGCAGTAGCCGTGGCGCGTGCCGGGATGCAGCGTCAGACCCTGCTCGTCCTGCGGCAGGATCTCGGGGTGTTTCTGGGCCAGCCAGAGCGGCGGAGCCGCCGTCGGCGTGCCCAGCACCACTTGGATGCCGTGCAGCTTCATGACGTCCATCGCCCGCCACATCCAGTCGAAGTCGTACTTCCCCTCCTCCCGCTCGTAGAGCCCCCAACAGAATTCGCCCATCCGCACCACGTTGACCCCGGCCGCCACCATGAGCTGCGCGTCACGCTCCCATCGGGCCTCGGGATGCTCCGGCGTTCCAGCATAAGGGTAGACCCAGTGCTCCGGATGATAATCAACGCCAAAGTACATAGGCTTTACTAGGGGTCTGTGCAAAAATTAATTCCGGTTTTGCTGGAGGGGATTGGGCTCGCCGGCGAGGCGCGACGAAGGAGCATAGCCTTGACCTCTGTGACTGAGGAGCAACGACGCCAGCGAGCCCAAGCCCCCCAGCCCTTCGGGGCGGGGCGGCACCGGGCCCGCTGCATCGTTCCTCGGTCGGTCGAGTATCGCAGAGGATACACTCCCTCCCTCGGGCCTCGCATCGGGCCCGGTGGCGCTCCCGCCAAAATCGGAAGTAATTTTTGCACAGACCCTAAGGATCATACCGCACCCGGTAGTATCGCTCCCGATCCGCGGAGCCCGCAGGCACGGTGTCCGTGACGGTCAGCGTCTCCGCGGTCGCCGCCGGGTTGGTGATCGTCACCAATGGCTGCCATGCCGCCGGAAGCAGGCTCGAGGAGTACTCGACCCGATAGGTCGTCTCCGCCGCCGCGGTCCACGACAACTGGAGCGTCAGCGGCACCAGGCTCATGACCTCGACGTCCGCGATCCGCACCCCGTCGAACGGCCAGTTGTCCCCGAGGTTGGGGATGCCGTCGCCGTCCGAGTCGATCTCGGCGCTGTTGAGCAGCGCCTTATTGACGTAGATCGTCGTCACGTAGGTCGGCCCCATGTAGGACGCCACCGGCACGGTGTTGTCCGTACCCGCGTAATCCCGCACCCACCGCAGGCGGCCTCCGCAGAGCCCGTCCAACTCCTCGACCGCCATGTTCGATCCGGCGAAGTACACCGTCATGCCCGGATCAATCACGATGGCCGACTCCGGATCCGCCTGGATCGTGCTCTCGAGCTCCAGGTAGTCGACGTACAAGGCGTAGTTGCCCGGGAGCGGGTTGCCGAGCGTGTCGGCGGGCTTGATGAACCGCAGCTCGCCGCCCGGCGAGACTCCCAGGACCAACCGGCCCAGCGCGGCGTTGTTCGTGTACCCATCCCTCGAAGCCCCGCGGTCCTCCGCCGCCCATGTGTGCGTCACGCTCGCGAACTGCGGCGCCGAAGTCTCGATCACCGTCCCCAAGAGATCACCCGTCGCCGGCTTCCTGAGAAGATGGAATCCGTCCAGCACGGTGATTGAGTTGGGAGAACCAGCCCCGGCGTCGGACAGGCTGTTCGTAATGTCCAAGGCCAGGCCGCCATCCGCCAGGATCGTGTAGTTGCGCAGCTTCAAGTCCCAGGCGCGATACGTCTCGGCGCCGCGGGTGAAATCCCGGCCATTCTCGAGTTTGACCGCCCCGGCCCTCACCGAGAGCACGTTGCTGCTATTGATGCTGCCCCGATTCTCGTAGGACTCGGCGGCGATGTTATGCGTGTAGGCGTTCAGCGTCCCCGCGTTGACAAAGCCCTTGTAGGGCTGCGCCGTGTCGGAACCGTAGTTGGCCCGGTTCTCGACCGTGATCACGCCCTGGTTCGTGAAGTAACGGAGGCCCGGACTGTTCGTGGCCGACCAGTTGGAGAGCGGATTCGTCAGGGTCATCGTGCCCGAGCTGCCGAGCGTGAAGCTCTCCCCGAAGATCTGCAGTTTACCCGGCAGATACAGCGGGTCGTTCACCACGGTGTTCGTGCTCGATGTCACAAAATCATGAATCACCACCTGCTGGGTCGCATTCAGGAAATCCGCGCTCAGAATCAGGACGTGGATCCCGACGTCGACGGGGTTGGTGATCGGACTGAAGTAGTTGGTGGTGGCGTCGATGTACCAGTTCGAGAGGACGAGCGCCATCTGGTTGGTCCAGAGCCCGCTCCAAGCCTCGAGGTTGCCGCCCATCCGGAGCGTGCTCTGCCGGGCGAGATTCTGAACCGTCAGCAGCCCGTTGGTCGAGCCCAGCGAATAAACCAACTCCGGAGCGTCGACGACCGCGTTCGAGCTGCTGATCAGGTGCTTGGCCTGCACCGAGATCAGACCCATCCCTTGAAACCGGGCCTTCGTCAGGTTCACATTGTCCCCGACCACCTCGATCCGGCCCGGCTGTTCGGTCGCCCCCATCCGGGGGACCACCGGCGGCCGCACCTGGAGATAGTCCACATAGGCGCTGTACCCGGCGTAGTAGTTCGTCACGAACACGTTCGAGTAACTCTGGTTGTAAACCAGGTTCCGCATCGTCGAGTCCACGGCCACATTGCCGTTGAATCCGAACAAAAACTCGAGGGGCGCCGTGCGCCAGACCTCGTGCGCCTGGGGCTTGTACGTGGGCGGCACCTCGCCGGGGTCGATCGTGACGTTCGTCCAGAGGATCAGGTTGGTCTCGGAGGCCAGGCGATCGATGAAGTAGATCGCGTTGGTGTCGCCTGTCGAGGCCACCACGTTGGTGTTCGCCATGCGGATCTCGACGGCCACGGTGTTGAACTCGACGTTCGCCCGCGTGCTCGGGAAATACTTGGTCCGCACCGCGAAGTTGTTGGTGTCGCTCACGCCCACGAACACCAGCTGGTTCATGACATTGGTGGGCAGGAACACGTTGGTGAACGTGCCGTTGGCGTTGGTCAGCGTCGTCCACACGCCATCCACGATGTTGGTGTACGCGGAGGGCGTCGTGGTCAGCGTCGCCACCCGCATGTAGCCGGCACCATAGCGGTCGGCCACGGTGTGCAGGGGCGACGTCGCCAGAAAACTGTTCCCCACCATCCGCACGATCGCCGAGCTGTTCTGCGCCGGCGAATACTCGTCGGGCGGCATGATGCCCGTCCCCCACCAGAGATCGTAGATCCCGGAGTCGGCGATGAAATTCCCCTCGGGCGCGACCGGTCCGGCCAGAATGCTCGGTTCGAGGGTGCCGACTTCGAGTCCGCCGCGGGTCAGGTCGATGTTCTTGCCCTCGAGCCGCAGGAGCCCGGAATTCCCGACCCGGAGCAGGCCTTCATTGACGATGTTGGTGGCGGACACGGTGATGAAGGTCGGGAAGTACATCGTGTTCGACGCATAGACGTAGTAATACTCGAGCGCCTCGATCACCCCGCGCCGCAGATTGACGAACTGGGCCGCCGACTTCCGCGCCCCGAGGCTTGTCGCCAGGTCGAACTGGAAACCGACCGAGCCCGACATCGTGCCGTTGTTCGTCACGTACAGCGTGTTCTGCGTGTCGAACAACAGCGGGGCCGTGAGCACGACAAAATTCCCGTTGTTCACAAACGCCCGGGCGTCGATCTGGGGCGCGCTGGTGAGGCTGTAATCGGCGTTGCTATCGTTGATGTAGATCTCGTCGGTCGCCACCGCGGTCCCGGTTGCGAACAACAGCCCCGTCAGGACGGCCCGGATTGTGGATTGCTTCATAGCGAGACTGGCTGCGCAAGGGTTCTACCGGCCCAGGACCGACGCTTCGAGTGCCTCGATCGACGTCCCGATCGGATAGACGACCGGTTCATTCGTCGAGCCGTCGAACGAGCCCCAAAGCAGGTTCTGGCTCGGCTGGATGGCATCGGCTTCGCTGAGGAATTGCGGCCATTGGTTGCCCCAGATCGGACCCACGTTGTTCAGGGTCAGCAGCAACGTCGACCCCCCGCTGGGCGGGGCGATCACCCCGGGACCCTCCGTCGTCGAGCCCGTCGTGATGTCCTGGTTGTTGTCCCAGGCCGTGCCGGCAAAGCCCGCGGTCACGATGCCGTCCAAGGTGTCCCCGCCCTGGAGATCCGCCGCGTCAATGATGATGTCCGGCAACGCCAGGATCCGCTGCACGCCCTGGCTGATCTGCTGGCCGTTGTAGATCACGTTCTCCGTGTAGATGTTCGTCACCGGGGTGAAAAACGCCCCCAGCAGCGAGTCGTAATCCACCCGCGTGAAGGTCACCTTGCTCACCCCGCCCCGCAGGCCCGGCTCGATGAAGGCGTTGGTCCCGGACGTGATGTTCGTGGCATAGCCGTTGGTCAGGTACCACGGCGGAATGCTCCACGGCGAACCGTTCGCCCCGAAGAAGTTCGTCCCGCCCGTGACGCCAGGCGGGATGTTCTCCACGTTGTAATTGTCCTTCCGGTACATGTACCAGAGCGCCGCAATGTCATCCTGCGTGAACGTGGTCCAGAACCCGCCGGGAACCATGGCGATCTGGGAGGTCACCGGCGCGTGCCGGTACCCCAATAGCGCCATCGGATCCACCGGCTCCGGGAACAGCGTCGCCTTGTTGATTTCGCAGCTGTCGATGATGTTCACGTACGTCCAGAGATCGCCGTTGATGTACGAGCTGTACTGGAGTGTCTGCGGATCAAAGTTCCGCTTGATCACATGATAGTAGATCGGCGGGCAGGCCCCGAGGATATACCGGTTGCGGATGCAGTAGACAAACCGCGTCGGATCGCCCGCCCCCAGCTGGAACATCATGCTCTGCAGCACGAACGACTTCACATCGGTCAGCCCCAGCGCCTGCGCCCGGTGATTCACCCGCATGCTGCTCATCGGGTAGTTGGCGATGTTCGTCTTGCTCGCCGTCCCCGCGAAACTCGGCAGCGTGTTCAGCATCGCAAACGCCTTGTCCACTTCCTCCGCTCCGCGTTCGCCAAAGTAGTTGAGGAAATCCGACGTGAACCCGTAATAGACCGTCGGGACATTCCATCGATACTCGCTCCCCAGGTTCATGGGGCCGAGGGTCCCGGTGAGGGGCATGTTCAAGTCGTAGCTGAGCAGGGCCGTCTGCCATGTGGCCAGCGGCCCCAACAGCGTGAATGCCCCGGCCACCGGAGCCAGCCCGGCCACAACCCCAACCCACAGCACTCTTCGAAGTAGACGCAACATAGGCTTAACGGACGCGAATCACGCGGTAAACGGCCTTTCCGTCCTCCTGACTGGCGGCAATCCCGTCGGTCGTGTCCGCCGCAAACCGCGGCGCCCCGACCTTCGTCCAGGTCTTGAGATCGTGGCTGACCTCGACCTGGTAAATGCTCCCTTTTTCCGTGTTCCAATGAAGCTGGGCGGCCGGCGTGCCCGTCCAACGCAGCCGCAAGACCTTGGCCGGGTCCAGCGGATTCGTCCCGGCCAGGAACTCCTGCAGATTCGTCGCACCATCCCCGTCCGTGTCGACGTCCTTGCCCGGCCACCTCGACGGGTCCGACGTCTTCCAACAGGCCTCCTGCCAGTCGTCCGGAAGACCGTCGAAATTGTCGTCCACACCCCACGTGGTGCCCACCGCCGCCTCGGAGAGGGGTGACCGCGCCCCGCTCGCCGTCACGTAGCTCAGCCGGATCGAGTAGGCCCGGGCCGGCTGCAGCTTCTCCGCCGTCCAATAGTTGGCGCTCACCGCCACCGGCGCCGTCGCGCCGTCCACGTAAACCTCGTAGCTGACCGCGCCAATCGCGCTCAGGTCCGGCCAAGCCACACTCAGCTTGCTCGAGCTCAAGGCCGACACGAATGGCTTCCCCGGCGCCTGCAGCTGTTCGGACGCGGCATACCGCTGCGCGAAAAGATCAAAACTCGCGACCCCGCCCATCGCGCTGGACCAGACCACCATCACCCGGCCCCCGTCGTCCGCGGCAACCGATGGCAGTTTCTGCGGACCCGCAGTCGTCGTGTTCACCTGGAACTCGGGCTCGACAGGAACGCCGGTTTCCGAGAGCACCCGGGCATAGACCCCCTCCCGCGATCCGTCCTGGCCCAGGCTGTTCCAGGTGGACAGGAAGTTCCTCCCGAACGCCACGATGCCCGGCAGATACTGGTCGCCAAACGTCCGCTCGTTGAGGACCTTCTCCTCCCCCGTCGGCTGCCCGTCCGCCCCGAACGCCCGCGCGGCTACGTCCCATCCGTGGGCGCTCTCGACCTCCGCAACCTTGATCTTGCCGACGTGCGAGCTCCACGCGACGACAAACCCGCCGAGCGGACCGGCCGCCAGAACCGGGTTCGCACACAAGTACTTCGTCTGATTGGCCTGCGTCTCCCCGCCGACCGGCCCTGCCGCGTCGTACACCCGCACCATGACGCTCACGTCGTGAAGCGGCCCAGCCGTGTCCGTCTGCTGATACCCTTCCTCCCCCACGATCGTCGTTCCAATCCGGTTCTCCTTCTCCGAGATCCAGGCCACCGCAAACCGTCCCTCCGCCAACGCCGCCACCGCCGGCGACCGCTGATTCAACAGCGTCCGCTCGTTGACGATGAACTCCGCCCCCACTTTCTGCCCCTGAGCGCTCAGTCGCTGCGCCACCACGGCATCGTAGCTGCCATCCTGACCGTAACTCGCCCACGCGACGACGCAGGAACCGTCCGAGAGCACCGCCACCTGGGGATTCTCCTGGCGGCCTCCATCGTACGTGCTGATCTGCAGGTCACCGGTCGCAAACGTGCCGTCCGCCGCCAGAAACCGGCCGTAAATCCTCGGCGCAGGTCCCGTCCCCCCTTGCCAAACCACCACCGCCCCGCCGTCCTTCAGCATCGCGATCTGCGGGTTGTCCTGGTTGCCTGCGACGCCCGCGTTGACCCTGAAAGAGCCCAACTCTCCCACCAGGCTCCGGTCCAGACGACGTATCCCAATCCCGGAACCGTCGCCGTCGATGAAATTGTCCTGCCAGACCACGAAGCCTTTCGCGGCGTTGAAGGCCGCTCGAGCAAACACTTGGTCGCCTGGCAACGAGGCTGCCAATGGGGACTCGACCCCCGTCGGCACAAGCGTGTTTTCGGCCCAGACACCCCAGGCGGCAAAGGCGGCTAACCCACCTAAAGCCAGCCGCCAACTGGCTCTTGACAGCAAGAACATAAGGTCGTGGCTTTCTAGCAAAGCACCCTCTCTTTGTCCACGTTTTCTTCCAGAATAAGCAAAACCTCTGCCATCTCTCCAGCGTTTCCACTCCCACAGGTCACCAGAACGTCCCCTGGGCCGGTTCCGGGCCGGACACCTCCGCCTCGAAAGACCGGAAACCCCAGCGCCGATAGAGCGTTGCCAGCCGCCCCATGTCCGCTGATCTCCTGCCCAGACCCTCCCACGCCACCCCCGGATCCAGGTCCGTCCGCAGCCGGATCATGCGCCGATTCCGCGCGACAATCTCACCCGCACGCTCGAGCGCGCCGCGCAGGCGATCCGACTCCACCTCGCCCAACCGCAGAGTCAGAGCGTCCCAGGACCCAAAACGCTGCAAGAGACCAGCGGCCGTCTTCGGTCCCACGCCGGGAACCCCGGGAATGTTGTCCACCGAATCGCCCACCAGGCTGAGCCAGTCCACAATCTGATCCGGCCGCACCCCGGTTCGCGCTTCCACATCCGCCGGCCCGCACAACCCTCCCCCCTTGTCATTGGGGTTCAGGATCCGGACCGACTCGGACACCAGCTGGAGGAAATCCTTGTCGCTGGTGGCGATCACCACCGAAGCGCCGAGTTCGCGAAACCGGACCGCCAGCGTCGCGATCCAATCGTCCGCTTCGACTCCCTCCCGCCGGAGGGACGCTAGACCGGACGCCCCCAGCCACTCGCCAAGGCCATCCATCTGCCGCACCAGGTCCGGCGGCATGGGTGGCCGCTGCGCCTTGTACTGAGGCAACAGCGCCGTCCGCTCCGCCGCCAACCCCCCGTCCCAAACCACCCCCACATGCGACGGCGCCAAGTCCGCCATCAGCTTCCGCATCGCCTTGATGAACCCGAAGATCGCGTTCGTCGGTTCCCCTCCCAGGGACGTCAGCGACCGGATCGCGTGAAACGACCGGTAGGCATAAGCATGGCCGTCCACCAACAGCAGGCGCGACTCGGAAAACGTCATCAGGCACCTTACTATCAGGACAACAACCGCCCGCCGCCGGCATCCCCAAACAAAAGAGGACGGGGCTCGCCCGTCCTCGTCGTTTCCATGCGCGTCCGGCCCCGGCGGCTATTGGGGCATCAGGACCTTCTGATCCGGGGTCCGGTTCGGATTGTAGGGGAGGTTGTCCTCCGGGTGGATCCGATTGCCAGCCGCGTCGATGATCGTGGGCGTCACGAAGACAATCAGGTTCTTCTTCTTCGAGGCCGATCCCTCGCTCCGGAAGAGCCGGCCCACCAAGGGAAGATCGCCGAGCACGGGAACCTTGTCCTTGATCTTCGCGACCTTCTCCGCAATCAGGCCTCCCAGAACCACCGTCTGGCCGTCCCACACAACCGCCGTCGTTGTGACTTGTCGGACCCGGAAGTGCGGCAGCGGGTACTCCTGGGAGATGTCTCCCACCTGTGCGGTGAACGGGTTGGGTTCGTACCCCAGAAACTCCGTCACCGTTGGGGTCAGATTGAGTTGGATGGTGAACCCGTCAGCCGAGACGTGCGGCAGGACGTCCAGGGTGGGGCCCAGCGGCATGGGCACGGTCGTTGGTTGCACCGTCTGGTACCCCTGCGCCTGCTGAACCACCTGCGCCTGGGCCGCGACACTCCCGAGGGCCAGCAAGCCCAGCACCGTCACAATGCTCTTGAATCTCATAGCCGTCATGATTAAATAGGAGTCCTGGTTCATGCCCGCTTAGGGGGTCGTGGTCACCGTGCCCCCGCCGCCCACTCCGCCCGTGCCCCCGGTGCCCGTTGTAGTGTTGTAGCCCGACCCCGTCGCCCCCACGGTCAGGCCCGTCACGATCTGCTGGACATCCACCACCATGATCTGCGCCTGCCGCCCGCTGACCGTCACCACCATCGGCGCCGCCAGCACGTCCGTCCCCGACCGCTGCTCGATGGCGTGGATCGCGACCCGGAATTGCGGATCCGTCAGAATCCCCGTGATCGTGGCCACGGTCGGCACGGATTTACCCTCCCCATCCGAGGTCCGCACACCGCCCGTCACAATCTGGTCGGTCGTTGCCGGAGCCACCGACGGAGTCCCGAACACGCCCGGGAAGACCCCGTAGGGATTGGCATCCGAGGGCGCGCCCGCGACAGAAGGATAGGTGCCTCCGGACATCCCGATGTCGCCTCCGCTCATCAGAGTGTTCCCAAGCCACCACTCGAATCCCAGCGCCTTGGAGTCGTCCTGGCCGATCTCGACAAATTTCACCTCGATCTTGATCTGGTCCGGCATCGTGTTAAGCACCTGCAGCGCGGTCTCGATGATGTCCAGGTCCTGCAGCGTCGCCCGGACCATCAAGATGCCCGTGCGGTCATTGAAGAACACCGCCTTGCCGGCGGTATCCTGAAAGCCGCCGCCAAACTGGCCGCCGAATTGCATCCCGAGCCCTCCGCCGCCGGCTCCGTTCGTTCCGCCCAGGTTCACGCCGGCAGCGCTGAAATACTGGCGCACCAACTGATTCACCATCGACATGTCACTCATGCGGTTGACGCCCATGAGCGCCCCGCCAGAGCTGCTGTACCCCATCGCTCCGCCCATGCCGCCCATCCCACCCATGCCGCCCATGCCGCCCATGCCGCCCATCATACCACCGCCCATGCCGCCCATCATACCACCGCTTACGCCACCAAAGGCATTACGTAGCACAACTTTGAACAAGGTTTCAGAACCGGCATTGCGGAGTTCATAGTAACGTGTTTCCAATTTTTCAAAGGATTCGCGACGGATAATCAGGGGTTTGCTTATCCAGATAAATCCGGGCTGGGCCGCATAATCCAGACCAAGAGGACGGAGGAGTGCCTGCAAGGCTTCTGCAACCGTGACGTTCTTAAGATTGATGTACGGCACTCGTCCATCGGACTTTTCACCATACACGGGATCAACATCCAACATTGTCTGTCCCGGCTGCCCAGGCTGTCCCGGGGCACCGCCCGCCGCAGGAAATCCCGGACGACCGCCTGGCATACCACCGGGCATACCACCCGGCGCACCACCAAAACCACCTGGCGCCATTCCTGGAGGACCACCAGCACCCATGGCAGGCGGGAATGCCCCCGGCATTCCTGGAGGGCCCGCCATACCCGGCTGTGCAGCAGCCTGAACCGGTTGCTCTTTGGGGGGAGGCATAACAGCACGATTATCAATAACGATATTGACGTCCCAACTGTCGGCGATGAAGTCTATGATTTCGCTGATATGTATGTCTTCAAATTCAATACTTACCGGCGACTCAAGAATTTGCTCGATCGCACTTTTTTCCTTTGTTTCGGCGTAAGACTCTTCTATTTCCGGCACGGCGAATTTATATGGTTTGATACCGCGCGCATCAGAGCCTTCAGGCAGCCGCTTGGATTCTTCAATAAAACTTCTAATCATTGCGCGGTCTTCGGTAACACCA
>Ga0209605_1004406_pt1 | contig 11550 bp, 6 predicted proteins | sample AD_UKC035_MetaG_FD_184408 | JGI IMG/M metagenome (GOLD analysis project Ga0209605, IMG submission 184408) | Active sludge microbial communities of municipal wastewater-treating anaerobic digesters from USA - AD_UKC035_MetaG (SPAdes) (version 2) | ecosystem: Engineered > Bioreactor > Anaerobic >...
GCGGGATTCATTCGCACGTTGGCCGCGTTGGCCCCCGCGGGTCGGCGCGTCGTCGCTGAACTCGGCCTGGTCCGAAATAGCATTGGCGCGAACGCGTATGTATCCGATGAAATCCTTACGTCGCATGCGGGAGTACGGGTTCGGGTGGGCAATACGGATGCGGAAGGACGTCTGGTATTGGCGGATTTATTGTCTCATTTGCGGCACAGGGCCCTCGAGGCGCGGGCTCCGATCCTATTGTCGGTAGCAACGCTTACGGGTCATGCGGCCCGAGCCGTGGGCCCTTATACGGTCGCCATCGAAAACGGTCCCGCGCGAAAGCTTCGTCTTGCCGCGGGTCTTGCCAGCCTGGGCGATCAATGGGCGGATCCTGTCGAGCTATCCAGATTGCGACGGGAGGACTTCGATTTCATTCGTCCGAGGACAAAGGCAGACGATGTGCTCCAATGCAACAACGCGCCATCGTCGGCCACGGAGCGAGGACATCAATTTCCCGCCGCGTTTTTGCTGCGGGCGTCGGGGCTCGAACAGCATGGGGGTGATTCGCGAACGCCGTTGCCTTTCGTGCATTTGGACCTTGGGGGCAGCGCCTGTGAAGGAGGCGATTGGCAGCATGGGCATCCGACCGCGGCGATGGTGACGAATCTATCGGCTCGCTGGGCGATGGATCGCTAACCTACCGCAAGCATAATTTATTCAATAATTTCCAATAGATACAACAATAGCGATCTCAACGGGGTTCGAGACCTTCTTCTCTCGCGACCTGCATGACGAATTCGTATTCCGAGCGTCGCAAGGGTCTGGCGAGTTGTTCATGGTCTGAAGCGAGAAAACAAGGGCGATATTCGTCCATGATATGGACGTAGGTGGTGGTCGATACGTGTTGAGCGAGGAAGCGAAGGATGGTGCGGGAGTCGGCGAGACTGGCTGGCAAGACCAGGTGACGGACGAGCAATCCTCGGGTAGCGATCCCGGAGGCGTCGAGTGTTAGGGGTCCCACTTGGCGATGCATTTCCAGGATGGCTTGACGATTGACGGTTGGGTAATCGTCAACGCGACTGAGTCGTTGGCCGACTTCCGGGTCGCCGTATTTGGCGTCGGGCATGTAAATATCGACGATTCCTTCGACCAGGCGGAGGGTAGGCAGGGCGTCATAGCCGCCGGAGTTGAAGACCAGGGGGATGCGCAATCCTGCTTGAGCGGCGAGCAGAAGGGCTTCGAGGATTTGCGCAACGACGTGGCTTGGGCTGACGAGGTTGATGTTGTGTGCGCCGGCGTGTTGCAATCGAAGCATGAGCGAGGCGAGTTGTGGGGCGGTGACGGCGTAGCCGTGACCGAGGTGACTGATGTCGTAGTTTTGGCAATAGACGCACGAAAGATTGCAGTGGGTGAAGAAGATGGTTCCGGAGCCGCCGGTTCCGACGAGGGGAGATTCTTCGCCGAAGTGCAGATGTGTACTGCTCACCATGGCGAGTCGTCCTGTATGACATTCACCTTTTTCGTCGGCCAAACGGTTGGCTTCGCAGTGTTTGGGGCAGAGTCGGCAGCGGGCGAGACGTTTCAAAGCGGTATTCACACGGGATTGGAGAATGCCGTGATGAAGGGCTGTGACATAGGAAGGCCGTGGGGCGACTGGCTGATCCATTCCATGATTGTGGGTGACAAACGGGGGTGATGGCAGAAAGAAAAAGGGATGGACGGGCAAATCGAACCATTTCCGCAAAGGTGCAAGACGCGACTTATCGTTGAGCGATGGCCGATCCTCCGCTAGGCTTGAGAAGGCGAATTGTTTTCGCTGTTGTTTCAGGCTTCTGGTCTTGGAGACCTCGCACCGTTGAGTCAGCGGTTTTTACGTTGTCATCACTGCGGATTGCCGCACAATCTGACGGAGGAAGTTTGTCCAATCACGGGCAAACCCATTCGTAAGGAGCGGATTCAAAAAGCGATCTCCGACGATAGTTCCGAACTCAAGCCCATTCCGTTGGTCAAACCCAAAGGCGCCGATCCTCGGTTCATCGGAAAAATTATCGGCGACAAATACCGGATCACGGAACTCATCGGTGAAGGGGGAATGGGAACGGTATACGGTGCCGAACACTTGGAGATCGGTCGTCGCGTTGCCATCAAAGTGCTCAACCGGGCTCATCTTGGGCGCAAGGAGGCGGTGGCACGATTTCATCAAGAAGCGCGGGCCGCTGGCACGATCGGCCATCCCAACATCTGCGAAATCTATGATGTGGGAAGGCTCGAAAACGGTGCTCCGTACCTGGTGATGGAGCGTCTCGATGGCAGAACCCTGGCCGATCGCATTCAAATCGAAGGAGCCTTGTCGTTCACGGACGTGATTGGCACGCTCAAGCAAGTGTTATCAGCCCTCATTGCGGCCCATGCCAAAGGGATCATTCATCGAGACATCAAACCCGAGAATATCTTCCTAGCCGAGCGTGTGGGCTGTGTTCCGATCGCTAAGATCCTGGACTTTGGCATTTCCAAGTCCGCGGATGAATCGGACCTTGGTTTGACGCGCACGGGGATGGTCATGGGCACCCCCTATTACATGGCTCCCGAGCAAGCTCGTGGAGAGCATATCGACCATCGTGTCGATATCTACGCCTGTGGCGTCATGCTCTACGAAATCCTCACGGGACGTCGTCCTTTCATTGCGCCCAGCTACAACGCGCTGGTGATTCAGATCCTGTCGACGACCCCTCGTGATCCTCGCGAATTACGGCCCGCGATCCCGGATGCTTTCGTTTCCGTCGTGTTCAAGGCGCTCGCCAAGCATCGTGCCGAGCGTTACGACGATGCCAAAGCGTTCATCGCCGCGCTCGATGAAGTGGCGATGCAGTTGGAGCATCCTTTGATGAACGCACCGGTCGATCGGTTGTCACAAAAAGCCCACGAACAATCGATGGCCCAGTATCCCAGCGAGCCTCCTGCGTCAGACAGCATCGACATTCCCGTTCACTTCTCCGAAACCGGCACCGGACAGCATCCCGTCACGCTTGAAACCGGCGACGTGGAGGTTGAATTGGATACGGGACCTCGTGTCGTGGATGACGATCCAACGATGGTAGCGGGACGGATTGGTTTCGAGCCTCGCATGGCAGAGGATGAAGTCCACGACACGATTGTCGATCCGACCGGTGCGTTGCGAGGAGAGCTGTTTTCTCATCTCGGAAAAACCCCCGAAAGTGGAGGGCCGAAGTCTCGGGCGGTGGTACCGGATCGGTTGGTCGAAAGCGTCGACAAACCCCAAGGGGAAATCGATCGCGATGTTGGTGGGCGTTATTCAATGATTTCAAGTAGTTCTGAGCCATCCGGGCCAGTCTGGGGCTATGATCGCGCGGCGGAATCGAAAAACACGCCTCGACAATCGGCGACGCGTCCATCGACGGCGAAACGGACGCGGATGCCGAGTGATCCGGACGATGTGGACGATAGCGCGGCCACCACGCTTTTCGTCAATTCCGAGGACGGTCCGAAAGACGTTCAAAACACCGGGTCTTCGTCACTTCCCCGACGTTCCTCGTGAGCATGGGCATGGGGAGCGACCGGCGTGGCTGTTGCTTGGGGAAACAGGCGTCATCGAGCGGAATCGCGCGCCAGCAAGCGGGCATTTCGAGCGCGCAATCCCAACTCCACGGCCAGCAAGAAAAGCAAAAATAGGGCTATCCAACGGGAAATATCGATGGTTCCGGAGGTGGTACCGAGACGATTCTCCTGGTTGGTTTCGGTGATTCTGCGAGGGCGAAGGTCCACTTCATGGGCGGGAATCGAGGCGATTCGGGAATCGACTTCCTGGGCGATTCGCAAATCGTAGCGCCCCGCTTCGTGGGGAGTGATACGCGTTTTGCCTTGGGAATGAGCAACTGGATAAGGGCCGGATTTCGTTCGGACCTCCACGGATTCGCTGTCGATTACCCAAGATTGTCCGACATCGATTCGCTTGGAGCCCGCCCGCAATCCAACGTCATCCACCAATTGCTTGAGCAGAGCAAGAAACGCGGGTCGAAAGGGAAGATCGCTCCACTGGGGGCTGAAAGGAAGCCCCACGACCGTTATGGTGCCACGTCCAAGCGTTCGTTCCACGATCAGAGGCAGGTTGTCGGACCAGCGTAGGATCGCGGTGGGTTCGGTGGGCCCGTCGAATGGGAAATGGGCTCTGCCTTTGGCTTCGAGCCGAAGCAGACTTGGACCGCTGGGCCCGAAATGCAGGCAATCTCGTTCGTTCACGCTGTCGGGGGCATCTTCGGCCCAATGCGGTATTCCGGAAACCAAAGGCTCGAGCGTGGCACCCAAAGGCGCCCGCGCCGACCGAGGACCTAGCCCCACGAGGGCAACACCCCCTCGCTCCACCCAGCCATGCAACGATTCCCTTGTCTCCGGCGTGAACCCGGCAGGATCATCGATGACCAGAATCGTCAGCTTGCTCAATTCCTCCACGGTGTCAGGCATGACCGTCATCGGATGAATCGTGGCTCCCGTATGCAATGCGACAAGCGCTTGCTCGACGGGAGGTGGACCTCCAGTCTCGACGTTGGACAGCGAACGATCCGACACCACGCCAACGGTGAACGACGTGGATCGTCGTGCTACGGGGGCCACGTCATTTTCCGCAATGAAATCCGAGCTTCCCTCGAGCGCAACCTCGTCGGGGAAAGCTGATGAAGCGATGGGCACGTCCAATTCCGCGGTTCCCGTGTCTTGCGGTAGATGTGGGAAAATAGGTTCACGAGCGATGGTTTGTCCTGCCTCACGCACGACCAAATTTCGGTGGGGATCACGCTGGTTGCCCGTACACGCCACGCGGGCATAGACGCGTCCACTTCGCTGCTCCGCGTATAACACAGCGCAATCATTAGCATTTTCAGAAAGCTGGCGACTTACGATCCAGGTGGGTACCGAAAGCCCTTCTCCCAAAGGCGGAGCATCGGGCATCCCATCGCAACGATCCGTAAGGACAACCATACGATGCTGTGGTTGCGGCAGTTCCGAAAGCAGCGACGCGCCTAGTGCCATGGCGCCTTCCAGATCCGTAGCTCGGTCCGAAGGTTCGAGTCGTTGAAGCGTGTGTTCGGCAAGGGAAAGGTCCATGGTTGGCGCGAGAACGACACGGGCGGGGGCGCCCGCCAACACGATGGCTATGGCGTCGCCCTGTCGCGCGCTTGCGAATAGGTCCAGGGCTTGTTGTTTTGCGAGAGCGAAGCGAGTCGTGGTGCCATCATCGCGCGCGCGCATGCTCATCGAATCATCGAGCACGATGGCGACAGCCAGGGAAGCTCCCCCATCTCGCGAAATCGACAACTTCGAGCAAGTGAGCAGGGGTGTAGCGCCCAACACGGCAAGAGCGAGAATTGCCAGCAGTCGGATACTGAATAAGGCTCGATCCTCGAGTTTTTTTCGTTGCCGAGCGGAGGAAGTCAATGCCGGCACCAGATGTGCGGGCGGGAATGGCTGCTCCTTCGCACGTCGTACGCGCAGCAAATGAGCGGCGAAAGGCGCAATGACAAGCAATGCGATAGCCAAAGCCGCGGTGAACACGAAAGTCACGGGGGAACCTCGGCAATGGCGTGAAGCACTCGAATCACGACATCCACTGGATCTTGCTGGGTATCGACACGTAACCAACGTCCGGCTCGATTCGCGAGCGGTTGCACGAATCGCTCCGTCCATTGGTCGAGGGCTTCGAGATACCGTTCGCGAACGACATCCGGATTGGTTTCGAGCACTGTATTGCCTTCCAGAGACGCGAGACGAACCGTCCCCGTATACGGAAGTGTCAGCTCCTCATGATCGAGGACTTGGACCACGACCAATCGTCGTCCCTGGCTGCCGAGGGCGGCGAATCGTTCGGCCGCACCGTCAGGCAAGTCGAGAAGGTCGGATAGCAGAATGACGCAGGCTCCGCGGCGCGCTCGTCGGGCGATGGACTGAATGACGCGGTCGAAAGCGCGCAGATCATGCATGGCATCTCCCGTGGCTTGCAATCCTTCTAATGCTTGCACGATGCGATCGAAGGCATCACCGCTTGCGCTAGGCGCGACGGGTCGGGAACCGACACCACTGATCCAACCAAGAGATACGGGATCTCCCGCGGATAAGACGACCCGCGTCAGAGCCGCGACGATGAGGGCGGCGAAAGCCACCTTGGCTGAATCGGCATGCGCGCCACGAAAACTCATCGATGCCGTTGCGTCCAGCAGCATGTGAACGCCGCGGTCCGTTTCCGTTTCGAACAGGCGAACCAAGAGTTGATCGTGACGCATGAGGGCATGTCGGTCGATCCATCGCAAATCATCCCCGGGCACATACGCGCGATGACCACCAAACTCCACACCCGGCCCATGACGCCGACTGCGATGGACACCCGCGTATACGCCATCGGCAACGCTTTTGGCGCGTAGTCTCAAGGGCGCAAGCCGTCCCCAATCGATGGCCTGGTTGTGGCGTTCACTCGGATGCATCACGATGTGCCTCGTTGGGCGGAGCTTGGGCAAAAGCCGCTCGGCTAGGCGATACCTGGCTTCTGACCGGAAGCGTCAACAAGAAGGAAGAGCCTTTTCCGACGGTACTCTCCACCCACACCTGACCACCGTGGTTGGAGGCAATATGTTGCACCAACGCCAAACCGATCCCACTGCCACGAACCTGCTTGTCTCGCGCCCCTTTTCCTCGAACGAACCTATCGAAGATGCGACGTTGCTCATCGATGGGCACACCCGGCCCCTGATCCGTCACGCGGATCTCAATGGTTTTCGCGGAACGAAGACGAACCTCCACCCGGATGAGCTTGCCGTCTTTGGCATATTTCATCGCGTTATCGAGAAGATTCACCAGCGCGAGTTCCAACGCTTGCTCGTCGAGTACCGTGCGGGGCATGTTCGACTCGACTTGCATGTCCAACACCATTCCCTCCCGTTCCGCTCGATGCCGGAAGGCTTCGACCGCCCGTGAAACCACCTCCACCACGTCGGCATATTCGAATTGATAGGCCACTTTCCCTCGCTCTAACCGTGCGAAATCCAACACATTTTCTATGAGAGCGGACAATCGTTCGCTCTCCCGCACAATGATGGATAGGTACTTTTGTCGCTTCGCTTCGTCGCTTACTCGTCCGGTGGACAACAATTCGCTGAACATCCTCACCAGTGACAATGGCGTTTTCAGTTCGTGACTCACATTGGCCACAAACTCACTTTTTAGCGCCGCCAACCGTCGCTCTCGCTCCGCAGCCACCACCACGATAATGACCCCCGCCGCCACCACGAGAAATGAAACCGCCACGGAAACCATCTCCAATTCTCGTCGTCGTTCAACGCTCTCGCTCAGTTCTTCCGCGGTCGTCAAGGTTGCGTACAACCGCCAGCCATACAACGTGGTTTCGAACGGGCGTCCCACCGTAAACACACCACCCACGGTGGGTTGTCCGTACACCGTTCTGCCTTCTTCGTCGACGACATGGACGCGAGCATGTCCGGTGGCATCCTCGAGCATACGGGGAAATAGGTCATGAACGATGCGTGGAACATCGTGCCATGCCACAACGAGGTATTTCCTGCCCTCGTGTTCTCGTTGCCAATAGCTGATGAGATACGAGCGTCCATCCAGCGTGCGGTGAAGGTGACGAAGCTGTTCCGCAGCCCCCTGTTGCAAGTCGAGATGAGGCAGGAGACGATGAACGAGCATGCGCCGAAATGCATCGTCTTCAGGTCCTGGATTCTGAGTCGCAAAATCGTATACGTCGTGATCGCCATCGGCTCGCATGATGACGACGGCTCGAACGGTTGGGGTTTCGCGCGAAGCGGTGGGGAGCCAACGACGAGCCAGGGAGCCTAGGATGGTGACATCGGCTTCGGCCACCACGACGTTGTCTTCTTCGATGATGCGTTTGTCGAGGCGGTCTGCTTTTTCATTCGCGACCGACACGGTGGCTTCGAGCACGGATTGCTGTCGAAGGGTTTCAATCTGGAAGGTGGTACGGAAGGTAATGACAGCGAGCGCGACCACACCCAACACCACGGCGGGAGTGAGTAAGAAGGTGAGTAACACCTCTCGACGGGTCCGCTCGGCCATCGAAAAGCTCGGTCACTTCGGATTGAACGGAGTCACGCTGCCGAATTGAAGGCCAATCTTGGCAATGAATTCCGCGAAGCTCTGTGCGATATAGGCCATGGCATCCACGTCGGCTTTTCGGAAGGTTTTTTTCCGATCCTCGTGGGCCACCTCGAGAATCCCCAAAAACCTCCCTCCTTGCGCCACGGAGCAAGCGAGAATGCTGTGGGGAGAACCTCCAAGCTGCTTCCAACGACCTCGATCGATACGCGGATCCGTGCCTTGCATGATGAAAGGAAGCCGCCGATTCATGATCTCGACAAGCAGCGGATCATGCTCGCTCGTACGATGGCCGAGCGTGTCTTGCGCGTTGGGACCGACGACGTGAGCCACGACGAACTCGCGGCGATTGATGTCGTAAAGTTGGGCCATGCCGAGGGTGCAGCGCATTTTATCGAGCGCCAAAGCGATCACGAAATCCGCGCCTTCATAGGCATCTCGCAAAAAGTAAAGATCATGCATCGATTCGAAAATATCGGCGATGATCTCACCGCTTTGCGATGACTTACGAGCTTGTCGATCGGATAGGGGAGAAGGCGGCACTTTCTCCGATCGGGAAACCGGTTGCGCTTTTTCCGCCGCTTGACCCGAGGATGCCGTGGCGGGTTGCGGAGCATCGCTTCGACGTTGGCGTTTGGCCACCGGTGTGGAAGCTGGGGTGTAATGCGATGAATCAGAGGATGGCGAAGAGCTATCCGCGGCACGGGAGCGAGCGGGTTGTTCATCCGTTGCGGCAGTGGAGACTTCTTTTTCGTGGGAAGGGGCCGCGGGGGGGACGGAAGATGGTAACTCTTTCGGTAGTGACGAAACTGCCGATGGGGTTTCTATGGGTTGCGGTGGGTTGGAGGCGACGGATGGGGGCTCGGCGGCAGGTTGAGACGAGGGGCGCCCGAGCGATGGCGGCGGGATCGACACGCCGGGACGTGAGGTATAACGGATTTCCGGATTGCCTTTCCAATCTTTCCACACGAGTGTGACCAGCGGCGGGCGTTTGGGTCGATCGGAAAAGGCGTGGTCGAATACGGCGAGATTGACGAGTTTGGCCGAGCGAGTGGAGGCCAGTTCGTCTTTGATTTCCTCGAAACGTTGGAAAATGAAGGTCTCCGCCTCCTTTTCGGTGGAACCTTCGGCAATGGCGTAGGCGTATTCGCGGTACGTGAGCGGAGAGGTTTTGGACGGTTGTTCTTCGCGTCTGGCGAGCACCTGATAGGGTTCGTTGGGGATGGGTGCGAGCCCTGCTGGCGGGGGTGGAGTGGGGATTGGTTGCGGAACAGCCGGAGCTGGGGGTGGAACCGAAGGAGTCTTTACATGAGGCGGTGCTTGCGGCGGAACGGAAGGAATTCGTGGCTGTGTGGTAGGAGGCGGAACCGATGGGGCACGGGAATAGGGCCGAGCCAAAGGCGTCGCGGAAGGCATGTGCGCGGGCGGCTGGGACAGTGGCTTGGGTTCCGAAGGACGCTCGGAAACACGTTCCGAGGCGGTAGTCACAGTATTTTCGGTGTTTGCCACCGTGACGGCAGCATCGTCTGGCGCGCGCCGGATTTCGTATCGCTGACGCGATTTTGGATCGACGATTCGCACACCATCATCCAGCAACTCGATGGAAAGATATCCCAAAGAATCGTCTTGCCCGCTGGAACGGCGAATCTCTTGATATGCCACGGACCATTGGGAAGCTTCCAAGCAGGAACGGACCGCTTTTTGCTCTGGCTTTCCCAGGGAATTGATCTCGACGAACCAACGCATGGGGCCTCTACGACCAAGGGGGCGACACGCCGCGCCGAATGGTGTACCGAGTGCTTCAGAAAGGGTCAACGGTGTTCGCGAAGCCACGATGACAAGATGAGCCCGACGCGCGCTATTTATGTTCAATGCGGCTCATTGTGTCTATGAAAAGACTTACCCGCTATCGATGTTTCGACGTTTTTTTTCCCATATCCTGGCCGAATCGACGCTTCGTCGTCTCTCGGTGATTGTCTATCCCCTGTTTTCGGGATGGTTGGTCCTGGCGATCGCCCGGGTATTTTACGGAACCATGCTGGAGGCTACCGGGGGTGAGTGGTCCGCACCGTTGGATGATGTGTTCATTCACTTCGATTTTGCTCGATCGACGGCGCGCGGTTACCCATTCCAATGGTCGGAGGGCAATGGTTACTCGAGCGGCAACACCAGTCTGACCTATCCGTTCATTCTTGCGTTTGGCTATTGGGTTGGTTTTCGAGATGCGCGACTCATGATGTGGGCCGCCATCGTGGCTTGCTGTTGCATTTTCGCATTGTTGATGCTCATTCCACGCTTGGCTCGCGGCCTGCCCTTTGCCGCCAGGTTTCTTTTGCCCATCGGTGTTTTTTCTGTCGGCGCGTTGTCCTGGTCACTGTTTAGCGGCATGGAAGTCGCCTGGTTTCTTGCGGTGTGGGCCATCGCCCTATCGTATGCCCTGAACCATCGTCATGGCTCCGCCCGGCAACGTCCCGGTTTTGGATGGAAACTCGGATTGGCGGGAGCCGTTCTCGTGGCTACACGCCCGGAGGCGGCCACTTCCATTGCCGTGCTCGGATTGACAGCCGCCATTTTCGTGGCTCGCTCCACCTCACGGTTGCGACCCGCCTTGGCTACCTTGGTACGAGCAGGTGCCCCCTCCATCGCCACCTTGGTGATTCAGGCTCTCGTCAACCGTTGGCTCACCGGTGACTTCGCCGCCGCGGGTGCCCGCGTCAAACTCGCTTGGTACCACCCGTACATGCCACCCCAAGAAAAGTGGGAAACCTACCTCGATCATCTGAAATACTCTTTTCTGCGAAATATCGATTACCACTTCTCCGTCGATCCTCGTATCGGTTGGATTCCGGTCGTTTTGGCCGTCATCGCATTGCTCTCGGCTCGTACCCGCACTTCCGCCGCCATCCTGCTTTCTTCCGCCGTCTCCTTCCTTTGTCTCGTTGCCATGAACGGACAAGTCCGATGGCAGAATGAGCGCTACACCATGCCAGCGGTCGCTTGGCTCCTCATCGCCGCATCCTTGGGGCTGGGAGTCCTTCTATTTCGACGTCCTTCGCGGCTGCCGTGGTTCACTTCGGTGCCACGGGTGGTCATCGCCCTGGCGTTGGTCATCACCTTCGGTGTGTGCCAAGCACCGCGCATGCGCGACCAGATCCACTTTTTTGCAAAGGCCTCTAAAAATATTCGCGATCAACACATTACGACCGGTCGTCTACTTCGACACCATATCCACCCCACTCCACAACGTATCCTCGTCGGAGATGCGGGAGCCATCATGTATGCCTCGGACTTACCAGGGCTCGATATCATCGGCCTTGGAGGGTTTCACGGCATGCCGTTCGCCCGCGCTTCCACCCACGGCCTCGCAGCCATCATCGAATTGATCGAACGAATCCCAAACCAAGACCGTCCCGATATTTTCGCCATCTATCCCTC
>Ga0209605_1004407_pt1 | contig 11550 bp, 12 predicted proteins | sample AD_UKC035_MetaG_FD_184408 | JGI IMG/M metagenome (GOLD analysis project Ga0209605, IMG submission 184408) | Active sludge microbial communities of municipal wastewater-treating anaerobic digesters from USA - AD_UKC035_MetaG (SPAdes) (version 2) | ecosystem: Engineered > Bioreactor > Anaerobic >...
AAACAAGCATCCGGCTCTGGTGGTGGTGGACCGACAAAGAGGGGTCTGCCCGCGTCACTTCCCGGAAATAACCAGGCACCAAGGTAAAACAGCACAAATAAACGGGGACCGTCGGCAAGACCTACTTGCCCACGGTCTTTTTTTTGCTGAAAGAGGGTCGTGGAAAAATTCACGGCCCTTTTTTAATGCCAGTGGAAATCGCCGGACGGGGTCCCGGCAGACGGACCATCGCCCGCCCCGCAACAGGAAAGAGAGGGAAAGATCATGGAGGAAAGATCAAGCCTGACCGATCATACCCGGAAGGCATACAAAAGCACGATGCCCGACGAGACCGGTCACTTCGGCCCCCACGGCGGCCGCTACGTGGCGGAAACCCTGATGGCGGCCCTGCTGGAACTGGAAAGCGCCTACAGGAACATTTCAGGCGAGCCGGCATTCAGGAAAGAACTCGGGAATTTACTGGCGGACTATGCCGGCCGGCCCACGCCCCTTTACCACGCGAGCCGGCTGAGCGACCACCTGGGAGGAGCCAGGATCTACCTGAAACGGGAAGACCTGACCCATACGGGGGCGCACAAGATAAACAACACGCTGGGACAGGGCCTGCTCGCCCGCTGGATGGGCAAAGGCAAGGTTATCGCCGAGACCGGGGCGGGCCAGCACGGTGTCGCCACGGCAACGGCAGCGGCCCTTTTCGGCATGTCCTGTAAAATTTTCATGGGCGTCGAGGACATCCGGCGGCAGGCTCCCAACGTACTCCGGATGAAGCTGCTCGGAGCCGAGGTGGTGCCCGTCGAATCCGGCGCGGGAACCCTGAAAGACGCCATGAACGAGGCCATGCGGTACTGGGTCGGGACGGTGGACGACACCCATTACGTGATCGGTTCCGTAGCCGGTCCCCATCCTTACCCCATGATGGTGAGGGATTTTCAGAAAGTGATCGGTGAAGAGGTGAAAAACCAGGCGGGGAAGACTCTCGGCCGCCTGCCGGACATGCTCGTGGCCTGCGTGGGCGGGGGAAGCAACGCCATGGGACTCTTTCATCCCTTTCTCGACACCACGGCGGAACTGGTGGGTGTCGAGGCGGCGGGCGTCGGCATCGCGTCGGGAAAACATGCCGCGACACTCGGCGAGGGCTCGCTGGGCGTGCTTCACGGGTCGAAATCCTATGTTCTCCAGGATAAAAACGGTCAAATCATGGAGGCACACTCCATCTCCGCCGGGCTGGACTACCCCGGTGTCGGACCGGAGCATGCCTTCCTGAAGGACGCGGGCCGTGTCCGATACGTCTCCGTGACCGATGACGAGGCGATGGAAGCTTTTCACGTCCTTTGCCGGCTGGAAGGAATCATTCCCGCCCTGGAAAGCTCACATGCCGTGGCCTATACGCTCAAAATCGCCCCCCGCATGTCCCGGGACGACGTCATCGTCGTCAACCTGTCCGGCAGGGGGGACAAGGATCTGGGAATCGTTTCAGACTACGAAAACAGGAAAGGATCCGGAAGCCGATGAACAGAATCGATACATGCTTTGCCGAACTGAAAAAAAGAAACGAAAAGGCCCTGGTGGGATTCGTCGCGTCGAGCGATCCCACCCCGTCGGCTTCTCTCGAGCTCGTGACGGCCATGTGCGGCGCCGGTCTCGACATACTGGAACTTGGCGTTCCCTTCTCCGACCCGACGGCGGACGGTCCCGTGATCCAGCGGGCGGCCTCGCGGGCCCTGAAACAGGGTGCCACCCTCGCCAGGGCCATCGAAATGACCGGGGAATTGAGGCGAAATACGGATATCCCCATCATTCTTTTCAGCTATTACAATCCCATTTTTTCCTACGGCGCCGAGTCGTTCTACCGGGACGCCCGCGCCGCGGGCGCCGACGGGGTTCTCGTCGTGGATCTTCCTCCTGAAGAATCCCGAGAGCTCACCGGGTGCTGGGGCGACGCCGACGACTTCGCCCTGATCCGCCTCGTTGCGCCGACGACGCCGCGGGACCGCATGAAAAAGATTGCCGAAAATGGGTCGGGGTTTCTCTACCTTGTTTCGAAAACCGGGGTGACCGGCAGCTCCGGCCTGGATGTCCGCTCCGTGCGGGATCACGTGACCGTTCTGCGGGGCTTCACGAACCTGCCCATATGCGTCGGCTTCGGTATCAACAGTCCCGCTGACGCCGGCCTTCTCGCCCCTTCCGTCGACGGCGTCGTCATCGGCAGCGCCTTTGAACGGGCCATCGAGGAACACATGGACGATCCCAGCCTGGTGAACCGCCTGGCGGAGCAGGTGCGACAATACAAGGCGGCGCTCCTGCCGGCGTCACCTGGAGCATAAGAAAGCAAAACAACAAAAAAACAGGAAGAAGGAGAAATCGTCATGATTACGGCACTCGTGCTTTTCAAGGCGGAAAAAGGGAAGATACCGAAGCTCGCCACCCAGCTGGGGGCCATCGACGAGGTGGTGGAGGTGCTCTCCATCACCGGCGAGTACGATCTCATGGCCAAGGTCCAGGTGCGCGAATACGAGCACCTTTCCGACATCGTGACGGAGAAGATGCAGAACACGGAAGGCGTCCTGGGAACGCGGACGATGATGGCCTTCAAGACTTACAAGTTCCACGAGCTCTCCGTGGGCGCGCCGGCCGCGCTGGTCGTTCCCCCCTCCGATGAGGACGCGACGCAGGTGATGGAAAACGGCAAGGTCACCATCAAGCCGATTCTGTCCAAGCTGACGGAAAACTTCGACCTGGAACGAAACGAGATTTACGACGTCATCGACGCCATCAACGCCGGACAGCTGACGGACGTCCAGATCGCCGGTTTTCTCGTCGGTCTCCTCAGTAAAGGCCCGAGCATCAAGGAAGTGGCCTACATCGCCCAGGCGATGCGCAGGAACTGCATTCTCATGAACGTGTCCGTCCGGTCGGACCTCACGGACACCTGCGGAACCGGCGGCGGGCTGACCACCTTCAACGTGAGCACCGCCAATGCCATCCTGACGGCGGCGGCGGGGGTTCCCGTAGCGAAGCACGGCAGCCGCTCCATATCTTCACCCTCGGGAAGCGCCGACGTTCTGGAAGCCCTGGGTGTCAACATCGACGTGTCGCCCGAACAGGCCGCACGGCTCATCGAAACCATCGGGATCAGCTTCATTTACGCGCCGAATTTCCACCCCGTCATGCTCAAGGTTTTCGGGCCGGAAAATCAGCTCGGCATCAAGACGATCTTCTTTACGATCATCGGCCCGCTCATCAACCCCACCGGTGCCCGGAACCACACGATCGGCGTCTACAAGCCTGAACTGGTCGGCATGATGGCCAGTGTCGTCGCGGAAATGGATTTCAATCACGTCATCGTGGCCCACGGCATGGACGGGCTGGATGAAATCTCCCTCATCGGGAAAACATCGCTGGCAGAGATCAGGGGGAAAGAAATTAAATACGCTGAAATATCCCCCGAGGATTTCGGCCTGAAGCGCTGCGCCCTCAAGGATATCGGCGGCGGCTCTCCCGACTTCAACGCCCGGCTCATCCGGGACCTCTTTTCTGGCGCCGAGCGTGGGCCCCGCCGGGATTTCCTGGTCCTGAACAACGGGGCCACCCTGTACGTGAGCGGCAAGGCCTCGAGCATACGGGAGGGCATGGAACTGTCCCGGTCCCTCATCGATTCGGGGGCGGCTTCCCGCAAGCTTTCGGAACTGGTGGAAAAGTCTCATGACGTCTGATCCGGCACACTGGGAAAGAGGGAACAGCAAGAGGCAGTCCCTTTCGGCATCCATACGGGCGAGACAGCGCGACGGCCTTTTCCCGGTCATCGCTGAAATCAAGGTTCGCTCCAGGAAGGAGGGGGACCTCCTTTGCGGCCGGGACCCGGTGCGACTGGCGAAGGAAATGGCCCGGTGTCCCGTAGCGGGAATCAGCGTGGTGACGGAACCGGAACATTTCGGCGGCCACATGGGCCTCCTCGCCGCCGTCGCCGCTGCCGTGGACGTGCCCGTTCTCCACAAGGACTTCATTACCGCGGAAGACCAGATCGCCCGATCGGCAGGCGCCGGCGCCTCGGCCATCCTCCTGATCACGGCCATGGTGGAACGGGAACGGATGGCCCGCCTCATCGAGGCGGCCCGGCTTCACGGCCTGGAAACCCTCCTGGAAACGCACAGCGAGGCGGAAATAAGGAAAGTGATGGACCTCCCCTTCGATCTCATGGGAATCAACAACCGCGACATCACGATCCTGGAAGTGGATGACGATGACGTGGGCAGGACCGAAGCGCTTGCCCGCTTCTGCAAGGGTCCCCGCCCCCTGGTCAGCGAAAGCGCCATCGGGTCGGCGCGGGACGCGCGCCGCGCCGGCACAAGCGGCGCGGACGCCGTCCTGGTCGGCACGGCGGTCCTGAAAGCCGCTTCTCCCACGACGTTCCTGGACGAACTCATCTCCGTGGGATGGCCCCCGTGACGCGCGTCAAGATATGCGGCGTCACACGGGCGGAAGACATCCGCCTGTGCGTCGAGGCGGGCGCTCACGCCCTGGGCTTCGTCGTCGAGTATCCCCTCCCGGTGCCCTGGAATCTTGACAGGATGGAGGCCCGTGACCTGATGCGGCGCGTCCCCCCCTTCATGGCGCGGGTGGCCGTCGTTGGAGACGACCTTCAGACCATCGTCGCGCTGGCGGAATTCCTGAACCCTCACGCGATCCAGCTGCACGGGAACGAACCGCTCCTGGCGACGGCGAAGATCGTCGCCGAACTCAAGAGGCGACATGTCCCGGTGATCAAGGCCCTTCGCTTCAACATTGAGACGGGCAAGACCTCCCCTGCCTGTGAAGACCCTCTCGAAGCCGCCCGGCTGATCGAGGAAACCGGCGCGGACGCCCTCCTTCTGGACTCGGCCAGCGACAGGAAGCCGGCGGGAACCGGTAAAAGCATCGACTGGGGAATCGCCCGGGCGATTCGGGAGAGCGTCGGCATTCCCGTCATCCTCGCCGGAGGCCTTCACGCCGGCAATGTCGGCGGGGCCATAAGCGCCGTTCGTCCCTATGCCGTCGACGTGATCAGCGGCGTGGAACATCCCGTGGGCCGGAAGGATCCCGAAAAGGTGAGGGCCTTTGTCGAAGCCGTTTCCACAGAAAAAGGGACAGATTTATTTTAGCGATGGATGCCTCCTGCTGCCGTAGCGGCCCATGAGGGCGTAATTAAAAGGTTTGCATCGGGAGCGGTCCCGGTGCTATGGAAAAAAGGCAGGCCCGCTTCTTTCGGTGAAGTACTGAAAAAGAATGTACCGACGGGCCGGACGTCAGGAGAACAGGAAGGAAAGATGAAGCCCGCCGTTCTGGTCATCGATATGCTGAAGGACACCCTGGAAGCGCGCCGCCGGACGGAAATTTCCGAGGCGGCCAGGGAGATCGTCCCGGTTATCAACGAGCTGACGGCTTTCTCCCGGCGCCGGGGAATCCCGGTGATTTTCTCGATGGACAGTTTCCTAAAGGGTGACTTCATCTTCCGGGGAAGAATGAAGGAGCACTCGATCCGGGGGACCCGGGGGGCGGACGTTTCCGACCTTCTCGAACAGGCCGGGACGGATCTTTACGTTCCCAAGCGGCGTTTCAGCGCCTTTTACAAGACCGACCTGGATCAGACCCTTCGGCTTTTGGGCGTGGACACCCTCTTTCTCACGGGAATCGCCACCCATGTGTGCGTGCTTTCAACGGCCTTCGACGCCCTGTCCCACGATTTCGCCGCCTGGATCGTCGAAGACGGCTGCACCGCCCACCCCCGGGCTCGTCACGTCTCCACCATCGACAACTACAGGGAAACCCCCCTTTATCCCCTTTTCCGGGTCGTCACGCTCCGGGAACTCACGGAAGGGCTTTAATCATGCTTCTTTTCAATTTTCCTATGAGAAATAAAGCCACAGGCCGGATTTCTTCTCGAGGGAAACCACGGCTTCCCTGTCGTGCCGTTTCCTCTTCAGGGTATCGAGTGCTCGCCATTTGAGCGTTCCTGCAGCATTTCAGGGGCACCTCTTATCCCTCATTCTCCTTCGGACATAAGGCGGCACTTGATAGAGAGCCTTGCTTAAAAAGAAGGGGAAAAAGGCGGCTTTCTCCCAAAATGAAGCATTTCCCATGCTGTTGCTGTGTACGAGCCACTTTTTAGTGAAAATATTGACGGGGCTCGGCGGCGACGTCAATACTTTAAAAAAACGAATTTCCCGTGTATCTTTAGGCACTTCGTTCAGTTTTACGAGTACATTTTCAGGGATATCGGCGTTAAATTCTGATTTCAAAAAACTCAACCCGTAGTGGATCGTGTAAGAAATTTTACGGGCGGAAGCCTCAGAGATCAACGATTCCCAATTAATGGAACCAGCTTTCTTTTCAAGAATTTTCATGACATCAACGATCCATCGGGTCGGAGAGACGGCATTCCAGCGAACACCGTGGGCACAATTGTGCAAAATCTGCTGCGCGGGGTTTAAAATTCGGATCGTTGCGCCCTTGAACACGACTTTCTCCGTTTGTTCCCAGAGCACCACGTCCGCCCCGTCCCACGGACACTGATAAAAAGCGCGCCAGTGAACGTCCAGTCCGTAACCTACCCCATTTAACATGTCCACAGAGTGGATGTGCCGGACCGATCCGCGGAGCGGGGGACCTTCTTTGTTCTTCCACCCAAGAGCATAGAGAAGGTTCAGCGTCTTTTTCACATCTTTCTCTTGCACCAGAAAATCGACATCACTCATGGGCCTGGCCCCGACGTCCTCATAATAAGCGGCTACCAGGGCGGAACCTTTCAGCAGGACAACAGGCACTCCCAATTTTTCCAGTTCTGCCAAGACTTCAAAAGCTTTGTGAAAAAGCATGCTGTTCCGGTACAAGGCATGACGATAGGCGCTCTTCAACTTGTTCAAGTCCGGAACCGGCTGACCCTTTTCAGAAAACCTTTTATACAAGAGCGGCAGTAACCGGAAGCAGCCGCCGTCAAGCTTGTCGAAGCCGACAATCCGGAGCCAATCCTTATAAAAAGAAAGGGCCTCCCTGTCGCTTTTCTCCAGAACGGCACGCAACAGCAAGAGTTCTTCAGGCTTGACCATTATTTTCCTCTCAGCAAGACATCGCTCTCGAAAACACTTTTACCCGCCCCCATGGGGGGAACCTTTTTCGGAAGCCGGCCTCATCCCCTACTCCTTCGTTTTTGTTCTGCGCCGGTCGAGGGCCGCCTTGATGGCGCGGACATAGCCGCCGCGTTGATCCCTCTGGGTCCTCCCGAGATTGCTGTCATGGATTCGCCGCAGAAATACCACCTCCGGCAGCATCCGTTCTTTAAGCCCCGCATCCCTGGCCCGGGCATACCAGTCGACGCAGTCGGCGATCCTGAGATCGGGACGAAAAAGGCCGACGCGGAAGAACGCCGTGCGGCGCACCAGAATGGCCGACGGCAATTGTGTTGGCATCGGCTCCAGGTTGACGGGAGCCAGTGCCACCGGCCTGCCGGTCATCCTCGGACAGAGGAACTGCCGGGCATGGCCGAAAACCACATCAAGGGAGGGATCGGCGGCGAAGCAGTCGAGCTGGCGTTCAAGCTTATCCGGCATCCATAGATCGTCACTGTCAAGAAAGGACAGGTAGTTTCCCGTGGCGGCCATCACCCCGGTGTTGCGAGCCGCCGCAGCCCCGGCATTTTCCTGGAAGAAGTATCGTATACGAGAGGCAAAGCTGCTTGCGATCTTTCTTGTGTCGTCCAGGGAGCCGTCGTCGACCACGATGATTTCTTCCGGGGAAAGGGTCTGCTGCAGGGCGCTGTTTATCGCCTCGGCCAGATAGGGTTCGCCGTTGTAGACCGGGATAATGACGCTCACAGTCGGTTCCCCGTCGACATGCTTGATTTCACCCCGCGCCGTCATCGCGCCCTCTTGCGGCGGATCGAGTCGCGCAGAAGTTGCGCTATCTCCCTTTGGCAAAGTTGCACCTGACGGGATTCGTTGCCGCCATGGACACGCTTTTTGAGAAGGACATCCGGACAACTCGCAAAAAGAACGCCGGCATCCTGGGCTCGGCACATCCAATCGGTGTCGCTGTTAATACGAAGGCTCTCGGTGAAAGTCCCGACCGCCTCCATAACCTTTCTCGGAATCAACCATGCGCTGGGTACGAAAGTTGTGTGGGGGGCCTCCCGCATTTCCGGCCGCAGCCATGAGGGATAATCGATCCCGGGGTCAAGAAGGATCTCTTCCTGACAGACGGCAACCCCGACCTCGGGATGAGCTTTCAGAAAATCCAGCTGCAACCGGAGCTTGTCGTTTCTCCAAAGGTCATCCTGATCGATGAAAGCGAAGTGGGTGCCGCATCCCCGGGCCACGCCAACGTTGCGCGCCGCCGCAACGCCTCGGTTTTCCTGGCGCAGGATTGTCACTTCGGGATAGCGAGCAAGGATCTCTGCCGAACCGTCACTCGAGCCGTCGTCAACGGCGATAAGCTCGAAATCGGAGAAGTCCTGGGCGAGGACTGTGGCCACCGTTTCGGCCAGATAGGCCGCGCCATTGTATACGGGCAGGATAACGGAAACGGTCGGATTATACATTTTAACCTCTTTTGCGGAATGACGAGCCGGCCGCCCGGCGCCGGTCCAAAGAAGCTTTCACCACGCGCAGAATATTGAGTTCTCCGGGGGTGCGGCCCTCGGTCATGTTGCCACCATGTCTGCGGTGGTACTGAATCACTTCATCGACGATCCGAATGCCGACGCCGTTCTCCCGGGCCCGCAGGAACCAATCTATGTCTTCGGAAAAACGCAACGCTTCATCGAAAGGACCGACAATCGCAAAGACTTCCCGGCGATAGAGGGTCCCACCGGTGTTCCAGAAGACGAACGGTCTGCCCACCGGGCGGTAACCGCCCTTTCCGATCTGCTGCAGCATCTGGGTCAACCCTTTGACGATCCCGAGCCCCTCGGTTTCCCCCAGGATGCGCAACGGCACCGCCATGCTTCCCCGCTTCCAGGTGTCGTCGACATCGAGGAAGCCGATGATATCGCCATCCGCCAGTCGCAGTCCATGGTTACGCGCAGCCGCCGGTCCCCGGTTGTCCTGGCGGACGTACCGAACGGCGGCGCCCAAACCCTGCGCTACTGCTGCCGTGGCGTCTGTCGAACCATCGTCGACCACAATGATCTCCCGAGGGCGGGGATTCTGATCGAGCAGGCTGGCAACCGCCTCGGGGAGAAAGTCCGCGCCATTAAATACCGGAATGATGACGCTGACAGACATTGATATCGTCATGCTTCCCTCAACAGGCGGCCGATGATCCGGGGAAGTTCCTCGAGGTCTGTACCGAGATGGATCTGCCAGCAGGGAACGGTCCGGACGATCTTTGCCATAATCATAAAAGCCGCAGTACCCGCCCCTGAGAGCTGAAAGAGAGTGCTTGGCGCCAGGGCCTTGAATGCCTCCGCAGGCAGAACCGGCGTCAATGTCGTCCGCAGGGTACCGGCTACCCGGGGCAGAAGGATCGCCTTTAACGGGAAGCCGTCGATCAACTGGTCCGGGCGATGCGGCTGCAGAAAGGCCAGCCGTTTCTCGTCGACCCTTTCACCGTCCGTTACCCACAACCCTGACAGAAAAGGAAGGCGGTGGAGGTGGCTCCTGGCCAGCTTGGCCGAATTGTAAAGGCTGAAAACCCGCGGTGACGGGTCGGTCTGCAACAGGCAGTAATCGTCCCCGGCATAGAGCAGATCGGAGTCCAGGCAAGCCAAGGCGGTAGTGGATTTTCCAGAGCCGCCTCTACCGGCGAGAAGCACGCCCCCGTCCGGATAGCCCACTGCCGCACCGTGGACCAACTGCCAACCTTTGGCGGCAAACCACCAGTGAAAGAGATTTAAAAGGGGGGCTCCCTCTTCCCAGAAGGGAAGATGGGCGACGTCTCGCAGCCAGAGGAAACCAACCTCCCGTTCCAGATCAAGCATGCTCAATACTCCTGACCCAACGGAAAAGCTGGTGCGGAAGCGGTCGTCGTTATAACCGTGAACCGTTCCTTTCTCCCGACAGGCCTCCTTCGGCCAGGGGGGTGGCGGCATCGGACTCCCGGTGGTGACACTGTCCCAGAGGTGAATCGTCAGATGCGCGGGGCCGCCGGATGCAATGGTCCGGCGGTGCGCCAGTGCTGCTGTCAGTGGTTTTTCCAAGGCCCGCCCGGCGAATTCGAGACGAACCCGTGATGTTCCAAGAGCGAAGTCTTGATGTCGTGATCCCGCAAGAGCTTTTGCGTGTCGGAATCGATCCTCCAGAAGCTCGAAAAAAGCTGCAACCGGGACAGCCGCCGGTTCATCCGGGAGTCTGCCCATCGCCTCCCTCAATTCCCTGTTGTCGGCGGGTTCGGCCAGCCGGATTCGTCTACATCGTGGATCGGATCCAGGAGGAGCATGTCTTCCATGTCGGTAAAAACCTCGAAGGCCGGCACGGTGAAGGGAAGTTTGTTTTCCGGGGGTGCGGGAAAGGTCGGTGCCTCTCCCGGTAATGGATCGGCTTCTTTCGTCAGACTTTCGGCCAGCAGTCTTTCCACAAAGTTGAGCACTTCCCTTTCCATGAGTTTCCTGTCACCGTCAAAACGAGCCACGGTCCCGGCAATTAGGGCGCCGACCGTGGATCCGCTCTGCAAGCGGGCCCAGATGTCCGCCGCCGTAGGGTTGAAGGCGTAGTATTTTCCAGTATCCAGGTGGACGACAACCATTTCATCCCCGAAGTCCTCATGGACGATGTTTGGACTAGCGACATGCAGCCAAACAGACTTTTCCATCAATAGAACTCTCCCATGAATCGTATCTCTATATTTACTATATTTAGAGTTTTATACGGTTTTTTTATGAGGCGTTGTCAGTAAATAAAAAATTTAAGCATAAGAGAAGTTGCATGTCAAGTAATGATTGACAACAGGAATGATTGCACAAATCCCGGTGCGATTGTGTCGTCCGGCCGTATACCGGATCTGCACGCATCAGATTCACCGGACACGTGGCCATGGAAGGTATCCGCTTCGGGTACAATGCAAGCCGGTTCTCGACGGCGTGACGCTCGAGATTCCTTCATGGTCGAATATCGCTGTTGTCGGCCCCAACGATTAAGGCAGAAAATAATGACCAGTCCCGCTTATCTCTTAAAACTTCTTGTCGGGATTGTTGGAGACCCGGATGATGATTGAACGCCCCTGAATATTTCCGGGTTCCCCTCTGTTCTTTCTCTTGACCGCGGCCTTTATTTTTGAAAAAATACCGCCATGCGAGACTTGACCACAGGTTATTCATAGATGCAAAAAAATTTCGCTATTGCCGTCGTAGCGTTCCTCCTGGTGCTGGCGGGATGGCAGATCTTCCAGCGGGCCTCCCATTCGCCGGCCCCCTCACCCTCCCGGACAAAAGGCGCCGTCGCCGTGGAAGTCACACCGGTAACCACGGGGGACATCCGTGAAATCGGTGTTTTCTCGGGAACCCTTCTCCCCGAGTCCCAGTTCACCGTGGCCCCCAAGATCGCCGGGAAGCTCGAAAAAATCCTGGTGAACATCGGGGACCGG
>Ga0209605_1004415_pt1 | contig 11531 bp, 17 predicted proteins | sample AD_UKC035_MetaG_FD_184408 | JGI IMG/M metagenome (GOLD analysis project Ga0209605, IMG submission 184408) | Active sludge microbial communities of municipal wastewater-treating anaerobic digesters from USA - AD_UKC035_MetaG (SPAdes) (version 2) | ecosystem: Engineered > Bioreactor > Anaerobic >...
GGTATCGAATAGATGCCTGTGCGGAATTGAATAGGTCGAAACCTAGCGCCCTTCGGGGCGCGACGGTCGCTAGCTAGTGGCTAGCCTGATGAGACCAAACCAATGAAATTTAATGTTGAGTACACTGACACGTTTTCTGGCGAAGCTAATTACTCTTGGGTAGAGCGCGCCACAATTGCTATGCCGGAATTAACCCATTACGGCTACGATGGCAGCAGCGGATACGGTAAAGCTAATCGAGTGTTCGAGCGCGAACTTATGCGCCGTGCTAAGGCATCTGTAGGGCTTACAGGCATCCGAGGTCAACGGATGGACATTGGCGATACCATAGAGTTTAAACCGTATGGTATGTGCACGGTCCTGTTTATTAGTCCGGTTGAGTAACCAAAAGACAAGGCATCATTGCGGTGCCTTGTGTTGTGGCTACTTGCCACTATTTGAACCATAATCTAAGCGAGGTTTTTATGGGAATCACAATTAACAGTTCGGCGGTCACTCTGGGCGAACTCCTGACCGATGGTACGGATACGCCTATTCCGGAAGCATCTATTAGCATGACCGCCGCAGAATCAGCCGCCGTGCTTATCGAGGATTTTGGTGGCATCGAAGCCGTGCGCTCTGACACCTACGGCCGATTGCACACTGTCGTTAGCGGAGCGGGCTCGCTCGAAAATGCGGTCCAGCTTTTGGACGATGCTGAGATTATTTTTATCAATAATAATTTCAGCGAAGCGGAACGGCTTAAGGAAACCACTAAGGGAGGAAAAATCAAACGGACTAAGTTTCTGCCGAACGATTACCTTTCCGCCAAGTCGGTGCTGATTGGGTGCCTTGAGAAAGGGATTCCGTTGTTCGATGAGGACGGTAATCCGATGGGCAAGTCTGCGCTGTCGGACAAGCGCTCGGGCAAGGTGGAAAAGACACCAGAAATGAAGCTTGCGGAGACGCTGCAACGTGCGCTCAAGCTTGCCCGTGAGATTCATGGGGAATCTGCACTGAGTGTGCAGGTAATGACGACTAGCGACCCGTACGTGACAACCGTACAGCTTGTTAAAGCCTAACTAACCGGGAGCCTAGCAAGGGGCGCCCATATCTTTCGAGGTATTTATGCGAGAATTGGATATTAATTACGATACGCTCAACGTAGCCCTACGGGAGTCAACCAAGCGTTACAAGCGGGCTAAGCTTGATTTAGCTGAAGCTAATAGCTATGGTATTAAGGAATGGAAACAGGTAGCCTTTAGGCAATTGAATCATGCACGGCGCGAACTAAAGCGCGCGTGCAAGCTTGCTAAGCGGGTGCTGTACTAATCACTACAATCTAGGGCGCTCTAGTTAGCGCCCTGCCTTGTGTTGATTGGAGGAATTGACATGCAAAAGCCTGCGAAAGTTACGTGCAAGTGCTGTAACGGGACTGGTGTTTGTGAGCAAGTAACAAAAAGTTACTTGTGGTATGATGACAAAAACCCTGAGATAATTAGAAACGCAGCGCGCTGCGCTAATTGCAACGGTCGTGGATATGTTTGGAGATACGAAAAGGCAAACATTCCTACCGTATAAACCATTCGTTAAATAATACTGGAGTATGCTATTATGGATTGGCCTGAAGCTATTTGTTATATAGGTATCGCTTGGGCGGGAGTTGGATTCTTTTACGTTATTAATAAACTTTAGGAGTGTTGGATGCAAGACTACCTTGGATATCTTAAGCTAGCCCGCAGTTTGGCTAGCGCCCAGAATCTATCTATCAATTTCGAGGATGAGTCAACGGCCATGCCCCGCACGGATGGTCGGACTCTGTATCTGCCTCGTCCTAATCCGTTGTGGTCAGCTAAGGATTGGAACATTTGGAACGATGCTTGCTGGCATGAAATTGGCCATAATTTCCCTGAAAATCGTGATATTTTCAAGGAGCTGAAAGCTCAGAAAATTGATTGCACTAGCCTGTTTGGTAGTGTGCTCAATCTCACGGACGACTATCGTGTAGATAAGACGCGCACCAAGCGATACTATGGCATGATGGAGGCTAACGCTGTTGCAATTCCACATCATGTGCAAAACTTCGCGAAGAAACTGAAGGATAATCCTGAGAAGCTAGCGGACCAAGGGCTTAAGGTTGTCGCTACCATGATGACGTTCGACGCTAAGATGCGTTCGGACTTTAACCCCGCTATGGCAGGTATGGATGCCTATACGGAATCCCTACTTGATGCTGAGGCTAAGGGCTGGCTAACTAAGCTAGTCGCGGAGTACAGTGAAAAATACTGCAATAATAAAACAGCGAAGCAAGAACTAGACTTAGTTCGCGATATCTTTACCAATGTGTTTAAGATTCCGCCGCAGGACGCTGGCGATGGTCAGGGTAGCGGAAATGGTGAAGACGGAGGCGAGGGGGAGTCCGATGGAGGTGAGTCGGATGGGCGGGACGGCAAAGCTCAGTCTAAGAAAGGTAAGAAAACTAAGTTTGATAGCATTAGTTATGAGGAATGGTTAAAGCATCCACACTCACCTGAAGGTGGAAAGCCTAGCGGCTGTCGTATCGAGTACAGCGACAGCACGTTGGCTCGCGGCTATCAGCCGCATACTGATGAAACTAATAAGATATACGATATGCTTAAAGGGGAATCGCCCACTGGACGGAGATGGCACGCGCTGACTTCAGCGCAGGTTAAGTCCGCAGTGCAGCAAATGGGTATCCACGCTATCGTAGGCGCAGCTCGTAGGTTGCTACAGGTGGAAACTCGCAAGCGGCCGCACTTCAACCAGAAACGCGGCCGGTTGGATGCTAGCAAGCTTTATCGCGTGACTATCCCGGAATCATCGGTTAGTGAACGATTGTTCAAAACCAAGGATGAGTCAAGGGCGCTTGACACGGCTGTATCAGTTCTGGTAGACTACTCCGGTAGTATGGTTGATAGAAATAAGATTGGTACAGCGGCGGCGGCAGCGTGCGCTCTTAATGAACTGTTCCGCACGTTGCGGGTTAACTGTGAGATTCTTGGATTCTCAGAGATTGGTTCGCGTAACAACGCGACTTTTGTGTTTAAGCCGTTTAATCATCCGGTGTCAGATGATAATCTTGCTGAGTATATGTCTATTGCATCTTGCGCTATGGCCAATAACTGCGATGGAGACAACATTCTGATTGCAGCTAATCGCCTGAAGCTACAGAAGCAGCCTCGTAAGGTGCTTATTGTGCTGAGCGACGGTAGCCCTTGTGGTGGCACGGGCGACATCGACGGATTCACTAAGCAAGTTATTAAAAAGATTGAATCGGAAAGGGAAATTGATATTATTGGTATAGGAATTCAGGACCGTAACGTACAGCGATTGTACAAAACTAATCAGGTAGTTAAAAATCTTGAGGAGCTACCTACTAAACTGATTGACACACTTGAGAACATTCTACTGGAAAGGAAAGTTAAATGATTAAGTCCCCTGAGTTTTATTCCACTATTGCTACTGCTGGAGGTTCCGTGAGCGCCGCTGACAAAATTATGGCTGATGTTAAGGCTAAGATTAAGGCTAACAAAGAGAAGGTGTCAGGTGAGGATACAGGTGACACAGACGCTTCCATTCCGGCGGCTGTTGAACCGCTGTTTACCCACACTGATTCTGCTACTAGTGGTAAAGTTTCGCTTAGCAGTCTTGTTCCGTCCTGGGACAAGCGGCGAAAGATTCCTGATGTCAGGGTTACTGTGTGCGACATTAGCCTGTTTGACGAGTCGCAGAAGGCTCGTATTCCCAAGGTCAATCCACACTACATGCCCAATCAGGAAGCCCTCAGTCAGCTTGCCTACGCCATTGAGAGCACTGCCATGCCTAGCTTGCTGACGGGTAAGCCTAGCGTTGGTAAGTCATCGCTGGTGGAATACTACTGTGCCATTACTGGCCGTCCGTTCTATAGGTTCAATTACAATGGCACTATGGATGCCTCTTCACTGCTCGGTACGCAGTCCGCTAGCGGTGGTTCAACCCACTGGCACGATGGGTTGATTACTGAAGCTATCAAGTGTCCCCACGCTATCCTGCTTCACGATGAGTGGACCTTTGCTCCGGCTGAGGTTATCGCTGCGATGCAGTACCTACTGGAGGTGAACGGCAAGCTTGTGCTGGCTGACAAGCCCGGCACCGTCGAGGATAAGATTGTCTATCCTGCCAGCAATGTCCGTATGGTCTTTGCTGACAACACCCGGGGTAATGGTGACGTGACTGGTAGGTTTGTGGGCACACAACCTCAGAACTCGGCTACCATTGACCGTATCGGAACTTTTATTGAAGTAAAATTCCTGTCGGAAAACGACGAAGTTAAGATGCTGAAGGCTATGTATCCCGATGCTACTGACCGACTGGTAACTAACTGTGTCAAGGTTGCTAACCTGTGCCGCAAGGCATTTGATGATGGTCAGTTGACCACTGTGATGAGTCTCCGAGTGTTGTGTTCTTGGATTCAGCACAGCCTTAATCTTCGAGATATCGACAAGGGACTGGAACTGGCGTTTCTCAATCGCTTCGATAGCGAAGGTGAGCGTCTTGCGGTGAAGGAGTTTGTGACTATCGCGATGGGCAAGTCTCGGTAACCCACTACCCTACGGAACCAGCCCTAGCAATAGGGCTGGGTTTACTATGGTAAAATTTGAACTAGGAAAGGCTTACGTAGATAGCTGCGGAGTAGTTATCTGTGTTTATTCCCACAACCCTGACACACCTAAGGGTTTGGCGTTTGACTATAGTGACTTCGTTTACACAACTATGTGTTTAGGTTCTGGTGAATGGTACATAACGTTTTATTCTACCTATAATACTAAAGGACAGTTTGATATAAAACCAGGACCACGCGACGTGATTAGAGAAGCAACTTTAGAGGAGTTGGAAAACGCTTTGTCTAGGTATAAGCTTAGGCTCTGTACCACTGATGCTAATGAAATCGTTTCAAAATTCTATGAAGCTTGGAAGAAACACAATCCATGAAATCACCAAACAAACTCAAAGTCCAGCTCCCCATCCCTGTCATGACCACCGACGACGAACTGATCGAACGGATGTGGAACGCGGACGAACTTGCGCGAGGGCACCCTCGGAGTCACATGCGCGCGATCCTCGCTGTCGTCCGCGAATATGACGGGCGGGATGGGGAGCGGTATCGATGGTTGCGCAGTAACGTCCAATGGGGCTATCCCAGCCCCGAAGGTAGCGACAATCCAGACGCTTATCTAGTAATCACCGGCTACGGCCATCACTACGGTAAACCGACAGCCGTTAACGCTGTAGACGCCGCCGTAGACGCCGCCATCGCGAGGATGAAGGGATGAGCGACGAAATACACGCAGGGCCGAGCGCGTCATGGGAGGACGTTGCGCGCGTGCGGCAGGAAGTAATTGACCGCCTCCGCGCCGAGCTCGAGGCCCTGCGCATCGAGAACCATGCTCTGAAAGCTGAACGGGAGAAGTTGCTAGGGTGTCGAGACGAACTGCGGGAGATTGCCGAAGCCATCAGCGACCCGCGCATCCACAACACTATGACAATCGCCGAATGGTGCCGCGAGGCATCTGCATTGACGGCCGCGCCCAGCGACCTTTCGCTTACTGGCCTTAGCGCCTTCAACGACGTGCTAGGCCATAACTATTGGATGGAGGCGGTGACCTTCGCGGGCCTTCGCCGTCGCATTGTCGAGCATTGGCAGCGCTCCGCATTGGGGGATTAAACTATGAATACTTTTTTCGAAGGTTGTGTAATAATGGGGATTATATTGCTAGTAATTTTCTATGGAGGTGAGCCAGACCTTCACGACGCTCTAATCTGGAATCTTCGCAATACGGTGGAGTGTTTCTGATGCGTTGTAAAGCCTGTGATGCAATAATGAAACCAGAAGAAATCATCTGGAAGTTTGAGTTGGGTATTCACGAGGAACTATGCCGCACCTGTCGGTACACCACTCAATCCGATATTACTAATAGTATTAATCTTACCTACACTCAAGACTCCTACGAGGAGGAAATAGAGGAGATTTACGAGGATGAGATGGGCTAAGGACTCGGGGAATCCCGGACTCCCTATACAATTTTTTATAGTATTAGGAAAAGATAGTGAAAAATACTATTTTACACCAACAAGCGATGCTGAAATTACAAACGCGGATTTCGGGGAAGCAATTACAAAAGTTAAAAAACAATGTGGCTATCTATTAGGTTGGACTAATGCACACCCATCATGGCTTGATGATAGGGGGTATAAGTGTCTTGACTAAACTATCTTACGAGGATTGGATACACGCCGTACCGGATACAGTAGGGGAGCAGATACACATCCACCACTGTAAGACGGGTCGGGGAAACGATAAACTATACATTAAGAGGGTTGATAATGGGGCCGTGGCTTTTTGCCATCATTGTGGCGAACGTGGTTATGCTAGTAATCGTGTTTTGGGAACAAGCACGTTTAAGGGTATCAGTAGCTACAAGTCTCCAGCAATCGCAGGTCAATATGATAGCTCTGCGTATAGCTCTGGAGGAAACCTGAGTGTCGAAGGGAGTACGGGTACGGATACAGGACCGTCTAGTAAACTTTATTACCCAATCGACGCAAGAAACCAAGTAAGGCATTGGACATCCAATGAAGCAAAGATTTGGATTCTCCAATACGGACTTACTATGGATGTTATTGACTCAGCCGGAATATGCTGGAGCGATAAGTTTTCTAGTATACTTTTTCCAAGGTACCTTGACGGGAATCTGGTAGCGTTTCAGGCTAGAAGATTCCCTAACGAGGGTGGTCCTAAGTACGTCACCTATGGGGATTCAGCAAGCCTGTATGACGCTCTACGAGGCTCTACAAGCGTCGATACACTGGTTCTAGTGGAAGACTACCTATCTGGTCTAAAAGTGTCTCAGATAGCTCCAGCGTTCGTTCTAAACGGTACTGGATTGAAGGATACCCAGTTAACCTACCTGTTGAAGGATTACTCCAAGTTTGTTATAATGCTGGATAACGATAACTGGCAGGTAAAGACCAGCCAGTTTAAGCTACTCAAAAGAATATCTACTTTTGCTAAGAAAGCTAATATAGTTGAAGTAACAAAAGACCCTAAAGAATACGAGCTAGTTGAACTCAAAACTTTACTACAGGATTATATAACGTGACTAAAACAATCTACGCTGTAGAGGAAGATGAATGATATGGTATCGGACCTAATTAAATATCTTAGTAAAGAATCCAACTACGCCAAGGCTATTAAGTTTATTAAGGAGGCTCACGTACCACGTGAAGCTTGGGCAGTTATTGATTATCTTCCTAAGTATTTCAAAGACAAGAATGTTATTGAAGTATTGAATTGGTCAGACTTCTATACTACGTTCGCTTTGGAGAACCCTCAGTACAAGAACCTTGAGCTTATCCACACACTGTGCGATAAGCTGGAATCCGATAAAGACCCGGTGTCGGATGATGTTACTCAGATGTTCACCAATCGTACCTACGCTGAGACGGTAGCTGAGGAAGCTATCAAGGTAGCAGAAGGCCGAACCAACAGTTTTATCAATATTTTCAATACCTTAGATGACTATAAGCGGGTGTCGGTAAAGCTGGAAAAGGCTCTGATGGAGGAACTAGGTAGCGAGGATATGCTGGATTCTCTGGACGCTATCAAGACTTCTGGTATGACTTGGTATCTTGATTGTCTCAACAAACTTCTAGGACCACTAAACAACGAATTTATTCTGTTGGCTAGTCGTCCTGATGGTGGTAAGACTACTCTCCTAGCTAACGAGTGTTGGTATCTGGCTAAACAGTTGAAGGATGGTAAGCAAATTCTATGGTTCAATAACGAGGAACACATCCGTAAGGTAAAACTGCGTGTTATTCAATCCTTTCTGGGTTGGACAAAAGAGGATGTACTAGCTGATAAGATTACCGCAGTAAAGAAATATGAGGATGAGTTTGGTAAAGATAGAATTATATTCGTTGATGACGCCAATCACATTAATCGAGTAGAGAAAGCTATAGACCGATACAACCCCGGTCTAATCATCGTAGACCAGTTGTACAAGGTGCAGGGGGCTATGGGAGGAAAGAATGAGGTTGAAGCTGAACGCTTCAGGAAGCTGTGTGAGTGGGCTAGAGAGATAGCTAAGCACACCGCTCCAGTCATCGCTAGCAACCAGCTAGATGGTTCTGCTGAAGGGGTTAAGTATCCTCCTATGGGTGCCCTGTACGGCTCCAAAACTGGTGCTCAAGGTGAAGCCGACGCTATTCTACTGATAGGCAAAACCCCAGTGGACGGAGATAAGAGATTTATCTATTGTCCTAAGAATAAACTTACTGGTAGTAATGACCAGTGTGAAGTAATGCTGGATAAATATATAGCAAGATACCGGAGTATCTAATGGATTACAGTCTAGAGAAATGTCTTGAGTGCTATGACGCGAAGCGTTATATTGTCATAGACACCGAGACTAAGTTGATTGATAAGGATAAGAGCGTTTACGCCTATCCTCCTGAGTTTGTGTTGGGTGTTTGTTGGGTAGAAGATGGTGTTTTTGGAGACACCAAGAAAGAGTATTTACATCGTTGGAATAAAAACGATTTTTACGGTATTATCGACCCCGCTAGTAAACCGTTCCTTACTGTAGGACACAACGTGTGCTTTGACTTGCTTGTTACAGGAATGCACAAGCTTTCTGAACTGGGGCACGACATAGTGTGGGATACAGCGATAGCTGAGTACGAGATGTTTGGGCAGGCTTTTACCTACCCCAGTCTCCAACAGCTAGCGGACAAGTATTGTCCGGGGGAGATGAAAGAGAACTCTGTATCGGAAATGATTAAAGCTGGGGTGTGCCCTAGCACTATTCCAAGAGATAAGCTTGTTGAGTATTGCAAGCAGGACGTAAATATTACTAAGAAAGTATTCGTAGCTCAGATGAAGCTATTCAAAGAATATCCGAAGAACCTACAAAACCTTATTCTCCAGCGGATGAAGTACCGTATGATTACTCACGAAATGAGTTGCAACGGTATGATGATGGATAAGGAAAAGATGCAAAACGCATCCAAAGACCTTTTAACAGACGAGGCCTTTCTTGAAGGAAAGCTAACGATAGATATGGCGAGCCACATGCCAAACGCGGATGAAGTTAATCCTAATAGCAATCAGCAATTGATGGGGGTGCTGTACGGGAGGGGTGCCTACAAGGTTACTAAGATGGTAGACACCGGAGAAGTGTACAAGAGTGGGGATAAGAAAGGCCAGCCTAAGCTGAAGAAAGAGGTTGTTCACCAACCTTATAAGAATCCTCTTTCTGCGTGGATACCTAAAGACTCTGTAGATGAAGAGGCGCTTAATCATCTTTTAAAGTTCCCTATTTTACCAGAATGTAAAGACTTTATAGAAACCTTGCTAAAATATCGTACTGTTAGTAAAGAAAGGCGTACCTACTTTCAAGGGTACTACGAGGTAGCTAGGAATGGAGACCCCTGCATCTCTCTACACACGGAATTTAAGCACGTAGCTACCCCAACGGGGCGTATTAGCTCTAGTAAACCTAACATCCAGAATCTTAAGAGTGATTAATTATGCCTAAGATTAGATACATTACTTTTGGTGGGTGCACCGGACTAGAGATAAGAGACGAAGAGGGCACTCATTTATGTAACATACTTCCCCCGAAGCTTATGAGTAGTAAACACGTACCCATAGCTAACTATTTTACACAACCTTGTGAGTTTACTTACGACGATTTGTTGGAAGCTATCCACAAGATGCGGAAAGGCGCGCTATGACAATCAGTATAAGAGTGATTAACCTTGCTAAAAATTAAGTATATACCTTTTGGTAGGAGTACTGGATTGGAGATAAGAGATGAGAATGGGAAGCATGTATTTAACCTACTTCCTCCTGAACGTATTTCTGCTGAGAATTACGCAGTTAACTTCTGTACCGTAGATTGCCAATTTACCTACGAGGAATTAATGGAAGCTATTCATAAACTTCAGGAAAGTATGCATGACGATTAGTATACGTGAGTGTTTTGTATCCCGGTATGGACCGGAGAACGGGTTTCTAGTTGAGTTCGATTTCTCTCAGCTAGAGATTTGTGCTCTAGCTGAAGTGTCCGGGGACACTGTTTTGATTGATGAACTGAATAGAGGGGAGGATATCCACCGGCTTAATGCCGCTAGGTGGCTAGGTAAGAGGCCGGATGAGGTTACTACCGACGAGCGTAAGAAAGCTAAGGTAATGACGTTCCAGCTACAGTACGGGGCTGGACCAGCCAAGATGGCTGAAAGCCTTGGTATATCTCACAGCTCCGCTACAAACTTTACCGACGAATTTTATACTAAATATAAAGGCGTGGATAAGTATCACACCGGTTTATTTGTGGAAAGAGGTGAACGGACTCGGTCGTCGCGGATTCAAACAGACCCATCTAGTGAAGTGTGGGTTATTAACCCTACTCCAACAGGCCGTATGTACACGCTAACGTTTCGCCAAACGGATAGTGGAGACTACTACTATAGCCGTACTGAGATGAAGAACTACCCCATTCAGGGGTTTGGTACAGCCGATATTGTACCAGTAGTATTGAATCTGGTTTATGACAATCTTCATAGAATTTATGATAGTTGTGAAGATAAGGAAACACCTTTTCTGATCAATACCGTGCATGATAGCATTATGTTTGATTGCCATGTGGACGAATTGGTTACTCTGTTTTCTGTGGTCGAAGGCGCCTTCAGAGATTTTTCTGCTAAGTTCAAAGAATTGTTTGACTACGAGCTAAAGGTTGTGTATAATTATGATGTAAAGGTTGGAAAGAACTGGTTTGAAAGGGATATGGATAAGTTTACTAGGACTGAAGTACAGTCCCTAATTAAAGATAAGTTTGGAGTATAACACTATGCGAAAGAACGGCTACGTACAGTTTGTTGACGGTAACAAGATTACGGTGGATGGGGAGAAGTACAGCGCGTTCGCTGCCTCTCAAATTCAGTGCCGTGTGGGGGATTTTGTTGACTTTGAGTACATCGAAAAGCCGAGTGTTACTCGTACGGGTACGCCGGTAGTCTACAAGAACATAAAGGGTAACGTGGTTCCCGGTACTAGCGCCGCAGCCGGGGCTGCTGGTACGGCCTCCCCTCCTCGTGGATTTACTCCACCACCTGCTAAGGTGGGTGAGCCTATTCTAGCTAAGGACCGTCTTATTCTTCGTCAGAACGCCCTGACTGCTGCGGTTAACTATGTTAACGGTTCTCGGGACGGGACTCTGGTAGCTACATATACGGTTGATGACGTGATTAGTTTTGCTAAAAAGTTTGAATACTATACCAGCGGTGATATGGACTACGACGCAGCAGAAAAGGCTCTGGAAGGGGATAAGGTAGATTAAGGTGTCCAACATTCTCCTAGATGTTGATACAATGCTGTACCGGGTTGGTTATGCCAGCCCGGCTCCTCCTACCCCGGAGGCTGCTTGTGCGCGCCTTAAGAAGATGATTAGCGACACCGAGGGTAAGATTACTAACAGTATTATTCC
>Ga0209605_1004416_pt1 | contig 11531 bp, 11 predicted proteins | sample AD_UKC035_MetaG_FD_184408 | JGI IMG/M metagenome (GOLD analysis project Ga0209605, IMG submission 184408) | Active sludge microbial communities of municipal wastewater-treating anaerobic digesters from USA - AD_UKC035_MetaG (SPAdes) (version 2) | ecosystem: Engineered > Bioreactor > Anaerobic >...
GGGCCGGTAGTATAGGTTACGATGTATAAACTATCCGGTTGGTTTTGACTGTATGTCAATCCGGGCAAACACAGGCATAAGATTACGATCAGGTTTTTCATATTTGAAGGGTTTGTGATCAAGGTCCACCATCACCCAAGTTATCATTATAGATAAAACAACTTTTTAAACCGGGGCTTCAACCTACGAATAGCGGCTGTCTTTCATTTGATTCTTTACACCTCCGTACAATACATCCAAAACACCCGGCTCGTTCAAAAACCGGTGCGGAAATGGTAACTCAATGGCCGAAACTTCATCGAGTTGTTTCATTACATCGGTTGGTATTTCAAATTTTAAACAACCCAACACATCTTCCAATTGACTTACCCTGGTTGCGCCAATAATCGGAATTACCGATTGCCCTTTGTGCTGGCGTGTCCAGTTAATGGCTAACTGGCCCGGTGTTACGCCCAATTGCTCAGCCAGTTCAACAACTTTTTTCGCAATCAACGTTGCGCGCTCACCCAACCGAATGCTTGAATCCGGCAACCGGCCCTTATCGCCTTTCAGGTATTTTCCGGTAAGCACACCTCCGCCCAATGGAGCCCACGGGGTTACCGTCATTCCAAATGCTTTGGCCATTGGCAACAACTCCGGTTCTACCGTGCGTTGAATTAAACTGTATTCAATCTGCAGCCCCACAAACTGATTCCAGCCGCGCAGTTGCGCCATTGTGTTGGCCTGGCTTACTACCCATGCAGGTGTGTCACTAACACCTATGTAGTGCACCATACCCCGGCTAACCAGGTCTTCCAGTCCTTTCATAATTTCTTCGGTGGGTGTCCAGCTATCCCAGGCATGCACCCAAAGCAAATCGATGTACTCCACGTTTAACCGCCACAAACTCTCTTTTACACTACGCATCAAATTTTTGCGATGGTTACCGGCAAAGTTCAAATCGCCCGATCTATCCCGTAAGGAATACTTGGTGGCTACCACAAAATGATCGCGATCTTTGGCTATAAAATCGCCCACAAATTTTTCGGAAGTGCCCTCGGTATAGCGATTGGCCGTATCGATAAAGTTGCCGCCTGCATGGGCATAGGCATCAAAGATTTGCCTGCTCAACTCCTTATCGCAGCCCCATTTCCACTCGGTACCAAAACCCATGGTACCCAGGCAAAGTTCTGATACGCGCAGGCCCGACTGGCCTAAAAGTTTGTAGTTCATTTGGAATGCTGGTTTTATACTTTGAAAAAAGTGAATTCGGCCTTAAAAAGTTTAGATGGCAGGCTTAAAAAGGAATTATTTCGCATCTTTGAACGCAAGTTTTTGCACAAATAAAATTCTCTTTTACCTTTGCAGTCCTTAAAAATAGGGAGCTTAGCTCAGCTGGTTCAGAGCATCTGCCTTACAAGCAGAGGGTCGGGGGTTCGAACCCCTCAGCTCCCACTAAAGACAGCCACTTACAAAACAATTGTGAGTGGCTTTTTATTTTGCGTAAGGTTTGTGCAAAAAAACTGAAGTGCCCAATCGCACACTTCAATTCCTGCCTTTACCCGTACGCACCGGCAAATTCAAAAATCCCTTTTCAGTAATCCGTTTGCCAAGAATCATCGTGGCCCGTCAATTCGCTCAATGTAATCTAACCCTGGGTGTAGCCGCTTTCAAATTATTCAACCAAAAATAAAGACACCGGAACTTATCAAAACAAACAACTCATGCGTTGGTATGATGGTTGTTTGTATTTTTGTTTAACTATTTTTTAATCTGTTGAAACGGCTAAAGAAAATCCTGATCTACCTGGTGGTTGTGTGGGCCGTACTTTTTGCCAGCGCAGCTATTTCCGTTTTTCTTTTTAAAGACAGAATTATTCAACGATTTGTTGCCGAAGCCAATAAACACCTCAACACCCCGGTAAAAATTGGCAAAATTGATGTTTCTATGTTTGCCGGGTTTCCGAATCTGGCCATCGTATTTACCGATGTGTATGTAGAAGACAGCCATCCTGGTATTTACCCGTTGCTAACAGCCGAGCGCCTGGCCTTTACGTTAAATCCGGTGCAACTCTGGAAAGGCAATTACACCATACGCGGGGTATCCATTACCGGAAGCGAAACCAACCTGCGCATCAATGCAGCTGGCAAAGCCAATTATATTATTCTGAAAGAAACCGCGGGTGATGGAACAGGCAGTGGTGTCGTTCAATTCGACCTGCGCAATGTACACCTTGTTAATACAACGGTAAGTTATATAGACCAACAGGCCGATCAGCACCACGTATTCAATAGCGATAAACTCACAGCCTCTATTCTGGTGAAGGGCCTCTTGTATAAGATTACTGCCAAAGGCGATGTGGTAACTGAACAGATCGGAGTAGGAAATACCCGCTTTCTGACTCATAAAACTTTCGATGTAAACACGCTGATCGACTACGATGACGAAAAGAAGGTTGTTGATTTTAATTCGTCTATTGTTAAGCTGGGGCGATCGCAGTTTGAAATTAGCGGCAATTATTCCTTCCGGGACAAAAACCTGATTGATCTGAATGCAGTGGGAAAGGATACCGATATTCAAACCCTGCTTTCGCTATTGCCCGAAGAAACCAGCCAGAAGTTAAAGCAATATCGCAGCGATGGAGATGTGTTCTTCAATCTTTCGCTGAAAGGTGAGATCAGCGACCGGAAAAGTCCGTTCCTGTCGGTCTCCTTCGGATGCAACGATGCAACTGTCTTTCACCCCGACTATCAATCGCGCATTTCCAAAGCAAACCTGAATGGCTCATTCGCCAGCCCGTCTCTTACCAACTTTAATGATGCCAACCTTTTTCTGAAAAATATGGAGGGCGAATTGAATGGTAAAACATTTACCGGAAATCTCAGCATCAGCCAATTTAACGATCCATACATTGCCCTTGACTTTAAAGGAGAACTGGATGCTGCCTCGCTTAACAACTTTTACCCGATACCTGAAATAACCAACCTGCAGGGATTAATTGCAGCCGATATAATGTTTGAAGGGAAAACCTCGCTGCTAAAGAAAAAAGCTACCGCACAAAAAGTTAAAACCAACGGGGCTATTACCCTTCACGATGTAAACTTTAACTATGGGAAACAGAATATTCACTTTAAAGATATCAACGGCACGCTGCAGTTCAACAACAACGATCTTGCACTAAGCAATGTGCAGGGTTACTTTGAAAACAGCGACTTTCAATTGAACGGGTTTTTTAAAAACATTATCACCTTCCTGTTATTTGAAAATCAACCCATCGGTATTGAAACCGATCTTAAATCCAAATTTCTCGATCTAGATCAACTTTTCTCTATCGGGTTTGAGGAAGAAGGATCTCAAGAATACCAGTTCCGTATTTCGCCCAATCTGCAACTCAATTTTAATTGCGATGTAAAAGCCATGAAATACAGGCGCTTTAAGCCCACGCACATCAAAGGCGATTTGCTGGTGAAAAACCAGGTGGCGGTATCGCGCAATATTACCATGCGCACCATGGGTGGCAACCTAACCCTGAACGGAATTGTAGATGCAAAAAACTCTAAAGCCATTGATGTAATCACCACCTTCAAACTGGATGGCCAGCACATCGATAGTGTTTTTTATGTCTTTGAAAATTTCGATCAAACTTTTATTGAAGATAAGCACCTGAAAGGCCGCGCCTACGCAAATGTTGATCTGGAAATGACTTTGAATGAAAAACTCAACCTGATCGCTCCTACCCTTATTGCCGATATCAGCGCCACCATCCGGAATGGAGAGCTGAATAATTTTGAGCCCATGAAAAAACTCAACAAATATTTAGACGATGAAGGATTGAGTAAAATGCGCTTTGCCGATCTTAAAAACGAGATTCACATTGAAAAGCAAACTATCTACCTGCCCCAGATGGAAGTAAAAAGCAATGTTACTACCATTCAATTAAGTGGCACACACACCTTCGACCAGCACATTGATTACCGGGTAGTAGCTCCTTTGCGCAATAAAAAGAAAATTGACCCCGATGAAGCGTTCGGTGCCATTGAAGAAGATGGAACCGGTAAAGCAAAAATCTTTTTAAAGATTACCGGTACTACCGATGTGTATGAGGTTAGCCTGGACAAAGATGCTGTTAAGAAAAAAATTGCCAGCGACTTAAAAAAAGAAGTGCAGGAATTAAAAGATGCCTTTAAACTAAAAGGCCAGAAAAAGAAAAAAGAACTTGAACTTACTGAAGAAGAGTTCGATTGGAATGATAACTAGAAGCCATCTCAAAAATACACTTAAGGATGAATGTCATGCCGGATTTATTCCGGCATCCCAACCTTTCTGCACAGATTCCGAGATCGCGGAACGCTGTCCGCGATAACAAAGTATTTTTGAGATGGCTTCTAAATTTCTTTTGCCCGGTTCCAGTACGTATCCATTTCAGCCAGCGTCATTTCGCCCATCTTCTTACCATCTTTGGCCGATTCGGTTTCGAGGTATTGAAAGCGCTTGATAAATTTTTTATTGGTGCGCTCCAATGCTTCTTCCGGATCGATGTTGATGAAGCGGGCATAGTTTACCAACGAAAACAATAAGTCGCCAAACTCGGCCATTGCCTTTTCCTTATTGATGGCCTCATTCGACTCGGCATTAAACTCGGATTTGAATTCCTGCATTTCTTCTTCCACCTTTTCCCACACCTGTTCTTTCCGTTCCCAGTCAAAACCAACACCACGGGCTTTATCTTGTATGCGAATGGCTTTTACCAGGGCCGGCAACGATTTGGGCACCCCTTGCAGTACCGATTTATTTCCCGTTTTAAGTTTTATCTTCTCCCAATTCTCTTTTACAGTTTTTTCGTCCTCAGCAACAGTATTGCCATACACATGCGGATGGCGTTCAATCAGTTTATCGCAAATACTATTCAATACATCGGCTACATCAAAAAGCTTTTGCTCGGCCGCAATGCGGGCATAAAACACATTGTGCAGCATTAAATCGCCCAGTTCTTTTTTTACTTCATTCAGATTGCCTTCCAGAATGGCATCCGATAACTCGTACGTTTCCTCAATGGTTAAATGCCGCAGCGATTCCATGGTTTGTTTTTTATCCCACGGGCAATTTTCACGCAACTCGTTCATTACGGTAAGCAAGCGATCAAAAGCCTTTAATTTGGCCTCACGGGTTAAATCGGGTGCGGAAAGGGGTGTTTTTTTCATGCTCAGGAAACTTAACAATAAGCGGTATGTGTTGTATTTTTGTAAGCGCAAAAATCGCAAATCGTAAAATCAAAACCACAGGGGTATGGCCATCTTTCTGCTAACGCTCGGAATCTTTGCACTCTTCTTCATTTTAATGTCGGTGCGTTTGTTATTTGTAAAAGATGGCGAGTTTAGAGGTACCTGCGCCACTCAAAGCCCATACCTGGCCAAAGAGGGAATTACCTGTGGTTATTGCGGCAAAGTAATTGGAGAAGGCGATGCCTGTGGCGATCCGGAAAAAGAAAAAGCGAAGGCCATTGCTGAAATGCCGGAGATACGGAAGAAAGGTTAGTCTTTGGTTACCAGGCTTAATTCTGAAAGTTCCTTGCCTATCTGATTAATTCCCGAAAGTATCTTCTCAGTTTGTGCTACCGATGGTTTTTTTCTGCCTTGTACATATTGTGACAACAAAGTAGCATTCATCCCAATCCGCTCTGCCAAAAACTTTGCATTGAGCACACGATAGTGTTGAAAGAATTGACACAAGTCTATCTCAAAATGAATATTTTTTGAATTGACTTTCTGTCCATCATCTTCAAAATAAAGATTAAGTGCTTCTACCATATTATCTGATAATTCAGAAAGTGTTTTTCCGGTGGTAAATACCGGGTAATCATCGGCAAAGGCCGAAAACCCTGTGTCGGTTTTTTCTACTACAACACCAATCTTTTAACAATACTTTCATTTTTTTATTCCTGCTTGTTTTAACAACTTTCTCTCTAATCCCTTTCCAACCTCATATCATGGCTTTACAGGATTTTAAAGGTCAATAATTATTTACCTTTTGCAAAGCCTTATATTGCGTTAACTTCGCACAAATTTTTTCAAACGTGACCTTAATCAAATCTATTTCGGGCATTCGCGGCACCATTGGTGGTGCTCCGGGCGATGCGCTTACTCCTGTGGATGTGGTAAAATTTGCGGCTGCATTTGGTACGTGGGCCAAAGCGCATGGCGCAAAAAAAATAGTGATCGGGCGCGATGCACGCCCCTCGGGTGAAATGGTAAGCCAGTTGGTATCGGCCACCTTGCAGGGTTTAGGACTTCATGTAATTGACCTTGGCCTATCCACCACACCTACCGTTGAAATAGCCGTGCCCCTCGAAAAAGCGGGTGGTGGAATTATCCTTACGGCCAGTCATAACCCGGTGCAATGGAACGCCCTTAAACTTCTGAATGAAAAAGGTGAATTCATCTCGGCCGAAGACGGTGCTGAAGTGTTACAACTGGCACAAAAAGATAATTTCGATTTTGCCGCTGTTACCCAACTAGGAAGCTACACGCAAAACAACAGTTACATTCAAAAGCATATCAACCTTATTTTAAAACACAAGCTGGTAGATAAACGCGCCATACAAAACTCAAAATTTAAAATTGCAGTAGATGCCGTGAACTCAACCGGTGGCATTGCTGTGCCTTTGTTACTGAAAGCGTTGGGCGTTAAAAAAATTGTGCAGTTGTATTGCGAACCCAACGGAAAGTTTCCGCACAACCCCGAACCACTGCCCGAGCACCTGAAGAAAATCACTTCGGTTGTTAAAAAAGAAAAATGTCATTTAGGAATTGTGGTTGATCCTGATGTGGATCGATTAGCCTTAATACAGGAAGACGGCAGCCCCTTTGGTGAAGAATACACGCTGGTGGCTGTGGCCGATTACATCCTGAAAAAGAAAAAGGGCAATACCGTTTCCAACCTGTCATCAACCCGTGCTTTGCGCGATGTTACCGAGCAAGCCGGTGGCGAATACCGGGCCGCAGCGGTAGGCGAAGTAAACGTGGTAAATAAAATGAAAGAAGTAAAAGCCGTGATCGGTGGCGAAGGCAATGGCGGAGTGATTGTGCCCGACTTTCATTATGGCCGCGATGCGCTGATGGGCATTGCGTTGTTCTTAAGTCATCTGGCAAAATCCAAACTAAAAGCTTCAGAACTTCGCAAAAGCTATCCAGCTTATTTTATTTCCAAGAACAAAATTGAACTCACTCCACAAATCAATGTGGACGAGGTTTTAGATAAAATGAAGTTGAAATACGCCCACGAAAACATCAATACGGTTGATGGCGTAAAAATCGATTTCGAAAAAGAAAAGGAATGGGTACACCTGCGCAAAAGCAATACCGAACCGATTATCCGCATTTATGCGGAATCGCAAAATGAAAAGAAGGCGGCTGCGTTGGCACAACGAATCATATCAGACATAAAAGACATAATCGGTAAGTAACGTTTTGATACCCAAAGTAAGCAGCTAAGGTCTCGATAGGCTTAATCCATCACTTCTTTAGCAATTACCTGTTCCACAAACTGGTTCAGAGAAATTTTCATGGCTGAAGATTTTATTACCGCAAGCCGATGGAGCTTTGGTTTTATACGCACATTAAAACTCCCCTTAAACTCTTTATCAGGTTCTTTTCCAATTGCTGCGCACGTTTCAATATAATCCTCTACCGCATCCCGAAAGGATTTTTTCAATTTGTTAACCGTATCAGCCTCAAATGTTACCACATCGCGTATGCCATTAATTTTTCCAAAAAAAACATCATCAACTGCACTAAACTCAACTGTGCCGGTATATCCCTTGTGTTCTAATACGTTCTTCATATTAACTCCTGTTCCTTTAAATGGTCTATAATTATTTCAATTGCATAAGCCTTTAAAACGGGGCGCGGATGGGGCTCGTGCAAACTCACCACTGCCTTCGTTTGAGGATGGTGAAATTTTCTTCTGGAACCCACTCCTTTTATTTCTAAATATCCAAAATGCATCATAATGCTCACCAATTCTCTCCATGTAAAGTCCTTGGGCTTTGATTTTAAACGGCTTAGGGCTTTTTCAAACCTACTCATCAAAAACAAATGTAACTAAAATTTAGTTGCGTGTATCTTGTTTCAACAGATCACCAAATAATCTAACTTTGCAGGCCTATGCGAGTTTACTTAGACAATGCGGCCACTACCCCGCTTGACCCCGAGGTATTTGAGGCTATGAAACCCTTCCTGCTGGAGGATTTTGGCAACCCTTCGTCCACCCATGCGCATGGCCGCAAGGTGCGGGCAGCGATTGAATCGGCACGAAAAAAAATAGCTGAATTACTAAACTGCACGCCAGGCGAAATCATCTTTACTTCAGGTGGTACCGAAGCGGATAATGCAATCATACGATGTGCTGTTGAATCGTATGGCATCAAACACGTTATTTCAACACCCATCGAGCATCATGCGGTTACCCATACCCTGGAGACATTAGAAAAACAAGGCGTGGTTGAATTGCATTTTGTAAATCTGGATGCAAACGGACAGGTAGATTTACAGCACCTGGAAGAACTGTTGAAAACCCATCCCAATGCCCTCGTATCGTTGATGCATGCCAACAACGAAATCGGCAACCTGTTAAGCCTGGAGGCTGTAGGCAACCTGTGCGAACAATACGGGGCGTATTTTCATTCCGACACCGTGCAAACCATGGGGCACTATCGCCACGACATGAAGAAACTGAAGGTGCATGGCCTGACAGCCGCTGCGCATAAGTTTCATGGCCCCAAAGGTGTGGGCTTCATGTACATCAATAAAGACAAAAAGATTAAGCAACTGATACATGGTGGTGCCCAGGAACGCAACATGCGCGGAGGCACTGAAAACGTATATGGTATTATTGGCTTAGCCAAAGCGCTTGAAATATGCTACCGCGAAATGGATGAACACGAAGCGTACATCACTTCGCTTAAGAAAGCAATGATCGAAAAATTAACCGCAGCTATACCTGGTATAAGTTTTAACGGTAATTCGGGCGACCTGAACAAGAGTTTATACACCGTATTGAACGTAAGCCTGCCCGAAAGCAATGAAAACGAAATGCTGTTGTTTAATCTCGACATGGCCGGAATTTCCGCATCGGGTGGAAGTGCCTGTTCCAGTGGAGCAAGCACAGGTTCGCATGTATTGGGTGCCATCTATCCCAACTCAAAACGCGGTGCTGTGCGGTTTTCATTCAGCAAATACAATAAGCCGGAGGAGATTGAGTTTGTGGTGAATAAAGTGGCGGAGATTTACAAGGCTGTAGTAGTCAATTGATTAAGCACATAGTAAATCTTAAGAGAATCAGAGGTTATAACTCGATCAATTTGAGAGAAGGACATCACCTATTAGAAATTCGGACACCCAAAGAGTTAATGGAGTATGAAAACGAAAATTAAACAAGAAAAAAAATTTGATGCTGTCAAATTTATGCGTGAGCAAAGACAGAGAATCTCTGAGAAAATTAAGGACATGACACCAGAGCAGGAAATAGAATATTTCAGAAAAAAATCTGAAGAGTTTAGAAACTCTTTAGAACAAAAAAAATAATGATCATTCTCAACTCACCGCAAACTGCCTGCTTCCAAATCGTTTGATAATTTCCTGCTCCAGCATTTCGCGATTATTAGGATGTGCAATGTTCATTAATGCCAACGCACGCTGATGTAAATTTTTTCCGTACAGGTTGGCTATGCCATGTTCTGTAACTACATAATGCACGTGTGCCCGGGTGGAAACCACACCGGCTCCCGGCTTTAAGAACGGAACAATTTTCGATTCGCCTTTTTTTGTTGCCGATGCTAATGTAATAATGGGTATACCCCCTTCCGATAAGGAAGCTCCACGAATAAAATCCATTTGCCCTCCAACCCCCGAGTATTGATACGTACCAATGGAATCGGCACATACCTGGCCTGTTAAATCAATCTCAATAGCACTGTTAATAGCCACAACTTTGGGGTTGGTGCGGATTACGCGCGTATCATTTACATAATCTGCTTCCAGAAAAGCAAAGCCGGGGTTATCGTCAATAAACTGATACAATTTATCGGTACCAATCGCGAAAGCAGAAACTACTTTACCCCGATGCTTTTTCTTGTACGCATTGGTTATTACTCCTTGCTTTACCAGGTCAATTACACCGTCTGAAAACATTTCGGTATGCACGCCCAAATCTTTGCAATGGCCCAACGACTGCAACACTGCATCCGGAATGGCCCCAATACCCATTTGTAACGTGCTGCGGTCTTCCACCAGTTCAGCTACTTTCTGACCAATGATCCGGTCTGTGTCTGAAATGCGGGCACTATAATTTACCTGTGGCAACGGATCGCGCGCCTCCACCATGGCATCCAGTTTACTTACGTGAATAAACCCATCGCCATGGGTGCGGGGCATGTTGGGATTTACCTGTGCAATAATTTTTTTGGCATGCTTCACAGCCGATTTTGCCACATCTACGGAAGTGCCTAATGAACAAAATCCATGTTTATCGGGTGGTGAAATATGAATCAGCGCTACATCAACGGTTAAAATCCCTTTTTCAAAAAGTCGCGAAATTTCACTCAGAAAAATCGGAATGTATTCGCCATTATCGCTATTCACACAAGCGCGGATATTCTCCGAAACAAAAAGCGAATTGAAATAAAACCGGTCTTTAAACTCTGGTTTTGCAATATCCAGTTGGCCCAGCGTACTTACGGCCGTTAACTCAACCTGGCGCAGGTGTTCCGAGTTTTCAGCTAAAGCTTTCAGTAATAATTGTGGTGTGGCAGCACTTCCGTGAATAAAAACACGGTTGCCCGATTCAATGAGTTTTATGGCTTCTGTTGCTGTGGTATAGTTCGCATTCATTGCTGGTTCATTTTACTTTTAAGGGCCGAAAGGTAGCACGCAATACTACATTCCAAACTGATTAATATCATGGTTTTGCCTAAATTTAATCGCATGGCAACTCCCGTTTTTTTATCGTTTATTGGCTCAGGCAATTTAGCCTGGCATTTGGCACCGGCCTTGGACAATGCAGGGTTTGTAGTAAAAGAGGTTTACAGCCCTAACCCGCAACATGCCGAAGCTCTTACGGAACGCTTGTACCAGGCCGAAGTAAAAGCAACCCTTGACTTCTCAACCAGCGATTCATCCATTTTTATTCTTGCCGTTAGCGATGACGCCATCGCCCAGGTAGCCCGCGAAATTATTCTGCCCGATGATGCCATTTTGATTCATACATCAGGAAGTATTCCAATAACTGAATTGCAATATGCGGCCACACCGCATGTGGGGGTGTTGTATGCGTTGCAAACTTTCAGCAAAGACCGCAAGGTTGATTTCGCAAGCATACCGCTGTTTGTAGAAACCCTAACCGAAGAAGCTGCCCAGGCTGTTTTGTTGCTCGCAAAAAGTTTAAGCAAGCAGGTACGTAAGATTGCTTCGGAAGAACGCAAAGCCTTGCATGTGGCTGCAGTGTTTGCTTCGAACTTTACCAACCACATGCTTACACTTGCACAACAAATCATGCAA
>Ga0209605_1004418_pt1 | contig 11526 bp, 7 predicted proteins | sample AD_UKC035_MetaG_FD_184408 | JGI IMG/M metagenome (GOLD analysis project Ga0209605, IMG submission 184408) | Active sludge microbial communities of municipal wastewater-treating anaerobic digesters from USA - AD_UKC035_MetaG (SPAdes) (version 2) | ecosystem: Engineered > Bioreactor > Anaerobic >...
CACCACCTCAGGGCTGCACTCAGGGTGAGAAAGGATGAAGACATCGGGGAACTGCTGGCGCACAGCCTGGATATCGGCCACGGTGAACTTCTCGTGCACCTCGCAGCGGCCGCGCCAGCCGATCATCTGGTAATCCAGCTCGGTGGCAAAGGCCGGGTCGGAGGGGCCGGTGAGGGTGGGGAAGATGATGTGCTTGCCGGTCTCGCGCGCCACGTTGCGCGCCAGGTATTCATCTGGCAAGAAGATGATCGCCGGACTGTGCAGCGATTCGACCACGGCCACGGCGTTGCCGGAGGTGCAGCAGATATCCACCTCAGCCTTCACATCGGCATAGGTGTTGACATACGCCACCACCGGCAGGCCGGGGAAGCGCGCTTTGAGCTGGCGCACATCTTCTGCCGTGATGCTCTCAGCCAGCGAGCAGCCGGCCTTATCAGAGGGCAGCAGTACCGTCTTCGAAGGGCTGAGGATCTTGGCCGTTTCGGCCATGAAACGCACCCCGCAAAAAACGATCACATCCTTGTCGGTCTGGGCGGCCTTGCGGCTCAGGTCGAGAGAATCGCCCTTGAAATCGGGGATGGAGTGAAACAGGGCCGGCTCCATATAATTGTGGCCTAAGATGACGGCATTGCGCTCGACCTTGAGGCGGTTGATCTCCACCGCCAGCTCAGCCTTGAGGCGCAGCTCGACATCGGGCACCACGCTGCCCAGCTTGTGCTTCAACTGTTGATACATTTCATCTACCGACATGAAAAGCTCCTCTGCCGCGGGACGGCCAAATGACGCCTGATATATATTGTAATATTTACACTATATGTTACCGCAAACGCAGGCTGATGTCAAGCACAGGGGCTGAGTGGGTCAGGGCGCCGGAGGAGATAAAGTCTACCCCGGTCTCTGCAATCTGGCGCAGGCGATCGAGGGTGACGTTGCCAGAGGCCTCCAGGGGGGTGTGCCCGCCTGCCAGCTCGACGGCCTGGCGCATGGTGTCAAGATCCATATTGTCGAGCATGATGCGGTCCACATCCAGCGACAACGCAATACGCAGCTCGGCCAGGTCTTTGACCTCAACCTCGATCGGGTAACGGTCGCCGAAGCGCTCGCGGACGCGCTCCACCGCCGGGCGGATGCCATCCGCGCCGTCAATGTGGTTATCTTTGACCAGCACCATATCATACAGCCCGGTGCGGTGGTTGTGCCCGCCGCCCATGCGCACGGCATATTTATCCAGGCGGCGCGAGGCGGGGGCGGTTTTGCGCGTATCGAGGATCTTGGTGTTGGTCCCGGCGATGGCATCGACAAACTGGCGGGTAAGGGTGGCAATGCCCGACATGCGGCCGAGGAAGTTCAAGGCGGTGCGTTCAGCAGCTAACAAACTGCGCCCGGGGCCGCTCACCTGAGCCAAGAGCTGGCCCTGGGTCACCGGCTGCCCATCGACCACTTGCGGTAGAAATTCGATGGTGGCATCTAAGAAGGCAAAAGCAGCCCCTGCCACCGGCAGCCCGGCTACCACACCGGCAGCCTTGGCCGTGATGCGGCCTTCCAGGTGTGAATCGGGGGGCAATGTAGACAGGCTGGTGATGTCGCCAACCGAAGGCTCATTGCCCAGCCCGGTGAAATCGGCATGGGGAGAAAGGTCTTCGGCCAGTGCCAACTGGATCAAAGCCAGCACCGAGGGGTGACGCAGATCAGGCGGCAAGAGGCTTGCGGCGCGGCTAAAGCGTGCAGGGAAATCAGAGGGGAGAGTGTTCATGTTTCAATTATAGCGGAAAATTTGCTATAATAACCTCGTCAAAAGGACCCCTTTGTCAAAAGGACCCCTTTCCTGTGCGTTCATCCAGTTTGGAGATGTTTCAACGCCGCCGATTAGCATGAAAAATGACGAGATCGAGAGAATCGAGGTCGAACTGCTGGTGGATGCGCTGCACCGGCGTTACGGGTATGATTTCAGGCACTATGCCCGGGCCTCGCTGCGCCGCCGCCTGCGCCACGCGCTGGCCAAATCTGGTTACAAACGCCTGAGCGAGCTGCTTGACGCGCTGTTGTGGGATGAAAATGTAGCGCATACCCTGATCGCGAACCTTTCAGTGACCGTAACCGAGATGTTCCGCGATCCATCTTTTTACCAGGCTGTCCGCAAAAAAATCCTGCCCTACCTGGGGACCTATCCCTTCTTCAAAGTGTGGGTGGCCGGCTGCGCCACCGGCGAAGAAGTTTATTCATTGGCTATCCTGCTGTACGAAGAAGGACTGTATGAGAGGGCCAAGCTCTTTGCCACAGACTTCAATGAAACAGCATTGAAGCAGGCCAAGGACGGGATCTATCCGCTCAAAGACATGCGCCAGCACACCAGCAGCTACCAAAAGGCTGGCGGGCAGGGCTCATTTTCAGATTATTACCACGCCGATTACCAATCGGCCATCATCAACCCCGCCCTGAAGACCAATATCACCTTCGCTAATCACAACCTGGCAACCGATGGCATCTTCAGCGATGTGCAGTTGATCTTCTGCCGCAACGTGCTGATCTATTTCGACCGTGTCTTACAGAACTGGGTGCTGAACAACTTTACCCAAAGCCTGGGCAATGGGGGCTTCTTATGCCTGGGCAATAAAGAGTCGCTGGATGCATTGGAAAGGCGCGGCGAGTATGCCGCCATCGATGCCGTTGAGAGGATCTATCAAAAACGTCCTGCTACCGGGCCGCTGCAAACCTCAACCCCTGGTCCCAAAAGCGCAGGATGGCCGGCATGAATTTCCTTGAGAGCTCAAACAGGTGGTCAGACGGCTACGCGGCTGTGGTGATTGGCGCCTCAGCCGGAGGAACAGCACCCCTGAGCGCCATCTTGCAGGCGCTACCGGCCAATTATTCCCTGCCGGTGATCGTGGTCCAGCACCTGCACCCCCAACAAGAGGGGCCGGCCATCTTCTATAAATCCAAATGCTGCCAGATCAACTTGAAAGAGGCGGCTGAAAAAGAAGCGCTTCTCGCCGGTTGGGTCTATTTTGCGCCGCCCAATTACCACCTGTTGGTAGAGGATGACCGCACTTTTGCGCTCTCGGTCGACCCGAAAGTGAACTACTCGCGTCCTTCCATCGATGTGCTATTTGAGAGCGCCAGCGAGGTGTATGGGGCCCTGCTGGTGGGGGTGGTGCTGAGCGGCGCCAACGACGACGGCGCCAACGGATTGAAGGCCATCCAAGAGCGCGGCGGACTGGCTGTTGTGCAGGATCCGGCCAGCGCTGAGATGCCCTATATGCCCCAGGCCGCCCTGGCTGTGGTCCAGGCAGATTACACCCTGCTCCCAGAACAGATTGGGGCTTTGTTGTGTAAAATTGGTGAACATGCAAGAAAAGTCTGAGCTGTATCCGTAGATCAAGCGAGGCTGCGTATGCTGAAACGTTGGAAGCATTTCTTCTTTCCGCCGGCTTTGGCCGATGACGATCAATCTGCCACCGGCTATATGCTCAATATCATCCTGCTTTCAATCATCGCCATCCTGGTCGTGTCTTCCATCCTGATCTACCTGCTGCGTATGCCGGCCAACCCCATCACGATGGCCCTGGTGGGGGTGACCATCATCGCCAATATCTGGATGCTGAGGGCGGTGCGGCGCGGCCGCATCAACCTGGTGGGCAGCCTGCTGCCATTAGAACCGATGATGATGTGGATCGGCAGTGTCATCTCGGTGGGCACCACCCGCGCGCCGGTGATGGGGATCCTCTTCTTACCGGTGATCATGAGCGGCCTGCTGGGCACCGTGCGAACGGTGGTCTTATACAGCGGCTTGACGCTGGTGGCCATGGCCGGGCTCTTTGTGGCCGAGGCCAACGGCCTGATCCGCCCCACGCAGCCGCTGACAGCCGGGCTGCTGCAAGCCGTGACCTACGGGATTATCTTTGTGATCACGGCCATCCTGCTGGTGTTGGTGAACTACAGCATCCGCCTGGCCCTGCAAAGAGCGCGCAAAAACGAGTCTGCCCTGGCCGAACGCAACCAGGAACTGCAAGCCCTGAGCGCCTCGTTGGAAACCCAGGTACAAGAACGCACCCTGAACGCCGTGCAGGCGCGCCAGGAGGCCGAAGTGGCCCGCCTGGCGATCGAACAGCAAGCCTGGGTCACGGCGGGCCAACTGCGCCTGATCGAGGCCATGAGCGGCGAGCAAAGCGTGGCCCACCTGGCCCAGAACGTCGTCAACCAGGTATGCCGCTACCTGGATATCTCGGCAGCCATGTTATACGTCTGCGAGCGCGGCGGCGAAGACCACTCGGTGGCCCTGCACCCGGCGGCCGGCTACGCCGTGGCGATTGAAGAGGCCCATAGCTACCAGGCCGGCCAGGGCGTGATTGGGCAAGTATTGATCGACAAGCGCAGCACACTGCTAACAGGGGTCTCACCCTCCGACCTGCGCATCCACTCAACGCTGGGCGATACAGCCCCGCGCCAGGTGCTGATCCAGCCCCTGCTGGATGGCGAACAGGTGATCGGCGTGCTGGAACTGCTGCTGCTCAGGTCTTTACTGCCGCACGAAGAGCAGTACCTGCGCATGGTCAACAGCCCCAGCGCGGTAGCGCTGCGCACTGCCCTGGCCCGCCAGCAGATCAATGCCCTGCTGGCTGAAAGTCAACGGGCCGATAAACCTGGCCGGGCCGATAAACCTGGCCGGGCCGACAAACCTGGCCGGGCAAATGATCCACAGGCTGAAGATGCGTCTGACCCTGAGGAGCAAGCACAATGAACTGGCTGACCGACGTACGGCACCGCATCTTGAACATCCTGCTGGGCATGGCGATCTTGATCGGGGGCTTTGCCCTGGTTTACATCATTGTGCTGGTTGCGCTTGGCCAGCGCGATGTGCGCATCTTACCTTACTACATCGGCGCCTACGGCCTGGGGGTGGTGCTGCTGGTTTCTCGGCGCATCCCAGACCTGTGGCGTGCCCTGGCCTTTACCGCCGGCTTATACGGCTTTGCCTGTTTCTCCCTCTATGATGGTTGGCTGATGGGCAGTGGGCGCATCTTCTTGATCGCGGTGATTGCCGCCGCAACGACGCTGATCGGCCCCAAAGCCGGCCTGGTTGCGGCTGGCGCCAGCCTGCTAACCTACGGTGGCTTTGGGCTGGCCATCCACCAGGGCTGGATCACGCCGCACATCCCGAAATCGATCATTGACCAGACGATCATCGAGGGGTTTGGGTTCGTGGTGGCCGTTGGCATCGCCACCATCAACCTGTGGTTCACCCGCCACGCCATGACGGTGGCCCTGCAAGCCAGCCAACAAGTACAAAAAAACCAGGCCCTGTTGGAACAACGCGCCCTTGAGCTGGATGCCGCCAATCACCTGCTGATCCAGGGCAGCCAGAGCGCCGAACAAGCCCGCCAGGAGGCTGAGGCCGCCCGCCAGACCAGCGAACAGCAGGCCTGGCTGTTGTTCGGCCAGGCCCAACTGAGCGCCGCCATCCGCGCCGAACCCGACCCAGGCCAAGAACAAAACCTGCGCGAGCTGGCCGAGCGCGTGCTGAAAACGCTGGCCGAATATCTGCATGCCCACGTTGGCGCGTTGTATGTTTGGGATGGCGCTGCCTTCAATTGGGTGGGAGGCTATGCCCAGGCCAGGCCGCAGGTACATTCCTTCAAAACCGGCGAAGGCCTGGCAGGCCAGGCGGCGCGCACAGCCAGAGAGCTCGCCGGCCGCCCGCACATCCTGTACCTAGCTGACCTGCCACCCGGCTACCTGAAACTGACATCGGGGCTGGGTGAAGGGCCATCCCAACAGGTGATGATCGCCCCGCTTATCTATCACGGCGAAGTGGAGGGCATTTTGGAATTGGGCACTTTGCAAAGCTTTGCACCTCTCAGCCAGGAATTCCTCGAAAAGAACGCTGAGAGCATTGCCATTGCCCTGCATTCTGCAAAATCTCGCCTGCAGGTGGCAGAACTGCTGGCCGAGACCCAGCGCCAGGCCGAAGAACTGCAAGCCCAGGCCGAAAACCTGGCCACACAAGAGGAAGAACTGCGCGCCATCAACGAAGAGCTGAGGGCCGTCAACGAAGAATTACAAGCCCAGGCCGAGCTGCAATCCGGCCAGGCCCGCGGTTCCGGCCAGGCATCTCGCACCAAGGCGCTATAACGGAGCATGCTTTATGTGGACTCGATTCGTGACTTGGTTTCGCCCGCCAGTCTTCCCCGATGACAGCGAGAAGAACCACACCGCCCGTGTGGTGGATAGTATTCTGAAATTCTACATCATCGGCTGGTTCATCCTGCTGGTGGCTGCCCTATGGCTGCCCAACGTGCAAGTGACCTTGACCATCGTCGCCATCCTGATCCTGGCGTGCACGGCCGGCCTGGCTGCGCTGCGCGCCGGTCATGTCAGCCTGGTAGCCAGGCTGTTGGTGCTGGGCATGTGGATGACCGTCACCGTGTTGACCGCCGCGTTTGGCGGGTTGAAGAACCCCGAAGCATCTGGGTTTGTGGTGGTGGTGTTGATGTCTGGCCTGCTGCTGGGCCTGCGCAGGCTGCTGCTTTACACGCTGCTGAGCATCGGGGCCATGGCAGGGATTTACCTGCTGGAGATCAACAACCTGCTGGGTGAGATGATCCAGATCGATGCCTTCAGCAGCATGCTGGCCTTATCGTTGCACGCCATTCAAGCCACCGGGCTGGTGTACCTGGTGCTGAAAAGCATGCGAGAAGCCTCGGCCCAGGCGCGTTATAACGATGCCCGCAACGCCCAGAAACTGCAAGAAGTGCTGGCCTCGCTGGAAACACAGGTGCTTGAGCGCACCAGCACCGCCGAGCAGGCCCGCCAGGAAGCAGAAACAGCCCGCCAGGCCATCGAGGCACAAGCCAGGCACACCAAAGCCCTGGCCGAGCTGACCCAGGCCGCCAGCGGCGAGCAGGATATCCCCGGCCTGGCACGCAACATGATCAGCCAGCTCTGCATGGCCCTGGGCGCACAGGTAGGGGCGCTTTATATCCTTGAAGAATCCGATCAAGGCCACCCGCCGTTTCTCCAGCTCACCGGCAGTTATGCCTACACGTTCCGTAAAGGCCTGGCCAACCAATTCCCAATTGGCGATGGGCTGGTGGGGCAGGCCGCGCTCGAACAACAGCCGATCGTCCTGCGCTACCCACCAGCCGATTACCTGCCAATGCAAACCGGCCTGCTCAAAGCCCCCGCCCGCCAGGTCATTGCCGCTCCTTTCCTGTTCAACGGGAAGGTATTGGGTGTGGTCGAGTGCGCCACGCTGACCAGCTTTACCAGCGACCAGGCAGATCTGTTGAACAAGGCCCTGGATATCATCGGCGTGGCTGTCAACACGGCCCAAAACCGCGGGCGCATCAATGCCTTGCTGGCCCAAACCCAACAGCAGGCGCGCGACCTGAGCTGGCGCGAAGAAGAACTGCGCACCACCAACGAAGAGCTGCAGCAGCAGACCCAAACCTTGCAGGCCTCGCAGCAGCGCCTGGTGGCCCAGCAAAGCGCCCTGGAAGATGCCAATACTGAGCTAGAAGAAAAGGCCTCCATCTTACAAGAACAGCGCGCCATCCTCAACCACCAGAACCTGGAGCTGAAAGCGGCCCAACAAGCCCTGGAACGCAAGGCCGAAGAATTGGCGCAGGCCAGCAAGTACAAATCCGAATTTTTGGCCAATATGTCGCACGAGCTGCGTACGCCGCTTTCCAGCCTGCTGATCCTGGCGCGCATGCTGGCAGACAACGAGGGCGGCAACCTGACCCAAGAACAGGTCGATTCAGCCCACATCATCTACAACTCAGGCAACGACCTGCTGGCGCTGATCAACGAAATCCTGGACCTGGCCAAAGTGGAAGCCGGCAAGATGCAGTTTGAGTTTGCTAATATGAGCCTGGCCAGCCTGGCCGATGCCATGCGCAGCCAGTTCGAACACGTGGCCCTGAACCGCGGCCTGGCTTTCGAGGTGCGCATCGAACCCGCCCTGCCCGAGACGATTGAGAGCGACCAATTGCGCACCCAGCAGGTGCTAAAAAACCTGATCAGCAACGCCATCAAATTCACCAACCAGGGCAGCGTGCGCCTCCAGATCGAGCGTCCCAACCCACAGGAGCTGAACAACCTAGCCCACTTGAGCACTGCCGGCCCGCTGATCGCCTTTCGCGTGGCAGATACGGGCATTGGTATGACCCCCGAAGAACAACTACGGGTCTTCGAGGCCTTCCAGCAGGCAGATGGCTCTACCAGCCGGCGCTACGGCGGCACCGGCCTGGGCCTGACCATCTCGCGTGAATTGGCCCTCAAACTGGGCGGCGCCATCACCCTGCAAAGCGAACCAGGCAAAGGCTCTACCTTTACCCTGCTCCTGCCAGAAAAGCACAACCCGCTTGAAGAGCTGCCTGCCCCGGCCCCGGCCTCCCCAACTCCCCTCGCCAACGAAGTTGGCGAGGGGCAAGCGGTGCTCTCTACCGCAGCGGTGCTCTCTACCGCAGGGGTGCTCTCTACCGCAGCGGTGCTCTCTACCGCAGGGGTGAGGTCTGCCCCCGCCCCAATCTTTGCCAACGACGACCGCCAGCGCCTGCGCAAAGGCGACCGCATCTTGCTGGTGATCGAAGACGACCCCGTCTATGCCCGCCTGCTCTACGAGTACGCCCACAAGAAAGACTTCAAATGCCTGCTGGCCACGGATGGCGAAAGCGGCTTGCAGATGGCGGCCGAGCATGCGCCAGATGCCATCTTGCTTGATCTCAACCTGCCGGGGATGGATGGCTGGCAGGTGCTGGAAAAGCTCAAGCAAGACCCGGCCCACCGCCACATCCCGGTGCACATCCTTTCGGCCTCTGAAGAAACGGTCGAAGCTTACCAACGCGGGGCCGTGGGCTTCTTGACCAAGCCCGCCAGCCAGGAAGCCCTGGACCAGGTCTTCCAAAAATTCGAGGGCCTGATGGCGCACAGCATCAAGAAACTGTTGGTGATCGAAGACGATCCGGGCCTGCGCTACAGCGTGCGCGAGCTGCTGGGCGGCTCAGAGGTCAAGGTCAGCGAGGCCGCCACCGGCCAGGCCGCCCTTGACCTGCTGCGCCTGCACAGCTTTGACTGCCTGATCCTCGACCTGACCCTGCCGGATATGACCGGCTTTGAGCTGCTCAACCGCATCGACGCGGACGAGAACCTGCCGCGCTGCCCCGTGATCATCTATACCGACCAGGCCCTGACCGAAGAAGAGAACGCCTGGCTGATGAAGTATGCCAACAGCATCATCATCAAGGGCGCTAAATCTCCAGAGCGCCTGCTGGATGAAACCGCCATCTTCCTGCACCGCGTGGTGGCTGATCTGCCGGTTGAGAAGCGGCGCCCCACCCCCAACCTGAACGACCGGGACGCGGTCTTTGCGGGCAAGCACGTGCTGGTGGTGGATGACGACATGCGCAGCGCCTTTGCCCTTTCACGCCTGCTGAGCGGCAAGGGCATCAAGGTCAGCATCGCCCGCAGCGGCCAGAAAGCGTTGGAGATGCTGGAGAACACGGTGATCGATACCGCAGCGGTGATCCCTACCGCAGCCGAAAGCGACCTGCGCACGACAGACGCCCAGCCAGCGGTGATCGATACCGCAGCGGTGATCGATACCGCAGTTGACCTGGTGTTAATGGATATCATGATGCCTGAGATGGATGGCTACGAGGCCACCCGGCGCATCCGCGCCCAAGAGCGCTTCCGCACTTTACCGGTGCTGGCCTTGACTGCCAAAGCCATGAAGGGGGATAAAGAGAAGTGTATGGAAGCCGGCGCCAGCGATTACCTTACCAAGCCAGTGGATGCCGAGCGGCTTTTTTCTATGCTGCGCGTCTGGCTGTATCAATGAGACATGGGGATCAGCACATGAACACATCACCGGAGCGGTGGTCTCGACCGGATATGACCGGCACTGCCACAACCAAGATCTTGATCGTAGATGACCGTCCAGAGAACCTGTTTGCCCTCCAGCGCTTGCTGGGCCAATTGGATGTGCAGGTTCTGCAAGCCTCTTCGGGCAACGAGGCCCTGGCCCTGACGCTGGAGCACGATTTCTGCCTGGCGATCGTGGACGTGCAGATGCCGGAGATGGATGGCTATGAGTTGGTTGAGCTGCTGCGCGGCAACCCCACCACCGCCACCCTGCCGGTCATCTTCGTCAGCGCGGTCTTCTCAGACGATTACCACCATCGCAAGGCCTATGAGAGCGGGGCGGTGGATTTTATGAGCAAGCCCTTTATCCCTGAGATCATGCTCAGCAAGGTCAAGGTTTTCATCGAGCTGTACCACCAGCGCCTGAAGCTGGTGGAAAATGTCAAACAGCTTTCGGTGCTCAACACCCGGGTGATGCAGTTGAACACCGGCCTGGAAGAAATGGTCCGCCAGCGCACCCTTGAGCTGGAACAGCGCTCGACCGAGCTGCAAACCACCCGCTACGAGGTCATCCGCCAGCTTGGGCGGGCGGCCGAAGTGCGCGACAAAGAGACCGGCCAACACGTGGAGCGCGTTTCGCAGTACGTGCGCCTGCTGGCCCTGGCAGCCGGGTTGGATGCCGAGACGGCTGAGCTGTATTACACCGTGGCCCCCCTGCACGATATCGGCAAGATCGGCATCCCCGACCAGATCTTGCGCAAGCCCGGCCCGCTGGATGTGGACGAGATGCGCACCATGCGCCTGCATGCTGAGATTGGCGCCCAGATCATCGGCGAGCACCCCTCCGAGTTGATGCGCACCGCCCGCCTGGGCTGCCTCTACCACCACGAACGCTGGAACGGCCAGGGGTATCCGCACCGGTTGGCCAAAGAGGATATCCCCCTGGTGGGGCGCCTGCTGGCCCTGGCCGATGTTTTTGACGCCGTCACCTCACCCCGGCCCTATAAAGACGCCTGGCCGCTCGAAGAGGCCTTTGAGCTGGTGCGCAACGAGGTGGGCGAGCACTTCGATCCCTATTTTGCCGACCTTTTCTTGCGGCAGAAGGCCAGCGTGATCGAAATTTACCACGATCACCAAGACTGAACGGTGCTCTGTACCGTACGGTGCCCTGTACCGTACGGTGCCCTATACCGTACGGTACAGAGCACCGTATAGAACATATTTTCTAATTTCCTCTTGTGGAATAGAAAACCTTTGCTATAATGATTCTAGAAGCGGGTGTTCCTCACCCGCGCCGATCCTGGATCGGTTCCCCCTGGCACGGGTTGCGTAAACAATGTGATGGGCGCATGGCGCTGGCGCATAGCATAACTATGTGATCTTTCGACGCGCCAATCCTGCCTCTGCTCCCCTCTCCTCCACGGTGTTCTAAACCGTACAGGAGACGGGCCGGGGGTGAGGTCCCCCATCACACCGGTGAACTGAACCGGTACTGTTCTCTTGCCAGGGGATTCGACGCGCAGCCTGTGCCCGGGGGGCCTTCTGGGAATGCCAGTTTCACCAGGAGAGCCCCAGCCCATGCGCCATACCTTCCAAGCACCCCAATCTTCCCCCCAGGTCGATGCTGACGCCGGCATCATTCACGGCGTTTCCCTCGCCCAAACC
>Ga0209605_1004426_pt1 | contig 11504 bp, 12 predicted proteins | sample AD_UKC035_MetaG_FD_184408 | JGI IMG/M metagenome (GOLD analysis project Ga0209605, IMG submission 184408) | Active sludge microbial communities of municipal wastewater-treating anaerobic digesters from USA - AD_UKC035_MetaG (SPAdes) (version 2) | ecosystem: Engineered > Bioreactor > Anaerobic >...
TAAAACAGTTATTTGCGCCATCTTCTGCTCTAAAATGTTTACGGTCAAACGGTGCGCGTCGAAGTCCGCTCCAGGCCGACCAACATAGCCGTCGGCACAGTCCCGGCCATGTTCATGGGGCAGGGCCCCGATGCCTGCGTCGGGTGAAATCTGTCGGTCCCATAAGGAATCGCATCAGCATGAAGCTTTGCACATCGAGAAGGCGCTCATAAGGCGAGATGCGTTGGACTACCTTCGTGAAGCCTATGTCAGGTTCGCCCGAAAAGGGATAAGTCCGACATTGTGGTCCTGTCCGCGGAATACGCCGCGGTTCGCGCCCGACTCCGCCGTATATACTCGACGCATAGTCGAATTCGATAGGTGATCCGTGCAGCCGAAAACAGTCGTCCGGGTCGAGGCCGAAGAACCCGCCAAACGTCTCGCCGTCCTCATCGATGCGGATAACGCGCAGGCCGGGGTCATCGAGGGCCTGCTCGAGGAGGTCGCGCGCTTCGGCGAAGCCACGGTCCGGCGGATCTACGGCGACTTCACCTCGCCCTCCAGCGCATCGTGGAAGAAGGTCCTGAATCGCTACTCGATCAAGCCCGTCCAGCAGTTCGCCTACACGACCGGCAAGAACGCGACCGACAGCACCATGATCATCGACGCGATGGATCTGCTGTACACGCGCCGCTTCGATGGCTACTGCCTGGTGACCAGCGACAGCGACTTCACCGGCCTGGCCGTGCGGCTGCGGGAAGAAGGCCTGCTGGTCTATGGATTTGGCGAGCAGAAGACGCCCGAGGCATTCCGCAACGCCTGCCACAAGTTCATCTTCACCGAAGTGCTGCGCAAGCCGGCTGCTGCGGCTGAAGCCACAGCGTCGGCGAATGGATCATCGCCCGCGGTCGAGGCCCCCGAGGCGACCCCGGTGTCGGCTAGCGCGATCGCGCCCCCGGCCTTTCCGACCGACTTTCTGATGGAAGCGCTCGAGAAATCGGCTGACGATTCCGGATGGGCTCACCTCGGGACATTCGGCAGCTATCTGCAGAAAATCCAGCCGGATTTCGATTCGCGGCTTCATGGGTACAAGAAGCTGTCTGATCTGGTACGAGGGCGGGAAGATCTGTTCGTGACCGAGGAGCGGGGCGCGCCGGGTGGGACAAGTAAGGTGCTCTATATTCGGGCGAAGAACAAACGGTAGAGGGTGGAGGCGTTCAACGCGGACTCACACATTCGGCCAGGTGCGGACGTTGCACCGACGGCGGCGAACGGCAGGATCAGACTGACTGCAGTCGGTCGACCTGGCCCGATCAATGTCGGCGCTTGCACAAAGCAGACGACTGCATCTTTCGCCGCCGAGCGCCCTCTCTTACCCCGAGGCCGACCATGACGTGGTGCAACCGTACATCAAGCTACTCGGCTTGCGTCTTTCCTCGCGCACCGGGGAAGTCGGATCAGTCAGACTCGAGCGCAGTGATCCTCAGCCGCAGCGCATTGCTCATCACTGACATCGAGCTGAGGCTCATCGCCACCGTACCGACCATCGGCGACAGAAGCCAGCCCGTGAACGGAAACAGCACGCCGGCAGCGAGCGGCACGCCCACCAGGTTGTAGACGAAAGCGAATCCGAGGTTCTGCTTCATGCTGGAGACGGTGGCGACCGACAACGCGCGCGCCGTCGCGATTCCGCGTAGATCGCCTTTGACCAGCGTGAGTTGGGCGCTGTTCATCGCGACGTCGGTGAAAGTGCCCATTGCGATGCCGACATCCGCTTTGGCGAGCGCGGGCGCGTCGTTGATGCCGTCACCAGCCATCGCGACGACTCGTACCTCCTTTGCAGGCGCTCGACCAGTTGCAGCTTGTCCTCTGGCTTGACCTCGCCATGCACCTCGTCGATCCCCAGGCGCTTGCCGACAGCCTGAGCGGTGGTGAGCCCATCGCCCGTGGTCATGATGATGCGAAGGCCGGACTTGCGAAGCATCGTGAGCGCCTCTTGCGTGCTGGCCTTCACCGGATCGGACACGGCAAGCAGCTCGGCCAGCTTTCCGTCTACGGCCAGGTGCATCACGCTGGCCCCTCGCGCGCGCAAAACTTCGGCCTGGTTCGCCAGCGGCACTACATCGATGCCCAGTTGCTCCATCAACGTCGCATTGCCGATGGCAAGGGTCTTGACGCTCACGACGCCCTTGATTCCGATTCCCGACGCGGAGTCAAATTGCTCGGCCTTGTCCAACTTCAGCTCGCGATCCCTTCTGGGCGAACCAGTGAGATGGCCAAACGCGCGAGCGATCGACCGCCTGGCGTTCGGCAGCCTGCTGTTCGGTGTCAGTTGGGGCCTTGCGGGCTTCTGTCCTGGACCGGGTCTGGTGGCGCTCGGAATGGGGGAAAGCGAGGCGCTTGTCTTCACCGCCGCGATGCTCACCGGAATGATCGTCTTCGAAGGCATTGAGCGTCGCAAGTCGCTGCGTGCAGAACCCGCGATCTAACACAGGCTCAGGGATTCGGCTTCTGCGCCATCGGCGATTCGATCGGATTGCCATAGAGCGGTCGCGCGCCGAATTGTGTGCTGATGGCGTAGGCCACGCCGCAGGCTAGCATCACGGGAACGGTGAGCTGGAATTGATTTGTCATCTCCAGCACCATCACGATCGCCATCAGCGGTGCATGGGTGACTGCGGCCAGCACCGCCGCCATGCCGACCACCGCGAGCAGACGCGGATCGCCCACCCACACCGCCGGCAACCAGAGCGCCGCCACTTGGGCCAAGACACTTCCAGCGGTCGCCCCGACGAAGAGCGATGGCGTGAACACACCGCCGATCGCGCCGCTGCCCGAACTCAGCGTCGTCGCCACCACTTTTGCGAGCAGCACCCACGCGAGCCATTGCCAGGCGTGGTCACCGTGAAGCACCTGCGACACCACGCTGTAGCCATTGCCCCAGACCTGCGGCACCCAGGCCGACAACAGGCCCACGAGCAAGCCCCCGAGTCCCTGGCGCAGGACTGGCGTACGGATGCGCGCGAACCAGCTTCGCCCTGATTCCAGCAGCGCCAGCAACCCCCAGCCCAACCCGCCGAACAGCACGCCGGCGAGTAAGGCGATACCGAGGCTCGTCGGTGCCATGACGACAGGCGGAACGTCGTAGAGCGGTTTGGGTTCGACCAGCCAGTAGATCAGTGAACTGGCCGTGGCCGACGCGATCAGCACCGGAGCGACCGTGTGGCGCGCGAGGAAACCGAGCGCCAGTTCCAGAACGAAGACGACGCCCGCAATGGGTGCGTGATAGGCCGAGCCGATGCCTGCGGCGATGCCGCACACCAGCAGCGTGTTGCGTTGTTCCGGCGCCGTCGCGACGAGTCGTGCCAGCCGCGCACTGACCCAGGCAGCCAGTTGGACCATCGGCCCTTCGCGTCCGATGGAAGCGCCCGTGCCGACGGATAAGAGCGCGGACACGGTACGTGTCAACGTCGTTCGATCGTTCAGGTCGACTCTTCCTGCGCGCGCGGCATCGATGTAGTCGAGGTTCGCCGCGCCGCCCGGGCCCCGCCTGGCCCAGGCAGTTCCGCCTTGCAGGACCAGCCCTGCGAGCAAGCCGCCCGCGGTGCAGACCAGCGCGCGGTGCCAGGGCGACAACGACAACGCGGCTTCGACCAGTCCGCCGCGCTGACCGGTCGCGAGTTCCTCGATCCATTGCGTCAACCACCGGAAGCCCACGACGGCAGCCGCAGCGAGCGCGCCCGTCACGGCCGCCCACCACCAGACGCGCAACGTTTCGGCAGCCGGTCCCATGGCCCACAGGCGCGCACGACCGCGTCTGGGAGACGCTACTTCTTCGGGAAATTCGTTGGCAGCCACGGGGATTCCATTTCAAGACGCTCGCAGTGCGCCACGAGGCGTTGCAGGTTGCCCGAAAGGCGCTTTTTCTGATGGTGCACCAGATAGAAGCGGCGAGTCAGACGAGGCAACGTGGTTCGCAGAACGACCAGTCTGCCGAGTGTCACCAGGTCCTGCACCGCGCACAGCGACAGGCAAGCCAGCCCGAGGCCTTCGGCCGTCGCCTGCTTGATCGCCTCGGTGCTGCCCGGCTGCATGTCGCCGTCCAGGTGGTGGAGGTGCGGCAGCAACACGTGCTCCACGGCCTCGCGCGTGCCGGAACCCGGCTCACGGAGCAACCAGCGTGCCTGCCGCAAGGCCTTCAACGGAACGCGTGCCTGCACGCCCTCCTGCACCAGCGCATGCGTCGGTGCAGCCACGATGACCAACTCGTCCTGAAGCCATGGCGTCACTCGAAGCTCGGCCTCGTGGCAGGGCCCTTCGATCAGACCAATGTCGACCTCCAGGCGGGTCACGGCCGCAGCGATGTCGCGCGTGTTGCCGATGACGACATCCACTGCGGCACCGGGCCACGTCCTGCTGTAGCCGGCGATCAGCGCCGGCAGCACGTAATTGCCGATCGTCGTGCTGGCACCGACGCGAAGTCGCGTGACCAGAGGCGCGGTTGCAGCTCCCGTGCTGCCGAGCCCGAACTGGCTTTCGATTTCCTGCGCGCCGTCGAGCAATGACCTGGCTTGCGGCAGCAGCGCACGGCCGTTGTCGTTCAGCAGCAAGCGCTTGCCGATGCGGTCGAACAGTTGGGCGCCGAGCAGGCTCTCCAGTTCGTTCAGTGCGCCACTGGTTGCCGACTGGGACAGTGCGACGCGCTCACCGGCGGCCGTGGTGCTGCCGGTGTCCGCCACGGCCGTGAAGATCAGAAGTTGACGCAATGTCAGGCGCATCCAAATGCTTTCGTTACCTGTTTTATGGCTAGGTTATAGCGGAAGTATCCGTTTGTCGGATAGATCGAATCGGTTCAAAGTTCGTCTATGCCTTCAGAAAACGACGCGATGGAGAAAACGATGCACACCGTCACTTCCCCGGTTCAACTACTGCACAACCCTACTGCGAAGGGTCGTCTGCGTCAGCTGTTGCCCGGCCTCGCACTGACGGGCGCGCTGGCATTCGCATCGATCCAGCTGGGCAAGATCGGCTGGCTGCAAGCCAACGGCATCAGCGCATTGACCCTGGCCATCGTGCTGGGCATGGGGGTCGGCAACACCGTCTACCCCCGCATAGGCGCCGCGGCCGGCGCCGGCGTGACCTTTTCCAAGGCCAACCTGCTGCGCCTGGGCATCATCCTGTACGGCCTGCGCCTGACCTTCCAGGACATCGGTAACGTGGGCTGGACCGGCGTCGCGATCGACGCCACGGTGCTGTGCAGCACCTTCGGGCTCGCCTGCTTCCTAGGCACCCGAGTCTTCGGGCTCGACCGCAAGACGGCCATGCTGATCGGCGCCGGCAGTTCGATCTGTGGCGCAGCAGCGGTGATGGCAGCCGAACCCGTCGTGCGCGGTCGCGCCGAGCAGGTGATGGTCGCGGTGGCCACGGTGGTGGTGTTCGGCACGCTGGCGATCTTCCTGTATCCGGTGCTGTATCACCTGATCGCTCAATACCGGCTGTTCGACCTGTCGCCAACCGCTTACGGCGTGTTTGCCGGCTCGACCATCCATGAAGTGGCACAGGTGGTCGCTGCCGGTCGTGCAGTCAGCGAGCAGGCGGCGAACACCGCCGTCATCGCCAAGATGGTCCGCGTGATGATGCTGGCGCCGTTCCTGATCATCCTGTCGGCTTACCTCTCCCGCTCCAGCGCCAAGGATGCCGATGCTATCGACGGCGGCGACGAAAGCAAAGCCTCGCCACGCGGCGGCATCGTGATTCCCTGGTTCGCCCTCGGTTTCGTGGCGGTCGCCGGGCTCAACTCGCTCGCGTTGCTGCCGCATGCGGTGGTGACGCAGGTAATCGACATCGACACCGTGCTGCTGGCGATGGCCATGGCCGGCCTCGGGCTGACGACGCACGTCTCGGCCATCCGCAAGGCCGGCATCAAGCCGCTGGCGCTGGCGGCCGTGCTCTTCGTCTGGCTGGTGTGCGGCGGTTTCGCCATCAACGCGGGCATCACTGCACTCCTCAACTGACAGGGCGGACCTGGAATAAATCGCCCCCGCCATTCGTCCATCCATCCAGACAACCGAAAGATCCTCATGAAACTCCGTCCTCTCGCACTTTCGCTGTGCCTCGCCGTCTCGACACTCGCCTCGATCCCTTCGACGGTCACGGCACAACCGGCGCCTGTCGCAGCGTCCGCAAGTGCGACGCAGCGCTGGACCTTCGACGGTGCCATCCACAACAACTCGCTGGCGCTCAGCCCGGACGAGGGCACGGCCGTGGTGTCGTACAGCGAACGCCCGGACGTCGTCGTCTACGACCTGAAGACCGGCAAGGTGCGCAAGGTGCTGGATGGCTTCGTGACGCCACGCAACATCGTGTTCGCGCCGTCTGGCGAGTTCTTCTATGTTTCGGACAGCAGCCTGGGCACCGTGGCGAAGATCGCCACGTCCAGCCTGAAGACGGTCAGCAGCCTGCCGGCAGGCCCCGGTGCCTTCGGCACCGTGCTGAGCAAGGACGGCGCCACGATGTACGTGAACAACCAGGCCGCCAGCACCGTCACGCGTTTCGATCTCGCAAGCGGCGAACCGCGCGCCGTCATCACCGGCTTCGCGCAGCCGCGCCAGGGCGTGCGCCTGAGTCCCGACGGATCGGCGCTGTACGTCACCAACTTCATGGGCGACAAGATCACCATCGTGAACACGGCGACGAACAAGATCGACGGCGAGATCACCGGGTTCAACAAGCTGCGCGCGATCTCAGTCACCGGCGACGGCAAGACGCTCTTCGCTGCGAACAGCGGCAGCAACACCATCGCGGTCGTCGACCTGGACAAGCGCGCCATCGAGTCGACGATCGCTGTCGGCAAGGACCCGTACGGTGCCGCGCTGTCGCCCGACGGCAGGCGCGTCTACGCCGGCAACCTGGGCGACAACTCGCTGTCCGTCATCGATGTAGCGAGCAAGAGCGTGGTCGCCACCATCACCGGATTCAAGGAACCGCGGCAGGCCATTGTCTTCACGCGCGACGGCAAGACGGCCTATGTGCTGAACGAAGACCTGGGCCTTGCCAAGGTCGACCTGGCGAGCAACCGTGTGGAGGCGACGCTGGCTGCGCCTGCGGCAAAGATGCAGAAGACCGCGCCGTGAAGAAAGCGCTCTCGGACTACCTGAAATCGCCTGCAGGACAAGCAATCTTCGCCAAGTGGGGTTGGAAGACACCCTGAATAGCCACTGTATTTATCTAACAAACGGAGACAAATCATGAGATCAGGTCGCGAAGCCACACCCACCGCGCAGCACGACGCCAAGCGCGCTCCATCCCGTCGGCGCTTCGTCCAGGGCGCCGGTCTTTTCGCGCTGGGTGCGTCGCCGCTCGCCGCGCTGGCGGCTGGTCGCGATACCGGCGAAGGCGTGACCTTTGCCGACGGTCCGCGCCCCATGGTGACGTACCCGCAAAAACGGCCGCTGATTCGCGTTCACACCCGGCCGCCGCATCTGGAAACGCCGTTCTCAGTCTTCAACGAAGGGCCGATCACCGCCAACGACGCTTTCTTCGTGCGTTACCACCTGGCCAACATCCCGCTGGCGGTCGACCCTGCTACCTACCGGCTCACCGTCAAGGGAAAGGTCAACACGCCGTTGAACCTGTCGCTGGCCGAACTGAAGGCACTGGCCGAGCCGGTGGAGGTGGTGGCGGTCAACCAGTGCTCCGGCAACAGCCGCTGCACTGCGGCCGTTCAAGATCGCCAAGCGACCGACGGCAGAGGGTCGCAAGCCGCCGACACCGATGATCTAGACATCCCACTTCCCACTGCCGTCTGCCCTGCGAGCATCTCGATCTTCATGAAGACCCTTCACATCCTGTGGCAGCGACTCGTCACGCCCGAGGGGGAGACCTGCGAGCGCTGCGGCGGCACGTACGACGCGATTGTCCAGGCGCTCCCCAAGCTTGAACAAGCGCTGCGGCCGTTGGGCATCGAGCCCGTTCTGGAAACGCGGGAGATCGCGCTCGACGCCTTCAAGGGCATGCCCTCGGAGTCGAATCGCATCTGGATCGGCGGCCGTTCGCTCGAGGACTGGCTCGATGCGAGCGTCGGCAAGAGCACCTGCTGCTCGGCCTGTGGCGGCGCGGAGTGCCGCACATTGGAAGTGGGAGCGGAAACCTTCGAGGCCATTCCGGAAGCGCTGATCCTCAAGGCCGCGCTGCTTGCCGCGTCCGCATCCCTGGGCGCTGCCAGCGACGCAGCGGCCGCGCCGGGTGTGCGCAAGCCGGGGTGCTGTGGCGATGCCTGATCTGCAGGCGCCCGACAAGCGACGGCCCGATCCGGTCGCGCGCTTTCTCTTTGCCCTCATCAGCCTGACGGTCGTGGCCCTGGGGGCGCTGGCGGTCGTCACGGAGTTTGCGCCGGCGCGTTCGACGCGCTTCGGCATGGCCGGGCCGCTGTTCGGCGGCGATGCGGTGCACTTCGGCGTGACGATGATCTTCGTCGGGCTCGCGCCGCTCGGGTTCTTCGCCAGGACTGCGCAGGGCGCGGGCTGGTGGGCGGGGGGCTGCATGGCGCTGGCCCTGCTCACCCTGTTCGTCGGCCTGAGGCTCGTGCCCTGAGCGTCGCGCCGGCGTAGCGAACTTACTGCACGCGCACTTCGACCCGACGCGCTTCGGCGGCATCGGTGCCGCCCAGGGTGACGGCGGGGCGACGCATCAGCACGCGCTCGGCGGGCATGCCGGCGGCGATCAGCGCCTGGCGCACCGACAGCGCACGGTTCTTCGCCACTTCGGCATTGACCGCGGCACCGCCGGTTTCGTCGTGGAAGCCGGACAGCAGCGCGCTGGCCTGCGGCGCGGCGGCGAGGGCGGCGACCACGGTGGCGATCTGAGCGGGCGCGGTGGCCGGCAGCGCGCTCTGGCCGAGGTCGAAGTGGATCTTCACCAGCGGCGCGCCCACTTCGGCGACGTCAACGAAAGTGACCTCACCTGCACCGGGCACAGCAACCGCCGGCGCGGCCTGCTTTCCGCCCAGTTGGTTGGCGGCCAGGCCGATGACGAAGGCGATGACCAGCGCGATGATGCCGAACACCACGCCCATCACGACGTTGAGTTCGCTGTCTTCCTGATCGAACATGTGCTGAATTCTCCTGGCGTATGCGAGACCCGACGGTTCGGGCGACGTGGGCGGGATTCTAACGGACTGAGATTGCTGCGGTGCCAGATCGGCGCTTTCCGGGGTATGACGAAATCCTGGGGTGGTTTACAACATGGTCAACGCGAGCCAGAATAAGGCCATAGTTGACCATGTAAAGATGGTGCGAACATGAAAACCGCTTCTGTCGCCGAGACCAAGTCCCACCTGTCCAGCCTCATCGCCGACGTCGAAGCCGGCAATGATGTGCTGATCACCCGCCGCGGCCAGGCGGTTGCGCGTCTGGTGGCCGAACCGGGCGTGGGTGGCTACGGCTGGGCCGCGCTGCGCGCCTGGATCGAGGCGGAGCCAACCGAAGGCCCCACCGTTGCCCAGATGCGCGAGGACGACCTGCTGTGATCTACCTCGACACCTCGGTCGTCGGCGCGCTGTTCTTTCGCGAACCGGGCGCGGCGCGCGTCTTCGATCGTCTGGAGCCCCTGCGTCGCGAAGGCTTGGTGATCTCGGCGTGGACGCTCACCGAAATGGCTAGCGTCGGCGGCATCAAGCAGCGCACCGGCGCCATCGATGCAGCTACACGGCAGCAGGCGCTGGCGCACTTCCAGCGCTTCGTATCCGCCGAATTGCGCACCGTCGAGGTCGAGCCGGCCGATTTCCGCACCGCCGCCGTGTTCATCGACGCGCCGCTGGCGCTGCGCGCGGGGGATGCGTTGCACCTGGCGATCGCACACCGGCTCGGCGCCCGGCTGGCGAGTATCGACCGCCGGCTGAACGAGGCTGCCGTCTTTCACCACATCGCTTGCGAGGACGTGCTCGGCTGAGCCTGCAGTGCACCGCCGCCGTCCCGCCCGCATAAACCGACAATCCAGAGTCCGCCCCCCATGTCCGCCTCCAACGACGTCTTCCCGCTCTTCCAGCAGTTTTTGCGCGAGATGTTCCAGTTCGACCACCACGAGCTGGATTTCGGCCTTTTCAAGGTGCTGCGCCTCAAGCGCAGCTTCATCGAGCAGTTCATCGACGGCGATGGCGAGCAGGACCTGCGCCGCATCGTCAGCCGCGAACTGGCCGCCATCCGCTCGGCCGACGACGCCGACGAGCGCCAATGGCTCGCCAACCGCTGCGATTATCTCGGTCCGCGGCCGCGCAAGGCCTGGGCGGCCGTCCTCGAAAACCTGCAGGACAAAGCGATGTGGGACACGCTGCGCCAGGCGATCTCGCAAGCCGAGGAAGAACACACCCTGCAGAACACGCTCGATCGGCTCGACCGCTGGCTACAGGCCCAGCAGTACAGCGCCGGTCATCTCGAGGCCCAGCTCTACAACTACCTGCTGAACTTCTTCGAGCTGTACTACCAGAACGGCGACTTCGGCTACAACAGCCGTGCAGCCAACGCCTTCAAGGTGCCCTACGAAGCCGACTACGACGGCGCCGACACCTTGTTTCACTACCGGCACAAGGACTGCTACTACATCAAGACCGCAAACAGCTTTCCCGAAGTGCGCCTCGACGTGCTGGGCAAGAAGCTGGTGTTCCGCATCCAGCCGGGCGGTGACGACGAGACCGCGGCGCAAAACAACAACAAGGATGCAGGCATCAAGCTCTACCGCTTCGAGGGCATCACCGCGCTCGGCGGCGAACACATCGCGCGTTTCAGCCTCTCGCGCACCGGCACGCCCAAGGCCGAGATCTACCCGCAAGTCCTGAATGCGCTCGGTCTCGAATCCGATCTGCATCCCTATCTGTGGCAGAAGGACAAGGAGGGCGACAAGCCCATCTTCAAGGACCTCGGCAAGGACCACGACAAGACCGAAGGCGGCCAGGTCAAGGGCATCAACCAGCTTCGCCTGGCGGCCGAGGCCTACCGCGATACCCTGGCCAAACATGAGGCCTTCAAGCCGCTCGGCCGCAATGCCGAGGAGCGCGCGAAAGCGCTGGAGCAGGACCCGACCGCCAACGCCCTGCTGCAGATCGACAAGGCGCTCAACCGTTTCTACGTCGGGCAGGACGCCGACTACTTCATCCATAAGGACCTGCACGGCTTCCTCAGTCGCGAGAAAGATCGCTTCATCAAGAACGTCATCTTCAGCAACCTCGATGCGCTGCTGGACCTGCGTGCCGACGCCGCCACCCGCGTCATCGCGCGCGCCTTCAACGCCGTGGCCAGCCGCATCATCGAGTTCCTCGACGCCACCGAGACCTTCCAGAAGAACCTGTTCACCCTCAAGAAGAAGGTCATCGACACCCACTGGCTGATCTCGCTCGGCAAGATCCCGTCCGGCTACTGGCCGCGCCTGCTGGCGCACGACGGCCTGCGCGCCTATTGGCAGGGCGAGTTCAAGCAGGCGGTGAGCACCCTGGAGCAGATGCAGGCGCTGCCGACGCTGGTGGAACTCGCCCT
>Ga0209605_1004446_pt1 | contig 11484 bp, 10 predicted proteins | sample AD_UKC035_MetaG_FD_184408 | JGI IMG/M metagenome (GOLD analysis project Ga0209605, IMG submission 184408) | Active sludge microbial communities of municipal wastewater-treating anaerobic digesters from USA - AD_UKC035_MetaG (SPAdes) (version 2) | ecosystem: Engineered > Bioreactor > Anaerobic >...
AAAAGTTTCGCCAAAAAAGTAAAAAAGATTTACGTTGTGGAAGAACTTGATCCTTATCTGGAAGAACAAATCAAGGCGATGGGCATTGATGTTGTCGGCAAGGAAATTTTTCCTTATACAAACGAATTTGACCCGGGGATTATCGAAAGTGTGATTAAAAAACACCTCAAGGGCGATAAATTTCCCGCGCAGAAAATACCGTCTCGTCCGCCTAATCTTTGCCCCGGCTGTCCGCATCGCGGCTTATTTTATGTTCTGGGCAAGCAGAAGGTTTTCGTAACGGGTGATATCGGCTGCTACACGCTATCTTACATGAAGCCTTTACAGGGTTTGCATTCCTGCATTTGCATGGGCGCCAGCATCGGCATGGCGCACGGCATGAGCAAGGCGCTTAAAGAAAAAGGGAAGGGCAAGGTGATAGGTGTAATCGGCGATTCCACTTTTGTTCATTCCGGCATCACGCCTCTTTTAAATATGGCTTACAACAAAAGTGACGCGCTGATTATTATCTGCGATAACAGCACCACGGCGATGACCGGCATGCAGGAACACCCGGCAACCGGCTTTACACTGCAAGGAGAACAGACAAAAAAGCTTGATCTAAAACATTTGGTTTCCGCCCTAGGTATTCAAAATATAAAAGTTATTGATCCCTATAATCTTAAGGAAACCAGAGAGGCGATTAGAGAGGAATTGGCCACAGAAGGTCCGTCGGTAATCATCTCTCAGCGCGGCTGCGTGCTATTCAAAAGAAAAAATTACATCACGGAAAAGCCGCTGAAGATTGAAGCGGGAAAATGCACCGGCTGCAAAGTTTGTCTGGGATTAGGGTGTCCGGCTATTTCCTGGAAAAAAATTGAACCAAAAGAAGGCTCCAAACAGCAGGGGATATCTGTTATTGATAAAGGATTATGCACCGGTTGCGGTGTATGCGCGCAGCTTTGCAGGTTTGAAGCAATTTTCTAATAATATTAGGTCACTATGTTAAAAAATGATGAAGTAAGAAGTGTTTTATTGGCTGGAGTAGGGGGTCAGGGAATCCTTAAAGCCAGCGATATTATGTGCGCGGTGCTGATGGAAGGGGGATTCGATGTTAAAAAAAGCGAGGTACACGGCATGGCGCAGCGCGGCGGCTGTGTAACCAGTCATGTCCGCTACGGCAGCAAGGTTTATTCGCCACTTGAAAAGCTTGGAAATATTAATATTTTCATTTCATTTGAGAAGATGGAATCACTGCGTTACTTGCCGTATTTGCGTAAAGATTCATCAATTATTGTGAACAGCGATAAAGTACATCCTCCAGGGGTTAACTTGGGCGTTTGCCATTATCCACATGATATTATTAAAAATTTAAAGAAGAAATTCAATCTGGTGCGAGAAATTGACGCATCGGACATAGCCAAAAAAGCCGGCAATTCTAAGACAGCGAATATCGTTCTTTTGGGCGCGTTAAGCAGACTAATGGAAGTTGATCAAAAAATCTGGAATAAAGTGATTGCTGAATCATTTCCGGAAAAGCTGGTAAAAATGAATTTAACCGCTTTTCAAATGGGATTTAATACCTAAATTACACTAAAATCAATTTATTAGAGTCACTATTTAAAATTATGGCCGAAGATTATTATCAGATATTGGGCGTGGATAAAAAAGCCTCTGTGGATGAAATCAAAAAGGCTTACCGAAAGCTTGCCGTCAAATGGCATCCGGACAAAAATCCCAATAACAAAGCGGCGGAAGAAAAATTTAAGAAAATAAGTGAAGCTTACGCGGTGCTCAGCGATTCGCAAAAGCGTCAGCAGTATGACACATTCGGATCTGCCGATCAGTTCCGTCAACAATATTCTCAGGAAGATATTTTCCGAGGTTTTGATCTCAATGAAATCCTCCGCAGCTTCGGCTTTGGTGGCGCGCGTGGCGGCAGAACCACTTTTCGCACAAGCAGAAGGGGAGGCGGCGGATTTCAGGAATATGAAGATCCGTTTGCTGATTTATTCGGCTCAATGGGCGGCGGAGCCGCAAGGCGACAATATGCCAATGTGCCGCAAAAAGGCCAGGATGCCGAGTATAACTTATCAATATCATTAGAAGAATCTGTATTAGGTGCAGAGAAAAAAATATCTTTCCAAATTGAAAATCGTGTCGAAGATATTAATGTAAAAATTCCGCCTGGAATCAGTACTGGTAAAAAACTTAGACTGCCTGGCAAGGGCCTTTCTGGTTATAATGGTGGTCCTAACGGCGATTTATACTTAAATATCAATGTCTTGTCTCACCCGATATTCACTCGCGATGGCAATGATCTGTATATAGAAAAAACAATTAAATTTACACAGGCTGTGTTGGGCACGACTATTGATGTGCCAATTATCGATGGTTCCGTGAAAAGAATCAAAATAAGTCCGGGTACACAAAATAATACAAAAATAAGAATGAAGGGGTACGGCATCCCGAATTTTAAAAGCTCATCTAAGGGTGATCAATACGTAAAAATAACAATTGAAGTTCCGAAAAAGCTTTCCGATCGTCAGGCCAAATTGGTCAGGCAATTAGCAGAAGAAGGTATTTAAAAGCCGCAGCCTGATTCCTGTACAGTATTAAATTTGTAAATTATCCATTAATTTTACAAGGATTATAGGCGAAACTAAAGGCCAAAAGCTCGAAGTTGTTACGTCCTATAAGATATGTTATGTAAACATGATATTACTAGAGAAGCGTTATATCTCCGATAACTCCCATTTCTTCGCCAATAATAATTATTATTCCCTCAATGCTTTTAATTTTCATTCCGTAAGCGAGCGCTTTTTTAATGTCATTTTTGTTTTTTACTTTATTGCCTATCGCGGAAGCAGCGGCATCGGCAAGTGTTGCTGAAGGAGAGATAACGCATACGGCGTCTGCTTTTCCGAAACTTACTGACGGACCGACTGTTGCTGATGATGTACAGATACCCAGAGGGGTTCTTTCGGGATTAATCGCAAACTTAACCTTATAACTTAAAGGTGATTTTCCAGCAAAAACCGATACGATCAGTTTATTGTTTGTTTTTAAAAAGATGTCTCCGCCATTTTCAATAATTACCGTCTGCGCAGAAGCCATAACATCTTTACCGACAAATTGCGCAAGAGCCCCGGCCACAGAAGCCATCGGTCCGACACCACATAATGACCCTTTTTCCAACATATCCCGCACGATGGCCGGTGCCAGCTTATCATGTGGAAGGGGCAACATTGATTTAAGAAAATGGGGATTCTTCTTAATATAACTTTCAAGGTGGAAGCGGTGCTTGATTAATGATTCTTTGATTTCTGCAGCCAGATTTACATCGCTGCTGATAAAAAGGTCGCTTTCTCCAACAACGATATTATATGATTCCAAATTTTCTTTAGAAATTAAATTTCTATATATTCTTTCCTCATATTTTATATTAAATGGAAAAATCATCGAGAATTACCGTAGAATTTGTATTATGAATAAATTGTGGCGCCCTCCCCTAATATTCTGTCTGTTTCTTTTCGCAAATTTTCGTTAATATCCAAACGGCAATCATCACCTAAATAAATAATTGTTTCACTTTTTCCGTTGATAATATGCATGTAACTTTCATAATGACCTCGGTATTTTTTGATGGTGTCTTTAAGAGACTTGATTGTTTCGGGCAAGATCTTATTGGCATCGATTATAAAGCGTACATATTTATACGGCTTTTCCAGTGCTTTGTGTAGAGGAGTAACCTCTTGAGCAATAATCTTTACTGATTCATCACCCATATCGATGATTCCCGAAATAACCAACGGTTCGTCTTCGTGCAAAATAGCGTAGTATTTACTGTATGTATCTGCCCAGAAAATAACATTTGCCGAGCCTTGTAAGTCCTCCAATATTATATTGCACATGATTTCTTTTTTTTTGGTTTGTCTTTCGGAAAAAGAGCTGACTACACCGGCAATGGTGACCGAATCTTTGTCTTTTTTAGTGCTTAAATTTCCGGAATTGGCGTTGGTAACAAGACCTAAATGATCAGCATAGCGAAGCAAAGGGTGGCTGGTGATGTAAAATCCCAAAGCTTCCTTTTCCATGGATAGAAGTTCCTTTTGCTCCCATTCGGGAAGATCGGGAATTTCATAGACAGAACCGCCATTATTATAGCTGTTTGCTGCGTCAAATTGTTCGAAAAAACTGGCTTGAGCGCTTTGTAATTCTCTCTGCTGGCGTTGCGCTTCTTCAATCATTTCTTCAAAATAATGCAGAAGCTGACGTCTTTTATGGCCGAGAGAATCGAAAGCGCCACATTTTATCAAGCTTTCCAGGACTCTTTTGTTTGTTCTACGCAGGTCTATACGGGTCAAGAAATCCATGAAAGAAGTAAATTTGCTTTTTTTTCTGGCTTCAATTATGGAGTTAATAGCTGTATCCCCCACGTTTTTTACCGCCCCCAAACCAAAACGAATATTTTCACCGGAAATACTGAAATCTTTTTCAGATTCGTTGATATCGGGAGGTAAAATATTTATCCCCATATCCTTACAGGTGGTCATATGCTTTATAATTTTATCGCGGTTATCCTTTTCACTGGTAAGCAATGCCGCCATGAAAGCGACCGGATAATGAGCTTTTAAGTACGCCGTTTGATAGGAAATCATTGCATAAGCGGTGCTATGAGATTTGTTGAAACCGTACTCCGCGAAAGTTTCCATCTGTTCCCATATTTTTCTAGCTTTATTCTCATTGATTTTCTGCTTTTTCGCACCTTCTACAAATTTTGGTTTTTCCTTTTCCATGTCTTCAGGTTTTTTTTTGGTCATCATTTTACGCAAAGTATCGGCTTCAGCCATGGTGTAATTACCGATAACACTGGCAATTTGCATAACCTGTTCCTGATAGAGAATGATGCCATAAGTTTCCTTGAGAATGCCTTCAAGCTCGGTCAGCTCGTAAGTTATTTTTGTTTTTCCTTGTTTTCGAGCAATAAATTCCGGAACCATTTTCATTGGTCCAGGACGGTATAAGGCAATAAGAGCAATGACATCCTCAATATGATCAGGCTTCATATTGATCATGATCTCTTTCATTCCATCACTTTCCAACTGAAAAACCCCGTCTGTTTCACCTCTCATAAGTAGCTCATATGTTTGTTTATCATCCAGCGGTATGTCATCGATATCCAAAGTAATATTATGTGATTGCCTGATAAATTTAATGGCGTTTTTAATGACGGTAAGAGTTTTAAGCCCCAAAAAATCAAATTTGGTCAATCCTATAGTTTGAATATCGTTCATGGAATATTGAGAAACAATATCATCTTTGGGTGTGCAAAGAGGTATTCTTTCCACTAAAGGAACATCGGAAATGACGACACCTGCAGCATGTGTTGAGGCATGGCGGTTAAGACCTTCCAGTATACGGGAAAATGCCAAAAGTTTTTCTATCTTAGGATCTTTTTTAGCTTCGTTTTGTAGACGGGGTTCTGCTTTCAATGCCGCTTCAAGGGTAATATTGGGAACATTAGGAACCAGTTTGGCGATTCTGTCAACTTCACTGTAAGGAATATTAAGGGCACGTCCAACATCACGTATCACCTGCTTGGCTTGCATTTTTCCAAAAGTGATAATTTGAGATACTTTATCTTTACCATATTTTTCCGTGACATACCGTATAACTTCATCCCTACCCTCTTGGCAGAAATCGATATCTATGTCCGGCATGGTGATACGGTCGGGATTTAAGAATCTTTCGAAAAAAAGGCCGTAACGTATGGGATCGATGTTGGTTATTCTTGTGGCATAAGCAACCAAGCTACCTGCCGCCGAACCGCGACCAGGTCCCACGGGAATATCATTATGCTTAGCGTGTTTAACGAAGTCGGAGACAATCAAAAAATAACCGGCAAATCCCATGGCCTTGATCATATCCAATTCTTCAGTCAGACGCTTTTCGTATTTTGCCTTAATTTCTTCTTCATTCCCTTCTTGATCTTTTAAAATTTCCGGGTAACGTTTTTCCAGTCCTTCCCTTGCCTTGCGCTCCAAATAATTATCTAAAGTCTCATCCGGATTTTTTACTTCAAATTTCGGCAGGTAAAATTTATTTAGTTCAAGAGATAAATTGCACTTTTTTGCGATTTCTACCGTGTTAGAAAGTGCTTCCGGGATGTGGCCGAAAAGTTCATACATTTCTTGAGGTGAACGGAAATAGAACTGGTCGGCGCCAAGAGACATACGGTCCTTATCTTCAATGGTTTTACCCGTCTGGATACATAGCAAAACATCATGAGCCTCGGCATGATCACGATTTAAATAGTGGCAGTCATTGGTAGCAATCAAGGGAATGGATAAATCTTTGCTTATTTCTATTAAAGTTTGATTGGCGATATTTTGTTCAGGAAGGCCATTTTGCATCAGCTCCAGGAAAAAATCTCCTTCGCCAAAAATCGACTGATAGGTACGGACGGCTGTTTTGGCCTCATCTATCCTGCCTTTAAGAATAAAGTTGTTTATCTCACCGTGCAGGCAAGCACTGGCCGCGATAAGCCCTTCGTTGCATTCTTTGAGCAGTTCTTTGTCCACTCTAGGTCGGTAATAAAAACCTTCTAAAAAGCCTGCGCTGGTCAGCTTCATCAGGTTTTTGTAACCCTGCATATTTTTGACCAGAACGATAAGATGATGTGCCGTTTCTCCCGGAGCATAGCTTTTTTCAAAACGGCTCTTTGGGGAAACATATAATTCAGCGCCGATGATAGGCTTAATGCCATAATTGTAAGCGCGCTGATAAAAATCTATGGCTCCGAACATATTACCGTGGTCAGTAATGGCAACTGCAGGCATTTTATATTCACGTGCCTTCTGAAAAAGATCTTCTAGACGAATCATTCCATCCAAGAGGCTATATTGGGTGTGGACGTGCAGATGAACAAATTCAGCATGTTTCATGATAAAAACTTTTATAAAATACTTTAAACTGTTAAAGTTGGCCTATATAATCTTTAATCCAACCAATAATTAGGTGCTTCTTTGGTGATAATTACGTCATGAACGTGGCTTTCTTTCAAGCCCGCTTGCGTAATACGCACAAAACGCGCCTTTTTAAGCAATTCGGGAATAGTTTTACAACCAGCATAACCCATACCAGCTTTTAAACCGCCGATTAACTGATGAATGCTGGCGGAAAGTGAACCGCGAAAAGGCACCCTGCCCTCAATGCCCTCTGGTACAAGTTTTAACGGACTTTCTATGTCATCCTGATAATAACGGTCACGGCTGCCCATCTTCATGGCTTCCAAAGAACCCATGCCGCGATAAACTTTATAACTACGCCCTTGAAATAAAACCGTTTCACCGGGACTTTCTTCCGTGCCGGCAAACAGCCCGCCGATCATGACGCTGTGTGCACCACAACCAATGGCTTTGACAATGTCGCCGGAATATTTTATGCCGCCATCAGCGATAACAGGAATTCCATGCTTAGCTGCTACTTTATATGTGTCTCTTATGGCGGACATTTGCGGCACGCCGACCCCGGCGATTACGCGAGTTGTGCAAATTGAGCCAGGTCCTACACCTACTTTAACTGCATCTGCGCCTGCTTTAATCAGTGCTTCTGCTCCTTCAGATGTGGCGATATTTCCGGCAATCAGTTCGCATTTCGGGAAATTGGCTTTTGTGGATTTAATTGCGTCGATTACGGCAGCTGAATGTCCGTGCGACGTATCAATTACGATTACATCTGCACCAGCTGCCAGTAAAGCTTCAATTCTTGTTTCACGATCAATAATCCCGACGGCAGCTCCAACACGTAACCGACCCAACAAATCTTTACAGGCATTAGGGAAACGGCGGATTTTTTCTATGTCTTTAATGGTTATAAGGCCTTTTAAATTATATTCGTCATCAACTACGAGCAATTTTTCTATTCTGTGCTTATGCAATAGCTTTTTCGATTCCTCAAGGGAAATATTCGAAGAAACAGTGACCAAATTTTTTTTAGTCATAACATTGGATACAGGCTGAGATAAATTTTCTTCAAAACGCAAGTCACGGTTGGTGAGAATTCCCACTAATTTACCTTTTTTTGTTACCGGGACACCGGAGATGGAATATTTGCTCATCAACTCCAGCGCGTCACTTACCTTCTGGTCGGGTTCAATGGTAATGGGATCTACAATCATGCCGCTTTCTGATTTTTTAACCTTGTCCACTTCTACGGCCTGATGTTCAATGCTCATATTGCGGTGGATAATGCCGATGCCGCCTTCCTGTGCCATGCAAATTGCCGTACGGGATTCTGTTACTGTATCCATAGCGGCAGAAATAATAGGAATACGTAAGGTTATATTTTTCGTCAGTAATGTGGAAACATCAACGTCCTTGGGCAGAACATTGGAAGCAGCAGGTACCAAAAGAAGATCGTCAAAGGTTAAAGATTCTTTTATGATGTCGTCAAGCATTATTTCCTCCAAAGCAATAAAAAATTAAATTTTTTTTATGTAATATTTTTCGCCGTTTAACCTGATAAAATAATTTTCCTCATTTTCGGATTGTTCGATAAATTCGGCCAGCTGATAATAGCTCTTACGCGAAAATCTGGCCTTGAATTTTCCGTTTTTAACTTGGCAGTAAGGGATATTATTATCACTTATGTGTAATGTTCGTAAATCCAATGTTTCCATAGTGTCGTCAGTTAAAAATATGTTAAAACATTCGCAGCGACTCTTGGGGGAAAAACTTTTATAAACAGAGGAAACAACAAAGACTGTATCTTCCACATCAAGGTAACAGCGTTCGTCCCCCAATTCAATAAGATATTTTCCGTGTTCGTCAATTTTAAGGTTATCGAAAAAAATACACAGGAATTCCTTGCGGAACATGTGTGCGCCGTGATAGTACCAAATCCCTTCCTTATCGATTCTAATTTCACTTTTCTGCATTAAATATTTTTCCTGCTGTCGAGTAAAATAGTAACCGGACCGTTATTTATCAACTCGACGCTCATTATTTCCTGAAATCTCCCGGAAGCTACCTTCATTATTTTTTCTTTAGCCCTGTCAATGAAGTAATCATATAGTTTTTCCGCTTTTGCCGGCTCTTCCGCGCCGGTAAAAGAAGGCCTCCTTCCCTTCCGGCAATCGGCTAGAAGAGTAAATTGCGAAACAACCAACATTTCTCCGCCGATATCAACGAGTCCGAGGTTCATTTTTCCGTCATTATCCTCAAAAATGCGCAAGTTAATGGCTTTATCCAAAATATAGTCGGCATCGGCTGTGACATCACCTTTTTCCACTCCTAAAAAAATAAGAATTCCAGACTTTATTGAAGATAATTCTTTTTGATTAATCTTTACGCCGGCACAATCGACACGTTGAATAACAGCTTTCATGGAAAGTCCTGCTAAAATTGTTTTATAATATCAACAAATTGTTTTTCCATCAAGCTATTATTTATACCTGCAAATCAATATTTTAACTATTGTCAAAACCGACAGAGATTAGCATGTTTATTTTTTGTTGCTCATAAGAAAAATTAAAATGAGAAAACTATTATTGCGACTTTGACCAGATTCTAGCGGGAGCTTTGGCTTGATAAAAAAGGGATAAGGATTAAAAAAATAGTGTCATAACTTTTTGTATTTTTTATTATTTGTGTCGCCAAAATGTTTAAAGAAAAAAATGAAATTATCTTGACAAGATGTTTTTTTATTGCTAAACACAGCGCGTTTTTTTATCAGTGCGTTAGCAGAAGTTTTTCTCAGAATAAAATCTTTCGCCGCCTCGATAAAAAGGATTAATCCCGGACAGGAGGACCATTATAATGGTGTGCCAGACAGTGAGAGCGAATCAGGAATGTGCGTTTATGAGCAAGAAAGGTTGTAGCTTTTTTGGCGGCAGTTGCCAGCCCATAATTGAAAAATGTGAAAATTGCGGTAAAATAATTGAATACAGCGGTGAAAGATACTGCGCTGCTTATCCTAACCCGTCTAGCAAATGGCTTACGGGGAGATGCCCTTCGGCAACTCATATCAAATTGGAATTAAATGAGGGGTCACAAAAGATCAATCCGCTGAAAGCTTCCAAGAGAGCAAATAAAAAGTCATAAATTATTCCCGATCAGCTACTTTAAAAAAGCCGGCATTAACTTTCGGCTTTTTTATTTGCGGAAAATTTCTTTTATCTGTAGTAACTCCTGTTTAATGCGAATTAGTTTGTCGTTTTCTTCCATGTTGGTATTCTTTTTCTCGCGATTTTCGCGTGTTTTATATAGCTGTTTTTTAGCGCCATCGATAGTAAAACGCTCAGAATACAAAAGGTTTCTTATTGTTAACAGTTCTTGGACATCCTTTTTTCTGTAAAGACGCTGTGATGTTTTTGTCCGCACCGGTTTGATTGTCCGGAATTCCGTTTCCCAATATCTAATGACGTAAGGTTCAACATTGAGAATTTTACTTACTTCACCAATGCGAAAATACGCCTTTTCAGGAATTATCGGTTCCATATTTTGTGTGCTTTTACCGCTAAATTACAAAATATTTGACAAAAACATTAAAATCTTGCCGTATTCACAAGCTTTTAATGTTTTTATCAAATTTATATTGCACAGGTTGAAAATATTTAGTTGAGTGCTTTGCGCAAAACCTGAGATGATTTAAAGGTCAATACCCTGCGCGCCGTAATGGAAATTTCCTCCCCTGTCTGAGGATTGCGGCCGCGGCGAGACCTTTTTTCCTTCACGACAAAATTACCGAATCCGGAAATTTTGACTTTTTCACCTTGCGCTAGTTTGTCCTTGATCAGTTCAAAAACGGTTTCCACAATGTCCGCTGATTCTTTCTTGGAAAATCCAAGCTTTTCGTAGATATTCTGTATAATATCTATTTTTGTCATTTCCTTTCCTCCGTTGTTCTTTTACTGATTATCTTCACCTCTTATTTTTGCCTTGGTTAAGGCGACAATGTTGCGTACTATTTTTTCATGAACATTGTTTGCCTCTGCATCAGTAAGCGTACGATCAAAGGCACGATAAAAAAACCGAAGTCCTACACTTTTTGTATTATAAGGAATTCCCTTGCCTTCATATATATCAAAAATTACAACATTTTCAAGGAAATATTCTTTTAAAGATGAAACAATATCGAGCATATAATCGACTTCAATATCACGGGAAACAACAAAAGCAACATCTCTAACAATCGCAGGGAATTTGGAAAAATCTTGGTAATAAATTCGCTCACCGAAGTTTTTGGCTAAAATATCAATATTAATTTCAAATACATAGGCAGTATTCTTTAAATTTTCTTTTTTTAAAACAAAAGGATGAACCTCTCCGAGGTAGCCCAATTTGTTGTTGTCGTAAAATACCGTGCAAGATTTACCGGGGTGTAAAAAGGGTTCAGAAATGGATGACGAAAATTTGATATTTTTTAATTTTAAATCAAAGAATAAATTTTCCAGACATCCTTTCAAATCATAAAAATCCACGTTGGCCTTAAAATGCCAGA
>Ga0209605_1004451_pt1 | contig 11473 bp, 11 predicted proteins | sample AD_UKC035_MetaG_FD_184408 | JGI IMG/M metagenome (GOLD analysis project Ga0209605, IMG submission 184408) | Active sludge microbial communities of municipal wastewater-treating anaerobic digesters from USA - AD_UKC035_MetaG (SPAdes) (version 2) | ecosystem: Engineered > Bioreactor > Anaerobic >...
AATCGGGTTTTCAATGGAATATATGCCGTGCGGTACAACAAAGGCCAATGCGGTGTTCTTCAGAATCGGCGTTCTGGCCTACAACCTTTTCAGACTGTTCAAAATGGTAGCAATGCCAATGGAATGGACTAAACACACGGTTCAAACTATTCGATGGAAATTCTACAACACCGCCGGCAAGCTTGTACAGCACGCCGGTCAGTTGTGGTTCAAAGTTAGAGCGTCCTGCTACAATCTTTTCGAGGAGGTTAGAGCTCGAATCAGAGAGTTCGCGACGGCGACAATCTGATCAAAATATCCCAAAATACAGAGGAAGGAGAATCGCAAAGGTTCCGTTGCGCTTGAAATACAGAAACAGCACTAAATAAAGTCGAATCTCTGGCGCAAAATACATGTTTTAACAAAAAATTTACTTGGCCTGGTCCAAAGAAATCGAATTTTCAGATTTTTCGGGACGTTCAACAGGCCGAAAACTTCCAAACCAGCCCCACAAAAAATAGCAACGCTATTTTTCGGCTGACCGTAGCGGGTTGCGGGTTAGCAGTTTTATTCTTAAAATTTGATCATGCAAAAGCTGTTGCTCGCATTTTTGTTTGTACTGCAGGCCTCATCGTTATGGGCCATCGATCTGCTCGATCTGCGGGTTTTTCCGCTGTTCGAGACAAATTCGGTTGCTTTCGAAGGCGTAATCGTCAGCAACAGCTATAAACCAGAAGGCACCGGCCTGCGTGCCAAGCTTTCCGGGCTGCGCTCAAAATGGCTTGCAAGTGGCAAAGCAGTGGTAGAGTGCGACAGCCAGAAACTCACCGTCGATATCAAAGACGGTGAGTTTTCCGGGGTCGCCAGTGCCACCTCGCTTGCCAGCTTCAGCATTTCGGTGAGCCACGATAACAAGATTTTATACAGTGAGGATTTTGCCTTTCCTGCAACTGCTGATTTTGTAATCGTCAGCGATATTGATGACACAATTCTGGTGACTGAGGTAAGCAGTCGCCTGAAAATGGCCTATAACAGCATGTTCAAAGATGTTGACGAGCGTCAGGCGGTAAGCGGAACCCCAGATCTTTACCGAGAAATCAGCAATGGCGCTACCGGCATGGGTAAGCCCCACTTTGTTTATCTCAGCAGCTCGCCGGCTTTTCTCAGCCGTTCGCTTAAAAAATTTCTGGCTCACAACAAGTTTCCTGCAGGAACGCTGGTACTGAAAAAAAGTCTGACCAGCGGCGACCACGCCAATCACAAAACCGGCTGGCTTGAACAGATTGTCAAAAGGTATAACAACCGGCCAGTGCTGCTATTTGGCGACAGCGGCGAAAAAGACCCGGTTATCTACCGAAATTTCGTCGAAGGCATTACCAATGGCATGCCGGTCAGAGGCATTGTTATTCACGAAGTTACCAGCCAGAGCGAGGTAATCGAGAAGCTGCTCGAGTCTCGCAACTCTCTGAAGGAAAAATTCAGAGTTCCGCTTATCCACTGGAACAGGATCGATGATCTCAAAGAGCGTATGCGCGAAGATGGGCTGCTGAAATAGCCTGAGCCGCAGTTTTGGTGTAAAAAAGAGGTTTGCAGTGAGTATCGCAAGTCTGGGAGTGTTCGAGATAATTTTGATCGGCCTTGTGTTTCTCGTCATCGCCATAATGCTGATGTATCTGGCCGGCGACAGGTATGCTGACGAAAAAACACCCTGGTGGAGCCGCTGGACCCGCTTGAAATAACCAGATTTTCTGGATTTCATTGCTGGACGCTCCGAAATATAATCATTACAATTGTACCCGATATAGTTGAAAGTGAGTCATGATGACAAAGCGACATTTTCCGGGTCTGTTTCTGCTGCTGGCTCTCGCGATTCTGCCATTTGACCGTGGTTTCGCGCAGGATACCAACACCACCTACCAGGCCTATGTAGCTGCATATCAGCAGTATCAGTCAGCAGTAAACAACAAAGCCTCAAAAGCCGAAATAGACAACGCCATCACGGCATATCGCAGTGCCAAAGCAGCCTATGAAAACACCCTGAACCTACAGCGACCGCTGGCGCCATCGGTAAATACGACTATCACACAAACATCCGGGCAGCCAGGCCAGACCGCTTCAAATGAACTGACAGAAAAAGCTGGCGCTTCGGCACCGGTAGCAGATGTCATGCCAAATCAGCTGGCCGCCATCGTTAAAACGCTTGCCTGCACCAGATCAGCGACTCAGGCAAAGGCGCTTATTGCCACGCTCGAAAAGCTCATGCAACAGCGAACTTTCACCGAGGCCCAGAAAAACACACTCAAATATGAAATAGCCAGCGCTCTGGATCGTCTCAATATCGACCGCAAGAAAGCCGTGGCAATGCTCAGCCAGCTTGCTGAACAGGTAAAAGACAACAGACTGGTGCAATGGGCCAACGCGCGCCTTAATTACATTCGCGGCAAAGAATACAAGGTTCAATGGCAGCAGACTGTTGCCGCCAGATTCGAAGAGATGAACGCCGCCTATGACAAATATAAAAACACCAGCTGGCTGGCGTTTCCGGTCAGGATTGTGCGCGGCGTGACCTATCAGGCCAAATCGCTGGCATTCACGCGCGCCAGAAGCGACCAGGAAGATTTTCTTCTCGCTTTCGAAGCAGCGCAGGCTCCTTTTGTGCCTGTCGTCGAAGGCGTTTTCGATGAGTATCAATACAACCTCCGAGATATCGCCGATGACAACGCGATGGTCAGATTGATCTACAACAATTACGAATCCTGGTATGCCCGCTGGAAAATAGTCAGCGAAGCACGCAGCAGCCTCGACATCCAGTATTTCATCATCGAAAACGATGCCTTCGGACTCGGTCTTCTCGGCCTATGTCTCAAGAAAGCGCGCGAAGGACTGAATATTCGCATCATGGTAGATATGCGCGGCTCCAACAAGATGAGCATAAAACTCATGGCCAAAGGCTATCTTGAGGAGCTCGCAAAATTTCCTAACGTACAGGTCAAGATTTACAACCCGATTCAGACAAGTCTGCTCAACGTTTTTACCGACATTCGTAAAATCGTTTCGAGCAACCACGACAAGATAATAGTTGCCGATGAAACGAGTTCAATCATCGGCGGCCGCAACATTGCCGACGAATACCTCGTCGATCCGATTGACGACGCAAAGGCATGGCGCGACACTGATGTGCTGATAATAAGCCATGCGGTCTCATCGCAGCTGAAAAAAGCATTCGAAGAAGAATTCGAACTGCTGAAGTCGATAGATGTCGAACAATCGATATTTGGTGTAAACCGCGTCAAACAACTGGAAATCGGCTGGCAGGCAATGGAACTTGCCTTGCACCAGCGCGGAGTTCTGACCGTTTCCGACAAAAACAAGGATCAATCGTCGCTCATAAAAAAGCTGAACGAGCAGCTGGGCAAATACAAACACATGACCGGCTACCGTGACTTCAGATCAGAAGACAAATCGCATCAGGCTCCGGTTCATATCGTTGACAGCAACTCAATGTCCGGCCCACGCAATGATATAACCGAAAACATCGTCAAATACATCGACGGCAGCCGCAGCGAAATTATCATTCAGAATCCTTACATCGTTCTTACCCCACGTGCTGAAGCAGCTCTCAAGCGCGCCGCGAAGCGCGGCGTGCCAATTCTGGTTCACACCAACAGTCCTCAGACTTCAGACAGTTTTCCGACCGAAGCAATGCTTTATCGTGACTGGCGCAGCATTTTGCGCGACATTCCGACCATGCGCATTTTTGCAATGGTCAACCGCGGCCAGCTGCACGGCAAAAACTTTGCATTCGACGCTCAGATAGGTATTGTTGGCACCTACAACTTCGATTTTCTCAGCGAAAAAGTGAATTCAGAGGTTGTCGCTGTGGTGAAGGCGCCTGACTTTGCCAGCGAACTACGCAGTGAAATCATCAGCGACCTCAGATCTTCGGTTGAATATCGTCTTGCTACGGCTGATTCGGCAGAATTTGGCCCAGAAGATGTCGAGAACCCGCAAAAAATGTGGTTGATTAAACTGATTTCGAAAATGGGCTGGCTTAAGCCGATTTTTTAAAAGGAATGAAGTCATGGATAAAACATACAGATATGCTTGTCTGGCCACTATTCTGATCTTGATCGTTACAGGCGTGGTCAGCGCCGCAGGTATCAGCAAAGAAGAGTTCAACCGCCTGCGGCATGTCGAAAAAGTGCTGCATCAACAGATCGCCGAAATGGAAGGCGAGCTGAAAACCTCTAAACAGCTCGAAACTTACAAAAAATCATATCTGGCTGCGCTGCCCAAATCGTCACCACGCCCGATCGCTGACACACAGGTTGCCAAAACGCTGGCAGCGGCACGCTATGTAATCATGGGTGATGAGCACACCACCAACCAGTCACAGGCCAATACAGTGACGGTATTGAGTATGATGCGGGCTGGAAAAGAACCGCTGACGCTGGTACTTGAATGGATCGATATCAGCTACCAGAAACAGATCGACGAATTCCTGGCCGGCCGCATTCCTTTAAAGGATCTGCGGAGTAAAATCAGCTTCGACAAGCTATGGGGCTTTTCATGGGCCTCTTATTCAAAGATACTCTCGGCAGCCAAGAAACTTAAGACCCCAATCCTTCTGGTCGAGCGACTCAAGGGCAGTCACAGCCTGGCCGATCGCGACACCTTTATTACAAAAACGATTGCCGAAAGCGCAAAGAAGACTCCGGGCATGCGTTATCTCGTGGTCTATGGCGATTATCACGTGCTTGGCCCCGGCCATCTCTCAGATAAAATGGCCAAAGCAGGTCTCAAGCCACAGACGATACTGATCGGCGAAGCCGTAGATATATACTGGAAGCTCCTCGGACAGCTTAAAGACCCTGAAAAAATAGGTTTTGCCGATCTCGGCAGTGAAATCTACTATGTGCGCAACGGCACACCGCTTGAACGCAGCCTGTCTTATCGAGACTATCTCATGAAAATGCTGGGCTACAGCAAAGACGATTTTGAGGAATGGGTAAGCGCGGCTGACATAACACCAAAAGCAGGTGGGCGCAACAATTTTGAGGCACTGCACGACCGCTGAAACTAAGGCCAGGCGTTAAAACAGATTCGCAATTCCTTCGCCGCCGGTTTCGATGATTTTCCAGATGTCGACCTCGCGGGGCAGCGGCTGTTTGAAATCGCTGAGCAGAAGCGTTGGCCCCTTTCCCTCAGACACGGGAAGATGATAACCGCTGATCTGCACGCCCTCGAGATTTTTCTCGTATTCACCCTTTGGGACATTCTCCGAAAAATTGAATTCTGAGCCGATGATAAAACTCCAGTTATCGGGCATATCGAGCGACAGGCTGTAATTAGAGAGTTCAAGATAGCTGAGAATCTTGCGATCGATATTGAGCGCCAGTCGCAACTCGTATTCAGCGAAATCCTCTTCTTTTTCAGGTAAAACCGCCCAAACCCGCAAGGCGTTGTCAACACCGGGCTTACCAAATGCCATGACGGCGTCTTTTGATTTCACTTCGATTTTTTCAACTGCATCAGCCGGAATCGTGATGTCGATCGGCACTATCTGCCCACGCTCTTTGGGAATCAGCGTAACCCTTACATAAACGGTATCCGCCTCCTTGTCAAACACATAAGCCTGGCGAAAACCGATAAGATCGGGTGGAGCGCTGACAACTTCTATCTGAGGCGACTCGATAAGAGTCAAAAGAATATCTGATGCTTCCTGACGGGTTTTTGCATCGAGCTGGGCAGCTTTGACCAGGTGATTTACCGCCCGCCTGAGCTCACCCTGCACCATCAGCAGTTTGCCACTGTCGAGAAACTCATCGGCAGAGACCTTGCCGCCTTCTATGCGCTTTTCGACTTCAGCCGAGACCTTGAGCAAAAGCTGCTCGTCGTCCATTGCGAGAATTTCGCTGTCCAGAGAAACCGCCTTAAAATAAGCCTTAAGAGCATTTTCGGCCTCTTTTTTCGACCAGTGCAGCATGGCCAGTTCAAAATAATCGGCAGCAGCACCGGATTTTTCGGCCTTTTCTTTCTGCGCATTGATTTCGGCCTCGGAAGCCGGCGGACGAATTTTGCGAACCGGTGGCACGTAAGGCTTCGGCTCTGAATAGCGCACTTCAAAATAACCAAGAGCCTTGTCGTCAAGCAAATCGTCCTTGAGCTTTGGAATCAGCTGCCCATACCGGCGGTAGCGTTCCTGTTTGTTGAGCTCATCGCGTTCGCGCTTCAATTCTGTTCTGGCCTTGGCGATCCAGAGCTTAGCCTTGAGATCGCTCTCGTCCAGAGCCAGAATGGTTTCGAAAACCACAATAGAGTCTTCGTAGCGACGACGGCGAAACAGATCTTCGGCCGCTGACTGCAGCCGACTGATCCGGGTTTCCTGCGGCAATCGCTTGTATTCTGCAAGGTCGGAGTATGGTCGTGGAGAAAAACCGACAAGCAGCACAAAGGCCAGCAGAAAGATTACAGATATCAGAGCTCTTTTCATGGTCTCAGCTATCGGCAACAGTCAGAGAAATTTTAACGGTTCAACTTCCGGCCGGAAAAATTGTAATTGAATAATCAGTACGATCCATACGAAAGCGATTAAGGTAAACGACAGCCAGCAGCACCCGCTGCCAGCTCATATCGGCCGCCCGCATCATGACGCTGTGGTGCAGGCCGCTGGCCGGCCTGATTTCTACGCCACTCAGGCTTTTGAGCATGCTGCACAGCATTTCAAGATCGATACGAATGAAATTGCCGCTGAAACCGGCCCTGGCCTGCCCTCGCGGCATAGTCAGTTCGAGCTCGGCCAGACGCTGAAAAAACAACTCAAGATCACTTTCATGTGCGACATACAAACATTTCTCGTAGAGGCGCCAGCGGTATCTGGTCGATCCGAGATAGTTATTGAGAGCTTCTTCGACCGTAGATCCGGTGACTTCTCTTATCGGGGAATTCACCTCACTGCTCACAATCAACGACCAGTCATTTCTGGCAGCTATTTTGTAGAGAAAAGTGTGAATATCGAGAAACCTGTCACCAACATCAGGAGACGATTTGAATCCTGCATTTGCCGACAAGGCTTCGGGCAACGCCACCGAGAAAACAATTACCAGCGATAACAACAGACCAACCTTACACGTTTTCATATCCTGACCCCATGTTATATTTTCAGGACTGGTTTTCAGCAAAAAACCTCTCACAGATAGTCTGGAATACCTGTCGACCCGAATTGCAGGCTGCACAGACAGGCACACACACTCTTAGAAGAACAGCGCTCTCTGAATCTGAAGCTGAAGAAGCTTCAGCAAAACTATATTTTAGAACCCGGAACTCAAAATCTGTCTGATCTGCACTTACGGTACATAATATATCGCACCAAACGAGAGTTTCAAGTATATGATTATTTTTTTGGTCAGGCGACTGTTATTCGCCAAACATATCTCTGATCTCAGAGCTTTCCATGAGTTTTTTCATCTTATCGTTGTTCATCAGAAATTCATAATCGTTACGGCTTATTGCTTCCATTACTTCAGGATCTGACATGACTTCGATCATATTCTGACTCTCACTCAGATTCATCATGTCGTCGAGAAAGTCTTCCTGCATGGCCATAGACTGAACCTGAGCGTTGGCGCGTTCCTGTTGCGCCCTGAGGTCATCAGACCCGCTCATCGATCTGGGCTGTGCTACCGGCTTTCGGGCCGGCTTTCTGTTATCGACGATCTCTATATCGGGCTTGGAATTAGACTCGACAGCAACTGGTTTTGCTGCGTCAAGTTTGCTGATCTCAAGAATCTTATCGGCAGCGACCTTGATTTCGCCAACCGCTTCGGTGCTGACGGTATAAATACCATCTTTCATTTCGACGATTTCACCAATGATGACAGAATTATCAAGCAACACGATGCGCTGTTTGGTTTCTGCAGCCCAGGAGATCGAGCATACGGCTACCATCAGCGCCAACAGAACGATTCTTTTCATTGATTCTTCTCCTGTATCCTCATGATCTTCGATTAATGATATCAGAAAAAAAACCGTTTGGATAATAAGTTTTTCGCAGGCAAATTACTTTGATTTAACGATTGACCCGGGCGGTCAGTTTAAATATAATGTTGCTGGTTTAAAAAATGAATTTATATTGGAGGACAGCGTCTTGACCAAACTTCACAACGTTTTCAAGTGCGAAATCTGTGGCAACATTATCGAAGTGGTTCATCCCGGCGCACCAGCACTGGTCTGCTGTGGCATGGAAATGAAACTGATGGAAGAAAAAACCGCTGATTCTTCTATCGAAAAGCATGTTCCGGTCGTCGAAAAGACCGCAAAAGGTATCAAAGTCAAGGTCGGCAGCGTGCCACACCCCATGGAAGAAAAGCATTTTATCGAATGGATCGAAGTGCTCGCCGGCAATCGCAAGTTCGTCAAATTTCTCAAACCCGGCGAACCAGCCGAAGCCGAATTCTGCGTAACCGAGTCACCAATTACCGTGCGTGAATACTGCAACATTCACGGCCTCTGGAAAAGCGAAGCCTGATTCGAGAGTAAGCCCGACCTCGATTCACTTGTCATAAGACTATAAGCTGATAAGAGGCAGGGTTAAATCCAGGGAGGGGGATTTGCACATGCGAGACATTATTTAGCGTGTGAAGGGCGGTCCCAACAGGACCGCCCTCCCCGAGCCCCTGATTAGCGATGTTATCGATTTCCGATGCTCACCCGCTGCCCTTCACGGTGGCGGGTGTCTGCTTTTTCGGGCTCCGGTTCACCCTGAACCATAACCGGAAAGTTTACGACCAGCTGCATCACCCGACCCGACGGGTCAGCGCCGTAAATTTTGAGTTCGCCGCCTGAAGGCAGGCCGTCATCGCGCGTGAAGACATTGTCGAGGCTGCCCTGAATTTTCCAGCAGTTGCCGTAGACATCCCAGTGGTAGGCATAGAAAAATCCGGTCAATGGGCCAGTGCGGGTGAACTGACTGCGAAAATGCACGCGGCGGCGACTGCGGCCGTCAAAAACCAGATCGGTATAAACTGCGGTCTGAATCGGCTTTACCCAACCGTTAAGGCGCAGATCGAAGTCCCCAAAATTGCGGTATTCAGAGGCCTCATACGACCGGTCGCGTAGCACCCGGTCATTGTGACTGACAGTGAATTTTGACGGAACCGGAAAACGGTAAGCCAGTCCGAGCATTTCGGCGCCGATACGGCCGGCATTGAGCAGCCGGCGCAGCTCTTCCTGGCTTTCCGGCTTTTCGACAAGAGTGCGACAGGTTTTGAGTGAGCGCATGATGCGTTTGACATGATTGGCGGTTGCCGGGGCCAGAACCGGTATCGATCGACCTTCGTGTGTTGGCGTCACCGGCTCCCATGGCTGGTTGAACTTTGCTGATTCCGGCACATTGGGCGAAGCCGGCAATGGTGGCGGCGGTGGAGGCGGAGCCGAGGTCAGCGGCTGCATCGGTGGCGGACTCACCGCATATCCTGGCGGTGGTGGCGGCGGCTCGAAACTGCCATGGCTCAACAACGGCGCATCCCCGGCCGGCGCAGCAGACTGCGCCAGAAGATTTCCGGCGAATGATATGACAAAAACACAAATCATCAGAAATACTGCATTTTTACTCATAAACTCTCAACTTCCTAAAAGGATTACAGCTATAAAATACATTCCCCCACCCTCTTATGCAAGCTGACGATAAAATGAACCAAAATATGCACGCCAATGGATATTACAAAATAACATCATTCGATTTACTCAGAAAACGGCAAAAAACGAGCAACAACAGATAATTTGACTAGAGCAGTTCTGGCAAAAGCGGCTGCCGTAGCCGGAGTTTCTAACATAAACAGCGCACTCTCCATCTATTCTCCTGCCGCAATTAAGGCTATGATCAATACTGCCAATATGACAACTCTGGTAACCAGGCTTCAGAAAAGTGATCAGGCTATTCAGGAAGCTTTGGCCGGGTTCGCCGATCAGGCGGCTAAAATTCAGCAGATGATGGATTACAGTTTTCAGCTGGCGAGAAACCCTGATTATATAGGCTTTGCCAATCGCGAGAAGTTTGAAGCGGCTATGAAAGCCAAGGCTATCGAGCCTGGACTACCCTGTCGATGCCATGAGCGCTATAGATGCAATGGAAGTTGAATTCGTTGGATCAGGCCTGCCCACACCGCCAAGCCAACCTGATCTGAACTTCGATAATTTCAATCAGATGCACCATCTGGCGCAACTGAAAGGTCCAAGTTCATTCAGGCACCTGCGGCTCTCGCTTCGATTCCGATGGATCCGCAACCACCACCTGAGCGGTCCCTCTATCAGACAGGCTGCTGGATTACATAGTTCAAACTACCGGGGGGCAGGAGACTGCGCCCCGGTTTGTTTTTTTGCTGTTTTGAACAGGTTCCGGGCAATAACAATTTCGAGACCCGATAGTGATAGCGGAAAGATAATCTGTAAAATCGGTGTAATCTGCGGATAACCTGTTTTTACAGGGGGGCGGTCGAACCGGCTGGGAGTGGCGGTTTTCAGGCTATGGCGAATTAACGTGAAATAACTTGATATAAATTGATATTGGTTAAATTTAACCTGCCAATGACGATTGGAATCAATTGCACTCCAATAACACCCATTAGAGTTATTGAAGGCATACACTCGCAGCGGTAAAATCGCATTGTTCTGGAGTACCCTTCAACGTCACTGCTCAAGGCAATCACAGCTGATTTTTTCTCTGCCGGCAAGCCAAATCTTTCCCCAAAAAATCGAAAGGATTTTTTCATGATTCATCCTCACACCGAATTGCGCTTTATCAACAATGAAATAGGCTACGGCCTGGTTGCCACACGGTTCATTCCGAAGGGTACCATCACCTGGGTCTTTGACCAGCTTGACCGCGAGTTCACTCCGAATCAGTTCGATCAGCTTGCCCCTATGTACAAAGAAATACTGGTTAAATATTGCTTCAGAAACAGCAAAGGCAACAGTATTCTCTGCTGGGATAACGCCCGCTACGTTAACCACAGCTTCCATTCGAACTGCTTCACCACCCCTTACGACTACGAAATCGCCATCCGCGACATCCAACCCGGCGAAGAACTTACCGATGACTACGGCTATCTTAACGTCGAAGAACCTTTCCGCGGCAAGGACGAAGGAACCCGGCGCAAAGTCGTGTACCCCGACGATCTGGTAAAATATCACAAAGTCTGGGATAAACAGCTGATCAAGGCGATGAAACACATCACCAAAGTAGAACAGCCGCTGCAGGCACTGCTCACCCAGGATCTCTGGGAAAAGTCAGTTCGCATAGCAGAAGGCCGCGAAGAAATGGATTCGATTCTTACCTGCTACTACAGTGGCGAAGAAAGAAGCGAACCGGTTCTCACCCACAGTTCTCGCCGCGACGACATGATCATGGCTGAGGGCAGCTGCGAAACCGCGCCGTCTCGCCATCGCCAGCACAATAACTGATCCGGCTATCTGCCGGTGCGACGATCGGCCTGCT
>Ga0209605_1004459_pt1 | contig 11459 bp, 9 predicted proteins | sample AD_UKC035_MetaG_FD_184408 | JGI IMG/M metagenome (GOLD analysis project Ga0209605, IMG submission 184408) | Active sludge microbial communities of municipal wastewater-treating anaerobic digesters from USA - AD_UKC035_MetaG (SPAdes) (version 2) | ecosystem: Engineered > Bioreactor > Anaerobic >...
TTTGTCAGGAAGGTCTCGGTTCGCCCGCGTGGGTCAGGGGTACAACTGTCCACGGCAATGCCGATGGTGGGCGGATTGTCACGGCGGGCACCCGCGCTCTCCATGATTTGAATCAAGATGTAGCCCGCGTGGAACTTTTCGACCCGCATGGGCGCTCGATTTGCGGGTTTCCGCAGGCGTCGGGGCCTGCTCGGGTGCGGGGTGTGCGCGCTCGGGCGGTCGGCCACGGGCTGCTCGCGCTGCTGCTGGCGGCGGTCGTGGGCGTGGCGAGGGCCGACGGCGATGCACCGGGGCTGGTCGCGGTCGACGTCGGCCACACCCTGGAGGCGCCCGGTGCCACGAGTGCGCGCGGACGCGGCGAGTTCGAGTTCAACCGCGATCTTTCGGTGCATGTGGTCGATGCCCTGCGCGCGCGCGGCTGGGCGGTGGGCACCATCAACGCCGACGGCCGCATCGCCAGCCTGCGCGCGCGGCCCCAGGCCGCCGGCGAGGCGGGGGCGGCCTTCCTGCTGTCGCTGCATCACGACTCGGTCAACGCCTTCGAGCTGCGACCATGGACCTGGGAAGGGCGCGCGCTCGACTACAACGACGAGTTTGCCGGGCACTCGCTCTTCGTGTCGCGCGACAACCCCGACACCGCGATGAGCATCCTGTGCGCGCGCGCGATCGGCGCCCGCCTGCAGCGCATGGGCTTCGAGCCCACGCACAAGAACGGCCGCCGGCGCAGCTACGCCGACCGCGAGCACGCGGTGCACTACTACGACGGGCTGGCGGTGCTGCGCCACGCGCGCATGCCGGCGCTGCTGTTCGAGGCCGGCGTGCTCAAGAACCGCGACGAGGAACTGCTGCTGCGCGATCCCGTGCGCCAGGCGCGCATGGCCGATGCGATCGCCACCGGGCTCTCGGCCTGCCTGCGCAACGGCCTGCCGGCCGACGACGAGGCGGGGGCGGACCGCCCGGATCGCGCCGAGCCGCCCGGACCCTGAAGCGGGGCTGCGGCGTCGCCCCCGCTGCGCAGGGGGCGCGTCGCCCGGTCGGACGACTGGCAGCGGAAGAGCGCTTACTTCGCGGTGGGCAGGCGCGAGCTCACGCCCTGCACGAAGTAGTCCATCTTGCCCAGCGTGGCGTCGTCCATCACCGCGCCGGCGGCGAGGCGCTCCTTGCCGGCCTGGTCGAGCACCGGCCCGGTGAAGGGGTGGAAGCTGCCGGCGGTGATGCGGCCCTGGAGCTCCTTGACCGTGGCCTGCACGTCGGCCGGGATCGCCGGGTTGAGCGGGGCGAGGCGGATCATGCCGTCCTTCATGCCGCCCCACACGCCCTCGGGCTTCCAGGTGCCGGCGAGCACCGCGTTGACGGTGCGGGTGTAGAACTCTCCCCAGTGGTGGGTGGTGGCGGTGAGCTGCGACTTGGGCGCGTACTTCGACATGTCGGAGTGGTAGCCGAAGGCGTACACGCCCTTTTCTTCCGCGGCCTGGACGGTGGCGGTGGAGTCGGTGTGGTGGGTGAGCATGTCGGCGCCCTGCGAGATCAGGGTCATCGCAGCCTCGCGCTCCTTGCCCGGGTCGTACCAGCTGTTGGCCCAGATCACCCGTACCTCGACGTTCGGATTCACGCTGCGCGCACCCAGGGTGAACGCGTTGATGCCCTGCAGCACCTCGGGGATGGGGAAGGCGCCGACGTAGCCGAGCACGTTCGACTTGGTCATCTTGCCGGCGATCACGCCGTTCAGGTAGCGGCCTTCGTAGAAGCGCGCGTTGTAGGGCGCGAAGTTCTTCGCCGACTTGTAGCCGGTGGCGTGCAGGAAGGTGACGTTGGGGAACTGGCGGGCGACGCGCTCGACGTAGTTCATGTAGCCGAAGCTGGTGGCGAACACGATCTTGCTGCCGCTGGCGGCGAACTCGCGGATCACGCGCTCGGCGTCGGCGCCTTCGGCGACGTTCTCGACGTAGCGCGTCTCGATCCTGTCGCCGAGCGCCTTCTCGAGCTCCTTGCGGCCGCCGTCGTGCTGGTAGGTCCAGCCCGCGTCGCCGATCGGGCTGACATAGACGAAGCCGATCTTCGCGGCGTCGGCGGCGTGCGCGGCGAAGGGCAGGGTGGCGGCGAGCGCGAGCGCGGCGGCGGAGAGCATGAACTGGCGGCGATGAGTCATCGTGGGCTCCTCGGAGGGTCGGTAGGTCGGCATGCGTGCCGGAGAAGGCGGTTTCGGCACGACCCGCGCACGCTGGGGCGGGACATGCAGTAAGTGGGGAAGGAAATCAGCCGGCGGTGGCGCGCACGCACTCACGCACCAGCGCCGGGCCACGGTAGATGAGTCCGCTGTAGAGCTGAACCAGCGCGGCGCCGGCCTCGAGCTTGGCGCGCGCCTGTGCGCCCTCGAGCACGCCGCCGGCGGCGATGATCGGCAGCTCGCCGGCGAGCGCGGCCGCGAGCTTGCGCACCACCGCGGTGGAGGCCTCGAACACCGGCGCGCCCGACAGGCCGCCCTGTTCGTTGCCGTGGGCGATGCCCTGCACCCTGTCGCGGGCGATCGTGGTGTTGGTGGCGATCACGGCGTCGATGCGGTGCCGGCGCAGCGCGTCGGCGATGTTGCTCACCTGTGCATCGTCGAGGTCGGGGGCGATCTTGAGCGTGAGCGGGACGTAGCGCCCATGTTGCTCGGCGAGCCGCGTCTGCGCCGCCTTGAGGCGCCCGAGGAGGTCGTCTAGCTCGGATTCGCCCTGCAGCTGGCGCAGGTTCTTGGTGTTGGGTGAGGAGATGTTCACCGTGACGTAGCTCGCCAGCGCGTACACCCTGTCGAGGCAGGCGAGGTAGTCGTCGGCGGCGCGCTCGATCGGGGTATCGAAGTTCTTGCCGATGTTGATGCCGAGGATGCCGCGGTACTTCGCCGCACGCACGTGCGCGAGCAGGGCGTCGACGCCGTGGTTGTTGAAGCCCATGCGGTTGATGATGCCTTGCACCTCGGGCAGGCGGAACATGCGCGGGCGCGGGTTGCCCGGCTGCGGGCGGGGCGTGATGGTGCCGATCTCGAGGAAGCCGAAGCCGAGGCGGGCGAGGCCGTCGATCGCCTCGCCGTTCTTGTCGAGCCCGGCGGCGAGGCCGATGCGGTTGGGAAAGCGCAGGCCCATGACCTCGACCGCGCTCGCCGGCTCGGGCGTGGCTGCGGGCAGCAGCTTGCCGACGTAGTGCAGGCCGTGCAGGGTCAGGTTGTGGGCGGTCTCGGGGTCGAGCGCGAACAGGAGGGGGCGGGCGAGTTCGTAGAGCATCGCGAGATTGTAGCGAGTCGAGCCTGCCGACGGGCGCCCGGGTCAGGCGAAATCGCCGGGAAAGGGCTGCCACTCGCCGTCGATCAGCGCCTCGAGCGGGCGGAAGCGCGCCTTGTAGGCCATCTTCGGGCTCTCGCCGATCCAGTAGCCCAGATACACGTGAGGCAGCCCGAGCACCCGGCAGGCCTCGACCTGCCAGAGCACGCCCCAGGTGCCGAAGGCGCTGCGCGGCTGGTCGGGATCGTAGAAGGTGTAGACGCTCGACAGCCCGTCGGTGAGGCGGTCGATCACGCTCACCATGCGCAGGCTGCCGTGGCTGCGGAACTCCACCAGGCGCGTGTCGACATGACTCTGCAACAGGAAGTGCGCGTACTGTTCGCGGTTGTCGAGGTCCATGCCGCCACCTGCGTGGCGGGCGGTCTGATAGCGCTGGTAGAGCTGGTAGTGCTCCTCGACGAAGTCGAGCGGGCGTTCGATCGGCACGAGGTCGGCGTGCCGTGCCCACGCCCGGCGCTGGCTGCGGTCGGGCTCGAAGCGCTCGACCGGGATGCGCACCGGCACGCAGGCCTGGCAGCGGTCGCAGTAGGGGCGGTAGGTGAACACGCCGCTGCGGCGAAAGCCGCGACGCACCAACTCGCTATAGACCTGTGAATCGATCAGGTGGCCGGGGGTGGCGACCTGCGAGCGCGCGCCGCGACCGGCCAGATAGGAGCAGGCGTAGGGCGCCGTGGCGTAGAACTGGATGAGGGCGTAGGGGTAGTCCGATTTCATCGCGTCCGTCCTGCAACTCGCCTTCCCGTTTCAAGCCCAGTCGAAATCCCGCATCGCATCTTCCGCCCAGCGCTGCGGCGAAGGCCCGTCATGCGCCCACTGGCGCAAGGCGGCGGCGAAGCGCGCCCGCGGTACCTCGCGCGCGCCGAGCGAGAGCAGGTGGGCGGTGGTCATCTGGCAATCGATCATGCCATAGCCGCGCTCGGCGAGCAGCCGCGCGAGGTGGGCGAGCGCCACCTTGGACGCGTCGGTCTCGCGCGCGAACATCGACTCGCCGAAGAAGACGCGACCGATGGCCATGCCGTAGAGCCCGCCGACCAGCCGCCCGTCCCGCCAGCATTCGACACTGTGCGCCCAGCCCAGTTCGTGCATGTGCAGGTAGGCGGCGCGCATCGCCGGGGTGATCCAGGTGCCCGGCCCGCCCGCGCGTGGTGCGGCGCAGGCGAGCAGCACCTCGACGAAGGCGGTGTCCGCCTTCACCTCGAAGCGGCGCCGGCGCAGGGTCTTGCGCAGCGAATGGCTGACGTGGAACTCGTCGGGCACGAGCACCAGGCGGGGGTCGGGTGTCCACCACAGGATGGGTTCGCCCTCGCTGAACCAGGGGAAGATGCCGCGCCGGTACGCGGCGAGCAGCCAGGCCGGGGTCAGCGCGCCGCCGGCTGCGAGCAGCCCGTTCGGCTCGCGCAGCGCGCGCTCGTCGGGCGGAAAGCCCGGCTCCGCGCCCAGCCAGGGGATCATGCTGCAGCCGCTGCCGGGTGCGCCGGCGCGCACTCGTCGGCACCCGCGTCGGAGAAGGTGACGACGTGGTCGACATCGAGGCGGATGCCGATGCGCTCGCCGATGGCGTGGTTATGGTGGCTGGGCACCAGCGACAGGACGCGCGCGCCACCCGCCAGGCGCAACGTGTACAGGATGTCGGCACCGCGGAAGGCCTTGTGCACCACCTCGGCGCGCAGCGGGCTGGCGTCGTCATGCACGAGGTCGTCGGGGCGCAGCAGCACATCGACCGGGCTGCCGTGCACGCAGCCGGCGCAGTCGGCACAGCACACGAGCGGTTGGGCGCTGTCGAGCACGCCGAGCTCGATCTGCACGCGGTGGTCGTCGAGCACCTTGCCGCGCAGGAAGGCGCCCTGGCCGATGAAGTCGGCGACGAAGCGGTTGGCCGGGCGGTGGTAGAGGTTGTAGGGCGTGTCCCACTGCTGGATGCGGCCCTCGTGCATGATGCCGATCTCGTCGGCGACCGCGAAGGCCTCGTGCTGGTCGTGGGTCACCAGGATCGCGGTGGTGTCGGTGGCCTTGATGATCTCGCGCACCTCGTACGACAGGCGTTCGCGCAATTCGACGTCGAGGTTGGAGAAGGGCTCGTCGAGCAGCAGCAGGCTGGGCTTGGGCGCGAGCGCGCGCGCGAGCGCGACGCGCTGCTGCTGGCCGCCCGACATCTCGTGCGGGTACTTGTGGCCCTGGCCCGCGAGGCCGACCAGCGCGAGCAGCTCGTCCACCCGCGCAGCGCGCACGGCGGCGCTGTCGCGCCGGAGGCCGAAGCCGATGTTGTCCGCCACCGAGAGGTGCGGGAAGAGCGCATAGTCCTGGAACACCATGCCGATGCGCCGGCGCTCGGGCGGCAGCATGTGGCGCGGCGTGCTGACGACCTCGCCGTCGAGGCGGATCTCGCCTGCCGCCAGGCGTTCGAAGCCGGCGATGCAGCGCAGCACGGTGGTCTTGCCGCAGCCCGAGGGGCCGAGCAGGCAGCCGATGCGACCCTTCTCGAGCTGCAGGGAGAGCTGGCGGACCACGAGGTGGCTGCCGAAGGCGAGGTCGATGCGGGAAAGGTCGAGGTGGGACATCGCGGTCGTCGAGGGCCTGTGGGCGTGGGGAATTATTGCACCCCGGTGTTCCAAATGCGATCAATTATAATTCGCTGCGTCAGTGGGGGCCGATTTCCGGCGCCGGGGCGCAATCATGGGAACGGCATGGGTTCGAAGGCAGGGCAGGGCGCGATGCGCAATCGGTTTTCTTCGCTGTCGGTGGCGGCGGTCGTCGTGGCCGCACTGATCGCGGCGCCGGTGCTGTCGGTGTTCTCCAACGTGCTCGCCGGCGACACCGGCGCGACCTGGTCGCACCTGGCCGACACGGTGCTCGGCGAGTTCGTGTTCAACACCGTGGTGCTTTGCATCGGCGTGGGTCTCGGGGTGTCGTCGATCGGCGTGACCTCGGCCTGGCTGACCACCATGCTGGATTTTCCGGGACGGCGCTTCCTGGAGTGGGCGCTGGTGCTGCCGCTGGCGATGCCGGCCTACGTGATGGCCTATGTGTATACCGATTTCCTCCAGTTCGTGGGTCCGGTGCAGGGCTGGCTGCGCGAGACCTTCGAGTGGCGGCGCGGCGACTACTGGTTCCCGGACGTGCGCACGGTCGGCGGCGCGGTGGCGATGTTCATGTTCGTGCTCTATCCGTATGTGTACATGATCGCGCGCACCGCCTTCCTGGAGCGCGCGGGCGGCATGCTCGAGGCCGGGCGCACGCTCGGGCTGGGGCCGTGGGGCTCGTTCTTCCGCGTCTCGCTGCCGCTGGCGCGCCCGGCGGTGGTGGCCGGCACCGCGCTGGCGCTGATGGAGACGCTGGCCGACTTCGGCACGGTGTCCTATTTTGGCGTGCAGACCTTCACGACCGGCATCTATCGCGCCTGGTTCTCGCTCGGTGACCGCATCGCCGCGGCGCAGTTGTCGGCTGCGCTGCTCGCCTTCGTGATCCTGGTCTTGACCCTGGAGCGCATGTCGCGCGGACGCGCGCGCTTCAACAACACCTCGCGCCAGGTGGCGATGCCGGTGCGGCTGCGCCTGCCGCTGCCGCTCGGCCTGCTCGCCGCCTTCGCCTGCTTCATGCCGCTGCTGCTCGGCTTCCTGCTGCCGGCGGGGCTGCTGCTGCGCATGGCCTTCCTCGAGGGCGACGCCCAGTTCGGCGCGCGTTTCGTCGAACTGGCGCACAACAGCTTCGTGCTCGCCGCGATCACCGCGGTGGTCGCGGTGCTGCTCGCGGTGCTGCTCGCCTACGCCGCGCGCCTGGCGCGCTCGCGCCTGCCGCAGGCGCTCAACCGCATCGTCGGCCTGGGCTATGCGGTGCCCGGCTCGGTGATCGCGGTGGGCGTGCTGATCCCGCTCACCCGCCTCGACAGATGGCTGGCCGAGGGCTGGGAGGCGATGTGGGGATTCAACCCGGGCCTGCTGCTCACCGGCGGCATCGCGGCGCTGGTCTACGCCTACCTCGCGCGCTTTCTCGCCGTGGCCTTGCAGACCGTCGAGTCCAGCCTGGGCAAGATCACCCCGAACATGGACGACGCCTCGCGCAGCCTGGGCTTCGGCAAGTGGGCGACCCTGCGCCGGGTGCACATGCCGATGCTGCGCGGCAGTCTGCTCACCGCTGGCCTGCTGGTGTTCGTCGACGTCATGAAGGAGTTGCCGGCAACGCTGGTGATCCGCCCCTTCAACTTCGACACCCTGGCCACCCAGGCACACACGCTCGCCGCCGACGAGCGCCTGGCGGAGGCGTCGACCGCAGCGCTGATCATCGTGGCGGTGGGCCTGCTGCCGATGTTCTGGATTTCCCGCCAGATCCTGCGCGTGCGCCGCCGTGAGGGCTGATCCGCGTGCCTGCGGGCGCGAATTAGTGCACGCGGGGTGCGCCGCCGGGGCGGTCGCCGGGCGCCGATCATGCATAATTACGTGATGTCCGAGTTCCCCGTCCGCACCGCCGCATGCCGCACTCCGTCCCGCCTGGGCGTGGTCCGCGCTCTGCCTTGCGGCGGCGGGCACAGGCCTGCCGAGGTCCCTCGGCGAGAGGCGTGCTGAGCGTGTCGGCCTCGGTGCTGCGCCGTTTCCGTCACCCGCTGCTGGCCACGGTCCTGCTCGGCGTGTTCTTCGTATTCAGCATATTCCTGCCTCCGGTGAACGTATTCGCCGATGCGCTGGACTATCTGCCGCTGCATGCGGGGCTGGAGATCTTCGCGATCGTGGTTGCCGGGATGGTGTTCGCGCTCGGCTGGAACCTGCGCCGCAGCGCGCGCGGTGGCAGGCTGGTCTGGCTCGGCGCGGCGTGTCTTGCCGCCGGCCTGCTCGATTTCGCCCACCTGATGTCGTATCCGGGCATGCCGCCCTTCTTCACGCCCAATCAGGCGGAGAAGGCGATCGGTTTCTGGTTGATGGCCCGCCTGATCGGAGCGCTCGGCTTGCTGGCCCACGCGGTGCTGCCGGAGCGCGAGGGCGGTGGGCCTGCCGCCGCCTGGGCCGTGCTCGGCGCGATCGTCGTCACGCTGGGCTGGAGCTGGCTCGTCCTCGCCCACCCGCAGGTGTTCCCCGCGACCTTCGTCGAAGGGCGCGGGGTCACGCCGCTCAAGAGCGCGCTGGAATGCGGGCTCGCGCTGCTCTACCTCGGCGCTGCCGTGCTGCTCGCGCGCCGTGCGCTGGCCGACGGCGAATCCGTCGGCGGCTGGCTGGCCGCCGCCGCCGTGACGATGGCGCTGGCGGAGTTGCATTTCGCCCGCTACGCCGCGGTCGCCGACCTCTACAACGCGCTCGGGCATGCCTACAAGGCGGCGGCGTTCACGATGATCTACCGCGCGGTGTTCGTGTCCGGCGTGCGCGCGCCGCAGCGCGCGCTCGCGGCCGAGCGTGCGCTGCTGCGCGGGCTGATCGACTCGGTCCCAGACCTGATCGCGTTCCGCGACCGCGACGGGCGTTACCTGGGCTGCAACAAGGCCTTCGCCGAGGCCTACGGCATTCGCGAGGACGCACTGATCGGGCGCAGCGACGGCGAGGTGTTCGCAGGCCGCCTGCCGCTCGCCGAGGCCGGGCAGGAGGCCGTGAGCGGGGCCGAGAACCACGAGGAGTGGCTGGAGGCGGCCGACGGGACGCTGCGCCTGCTCGACACGCTGCGCACACCGTATTTCGATGCCGACGGCAGGCAGCTCGGCGAGATCCGTGTGAGCCGCGACTTCACCGAGCGGCGCCGGGTGCGCGAGCAGATCGCCGAGCGCGAACGCCGCCTGATGCTCGCCCTCGAAGGTGCCGAGCTCGGCCTGTGGGACTGGGACGTACCGAGCGGGCGCGCGAACTTCAGCCCGGTGTGGTGCAGGATGCTCGGCTACACTGCGGACGAGCTGCCCGCGAATGTGTCGAGCTGGGAGTCCCTGGTGCATCCGGACGACTGGTACGACATCCGCGACTCGCTCGAGCCGCACCTGCGCGGGGTCCGCGACGCCTACCGCGCGGAGTACCGCCTGAAGCACAAGAGCGGGCACTGGATCTGGGTGCTCGCCGCCGGCCGCGTGCTCGATCGCGGCGAGGGCGGCGAGGCCTTGCGCATGGTCGGCATTCACCAGGACATCTCCCAGCGCAAGGCCATGGAGGAGAGCCTGCTGCAGCTCGCCACCAGCGACCCGCTCACCGGCCTGTGGAATCGCCGCCATTTCATGGAGGTGGTACGCGGCGAGCTGGGCCGCGTGCGCCGCAACCAGGCGCCGGCGGCGCTATTGCTGATGGATCTCGACTTCTTCAAGCGCATCAACGATACCCACGGCCACGCCGCGGGAGACGAGGTGCTGCGCCACTTCACCGCAACCGTCAGTGCGCAGCTGCGTGAGGCCGACGTGTTCGCGCGTCTGGGTGGGGAGGAGTTCGCGATCCTGCTGCCCTGCATCGACGCGCTCGGCGCGGTGCGGGTGGCGGACCGGCTGCGCAGGGTGGTTGCGGACTCGCCCGCGAGCATCGAGTCGGGGCCGCTGCACTACTCGGTGAGCATCGGCGCGACCATGCTGGATGCGCGCGACGAGGGCTACGAGGGCGCCTATGCCCGTGCGGACGAGGCTCTCTATGCAGCGAAGCACGCCGGACGCAACCGCGTCGTGCTGGCCCCCGTGATTGCTGGAGAAGCTGTCGAGGATGTTGCGGGCGGGAACGCCCGGATTGAGTAAGGCGGCAGGCAGGCCGCCGCGACCGACGCTGGCGCGGCAGCGTCGGTCGCGGGGAGTACGGATCAGCGGTAGCCGGCGCGGTCGAAGATACGCTGGGCTTCGGCCACCGTGTCGGCGAGCTCGCCGATCGGCAGGGTGTCGGCCTTGAACTCGCCCAGCTTCTTCAGCGCGGGGTTGTCCAGCTTCACGCTCGGCACCGCCGGCCATTCGTTGTTGCCATTGGCGAAGTATTCCTGTGCCTGGTCCGAGGCGAGATACTCGAGGAACTTGACCGCGGCCTCCTTGTTCGGCGCGTGCTTGAGCATGCCGGCGCCCGACACGTTGATGTGGGTGCCCCAGCTCGCCTGGTTCGGCCACACCGCCTTGATCTTCGCGACCACGGCCTGATCCTCGCGCTTGTCCGAGTTCATCAGGCGCGCGAGGTAATAGCTGTTGGCGATCGCCACGCCGCACTCACCCGCGGCCACTGCGCGGATCTGGTCGGTGTCGCCGCCCTTGGGGGCGCGCGCGAAGTTGGCGACGATGCCCTTGGCCCAGTTCTCGGTCGCTTCCGTGCCGTTGTGCTTGATCATCGCGGCGCCGAGCGAGAGGTTGTAGGGGTGGCTGCCCGAGCGGGTGCACACCTGGCCCTTGAGCGCGGGGTCGGCGAGTTGCTCGTAGGTCTGCACCTGCTCGGCCTTCACCATGTCCGGGTTGTAGACGATCACGCGCGCGCGGGTCGAATACGAGAACCAGTTCGGTGCACGCAGGTGGGAAGGGATGCGGGCCTCGAGCTCGGCAGACTTCACCGGCTCGAAGATGCCCATCTCGTCCGCCTTCGCGAGGCGCGACGCATCGACCGTCACGAAGATGTCGGCAGGGCTGTTGGCACCTTCGTTACGGATGCGCTCGAGCAGCTCGTCTTCCTTCGCCTCGATGCGGTTGATCTTGATCCCGGTCTGCTTGGTGAAGTTGCCATAGAGCTCTTCGTCCGTCTGGTAGTGGCGGGCGGAGTAGACGTTCAGCTCGGCAGCGGTAGCGGCGCCGGAGAGGCCGAAGGCGGCGATCAGCGACGCGAGGAAGACTTTCTTGCTCATGGTTTGCGAACCCTGGAGTGTTGGCGGTGCAGCGATACTAACGATAAAGGTTCGCAGTTGCAAATAGCTCGCATTCACTGCATCATGGTTGAGAAGAATTCTCAACAAGGAGTTTCCATGAATGCGTTGCTCGTCGGTGCCGACCGCCTCGGCAACATCCCGGATGTGTTGCACAACTTCGGCATCCGCATCGCCGCCCATGTCAGCGGCCGCGACACGACGCACCAGCGCCGCAGCGCCCCCTTGCCGAGCGGGATTGGCGTGGTGATCCTGTTCACCGATTTCCTCGGGCACAACGTCATGCAGCGCTTTCGCGAGGCCGCGGGCAAGCAGGGCGTGCAGGTGGTGTGCTGCCGGCGCTCGACCTGCGCGCTGCAGCAGGCG
>Ga0209605_1004463_pt1 | contig 11453 bp, 15 predicted proteins | sample AD_UKC035_MetaG_FD_184408 | JGI IMG/M metagenome (GOLD analysis project Ga0209605, IMG submission 184408) | Active sludge microbial communities of municipal wastewater-treating anaerobic digesters from USA - AD_UKC035_MetaG (SPAdes) (version 2) | ecosystem: Engineered > Bioreactor > Anaerobic >...
GTTTGCGACGTGTTCGGTATTATCAATGCCAGTTGCGAAGATAAGCCAAGTCGAACGGTCGTAAGCTATTTCGGTCATTTCCCGAACAGCGTTAAAAACAACTTCGTCGGTATCTACGGCGGCTTCTAGTTGCTTGCTGTTGAATTCGCCAGCCGTTACGCCTACTTTCGACAAGTCGATTTCGGTTCGTGTCGGCCTTGCGATAAGCGGCGACAAGTAGCCTTCGGCGATAAGTCGGTTAAACGATTCGACGCCGGTTATATCGTAACAAATATCGGTAAAAATGCCGTTATCTGTAATAAGGCCCATTTTCATTCGATACGGCGTCGCCGTGAACCCAATTACTTTAAGGAACGGGTTAATCTTGCGAAGTTCGGCGATAATGTATTGGTAATGCGAATCTTCCTTGTCGCTTAACAAATGGCATTCGTCGATTAACAGCAAGTCGCGCCAACCGAAATGGCGAAGATGCGCCGGGCGTCCGTCGTCTTCTTCGATTGCCTTTTTAATCGCCGGGGCTACGGACTGAACGCCGCCGAATACGATTGGCATAATCATATCGCGCGAATTCAGGCCAGCCGAATAAACGCCCATTGGCGCAGTCGGCCAAACTGCCATAAGCTTTTCGGCGTTCTGTTCGATCAATTCTTTAACGTGCGTCAACATCATTATTCGCTGATTCGGCCAATAGCCAAATACGCGACGAATGAAGTTCGCAATTACAACAGATTTGCCGGTTCCGGTCGGCATGGCGACGACCGGATTTCCGACGTTTCCGCGCTGGAAGTAGTCGAATATTGAATATTCGGCTTCGTCCTGATACCAACGCGGGACGTAAATACTAGACATTTTGCGTTGTCGCCGTGATAGGTACGTAAGACGGGCAACCCTGCGGCACGAAGTCGCGGGGAATTACGCCGTTATGAACGTCGCAAAACCATTCGCCGTTTTCGACCGGGCGCGCGTTCTTGCAGCTTCGGCAGTTCTTTTCAGGAATCGCGCCCTTGTGGCAAATATCCTTCGCCGCACAATATCCGCACTTGTGAAACGTCGGATTATCCGACAAGCGCGGCGGCGCTTCCTGCGACAGAATGATTTGTTCGGCCTTTTCCTTCATTTGCTGGCCTAGCCGATGGTCTAGCTTAACAAGTTCGCAATGTAAGTCGTCGTCGTTCTTGTTAATGTTCAAATAAAGGACATATCGAAAACGGTATTCGTTGCCATACGTCGAAGTTTGGGCGAAATGTTGCGGCTTGCTTACTGCCATTCCTTGCGACATTAAGTCCGAAAAGCCTTTGCCGGTTCCGTTGGTCTTGAATTCCAGCAAAACGGGTTCGTCGATACCGTAGCGTTCGGGAAGCCGGGCGATGCCGTCAAGCGACCCGCCGAAGTGCCCCATAACGCCGGAAATGCGGTATTGTGGGAATTCCAAGCCGTCGGCTTTCGCGCGTGCGACGTGTTGGGCGTAATACGGATTTTCGTTCGTAATAAACAAAAGTTCGGTATTCGAAAGGTCGCAGCCCAACGGCAGTTCTTCGCCTTCCTTCAATACGCCGTAACTGTCGCTTTCGGCTTGGTAAAAGAAGCCGTCGCGGTTTTCGTACCAACATTGAACGCCGATGCCTTCCAGCCATTCGATAAAGCGGGCTTCCTCACGGTGCCCACGATTAAACAAACGTTGCTTGCGCCCGTCGGTTTGTTCGCGGAAACACCAACGGAAAATATACCAAAGCTTCCGCTTGCATTCGTCGCCAATCAAAGACGCGCCAAGGTGCCGACGGTGCCCGCCGTCATAAGTGCGAACGCAATATTCGTCTATATCTTCTTTAATGCGCTTTGCAAGGGCGGTCGCAACGCCGGGCGCGTCAAGGTCTACGCTTTGTTTTCCTGCGTCGGATTTCGTCGGCTGCGCGTCGTTCAGCGTTAATTGTGCGTTCTTCGCGTCTTTGCTGTTTTGCATCGTTCTTCACCTTGCGCCGCATAAGGGCTTCGTAATTGTTCGCTAGATAATCCGCCGAAAGTGTCGCAACGTCTTTAAGTTGGTCTTTCGACAGCCAAGATATATGGCATTCCGACGGGTCGATTCCTAATTGGTTCGCAAGCCAATTGTACGCCTTCGCGCGCGACATTAAGCCGGTTTGCCAAAGGCGGTCGAATTCGTTATGGGCTTTCGTTCGAAGCTGGCGCGTTGTTCTGTCGGCCATACGACCCAACGGAATAAACGTGCCCGGATGGCAACCAACGGCGGCGCGACAATCGTTGCAATAATAAATGTGCGGCCAGTTGCCATAAGTTCGCCCGTAAATCTTGTCGTTCGTTGTTAGTTCAATGTTGAACGAACAACAAGTATCGCATTGTTCGGGCGTCGGCAATGCGTCTTTTATTTTCGACATAAGTTCGCATACTCCTTAAAAAGAAACGCCGGGGCCGGTTAAGACCCCGGCGAATCTACGCCGCGACGGCGTTACGCCTTAACGCTGGCCCCAAGGTGCCGCGCCTGCCGGTGCGCCGCCCTGCGCGGGCTGGCCGCCCTGTTGCCAGCCGCCGCCCTGCGCGGGCTGCTGTTGGGCGGGCTGTTGGGCAGGCTGGCCGCCCCATGCCGGTTGGCCGCCCTGCGGGGCCGGGTTCTGCGCCGGTTGGCCGCCCCAAGCTGCGCCGCCCTGCGGCTGTTGGGCCGGTTGCTGCGCGGGCTGCTGCTGTCCGCCCCAAGCGGCACCGCCTGCGGGCTGCTGCGGCTGGCCCTGCGGGGCACCGCCCCAAGCGCCGTTCGGCTGGCCCTGCGGCTGCTGTTGCTGCGGCTGCGCTGCCGCTGCGCCTGCGCCGGCCTTGCCCGGTTCGTTGCCGTGCGTATCGAACACCTTTTTAACTTCGGTGTACGTCGGGTCGTTTTTCTGCGGGCCGACTTCGATAAGGAACGGCAGATTATGCAGTTGTTCGGAATTCTGCACCTGAAACACGCCGACGACATGGCAAATCGCCGACAACTGGCGATGCGCGATTTCGACCGTCTGTTGGTTCGTATGGTACAGGTTCAGACGATACGCGCCGGTCGTGCCCTGCTGCGGGCCGTCGATAATCCGCAAGTTCAGTTGCAGATAACCGCCGTTGTTGGCCTTGTTCGCCTTCACTTCGGACGATTCGATAATCACGGGATGCTTGCCAATCGGCAGGCTTCCGACGCCCTGCGTCGGGTCGTACTGTTGCGCGTTGAACGGTTGGATAAGTTGCATGTTTTCACCTTTTCGAAAAGTCTTCGCCGTTGGTTACGGTCGGCGAAGTAAACCGTTTATTGCATTGCCTTTGCGAAAAGCAATGACAAATCGGGTTGTTCAAGTTCGTTCAAATTGCCCAAGCGGTCGCGCGCGAACACTTCGGGAATTTCCTTCGTCCGCAACGCCCGAACCGGCTTCGGCATTCCGGGTACGCTTGCTTCGCCCAAGTGCATAACGTTATCGAACAAATGCGGAACTTTAACGTTAAGGTCTTTACCCGGAAAGAACGGGCGTTTTTGCATAATCGGTTCGTAAGTAACTTCGCCGTTCTGCAAAATCGTTTGTCGTCCGTTTTCAACAAGGGCTTGCTTCGCAATCATTACGATATGCTTTTGCGGCATGTAATACAAGTCGTTCGCGATTTTCATTACACGTTCGGACATATTGCCGTAAGCCTTCATACCGTGTTTGACCTTGCCCAATTCGTCGGCCAAGATAATTTCGGCGATGTTCGAAATACTGTCAATACCCAACGTATCGAAATTCGCAGCTTCGCGCGATTTCATAAACCATTCGAAGAATTCGACGATAAGCGCGGGCGAATACGCTTCCCATGCGGGAACGTTCGAACCGCGCATAGACAACATGCCGGGTTCGGTCACAAGCAAAACCGGACGCGGCGCAGTATTGATAAGCGGCGTTTTGCCGGAACCGGGCGCACCGAATACGACGGACTTTACGCCGTAGCGGCGGGCCAGTTGCGACGCCGGTTTTAATTGCGACATTTGCATAACTTGCACCTTCGGGAATGGCCCCGGCGCTTGTGGGCAACCGGGGCGGGGTTGTTACTTCGACTTCGGCGCGACAAGTTCAAGCGCGGGCGTTGCTTCCTTCGACGTTACAACTTCGTCGATAAGCTTACGGAACTTGTCGGGAAGGTTCTTGTATTCGGTAACGGAAAGTTCGGGCTTCCATTTTACCAAACGTTCGGCGATAAATTCGCCTTCGGGGCCGGTCTTTTCGATTTTCTGCAAAGCCTTTTCGACGGCTTCTTGGCCGCCTGCGAAGCTGCGGTTAATCTTGAAAACGGCTTTCAGTTTGTAGCCTGCGCCAAGTTCGACGTTTTCGGTTCCTTCGCGCAAAGCTTCGGGGTTGAAGCCGAAAGCGTTTTTCAGAACTTCGGCGCGCAATGCGGATTCGGCTTCTTTCGCTGCGGCAAGCGCCTTCGTTGCTTCCTGCCATTGCAGAATCAAAGCGTCGCGGTTAGCGTTTTCGTTGAAAGACATTGTTGTTACTCCTTCGGTTGGGCCGCCGCACAATTGCGCCGGTATGTACGAACTATACGACGGCCCTTCGTTGCTGTCAAACCCCTTTTTCAAGAATTTTTCGTTCTTCGAACAAGTCGCGATTGTTGGCGTCGAATTCGGTAAAGGCGTTCGGGAAGCGACGACGAAGCTTCGCGATGTTGACCGACTGCGCTTCGCCGAAGTTCGAACCAATGGCGCGCAGCAAAAGCGCATCGTACCAAAAGCCGTCGCCGACTTCTTCAAGCGCGTTAACAGCGTCGAAAGCTTCGCCTTCGGCTGCGGCGCTTAGGGCTTCCAACAGTTCGCCCGCTTCGGTCGCTTTGCCGATAATTGCATGAATGACGTTAACGGCTGCGGCGTCGTGTTCTGGATGGTCGGAAATCCATTCGGGAAGCTTCGCCAGCGTTGCCGCGTTGGCTTCCGGGGCCGGAACGCCAGTGTCGCGACCGTAGAACATAGCTTTTTTGATTGCGTCAAGCTTGTTAAGGGCTTCGACGGCTTCGGCGATGGTTTCGCGGAAGTAGGCCAGCGGCACGCGGTCGCCGTAATACTTGTCGGACGCCGTAACGTGCGCTTCTTCGATATAGTCGAAGGGCTTTGCGGGTTCGTTCATACGTTCACCTTTTAGAAGGGCCGGGCACCATGCGCCAGCGTTCCAGCACTGTAACCGACTGCGCCTTTCCTGTCAACAACAATTGACAGCAAGCAAGAAGCCGGGTAAGCTGCCCACAATTGCCAGAAGGTGGCGTTATGGACATTGAAGAACTTACGAAGCGGGTAAAGAAAGCAAGCGTCGGGCGGTCGCTGCGGGCACTGGCCGCGCAATGCGACGTTTCGCACGAACTTATAAGAAAGCTTTTGCTTGCCAATTCTGCGCCGAACATAACGGCGACGACTTATGACAAGATTGACAAAGGGTTGGCAAAGAATGGACTTTAACAATATTCCGCACGAAATGCGGATTTACCCGCAATGGGTCGTTTGGCGATACGAAGACACGGATTCAAAGAAACCGACGAAGGTTCCGTATTCAGCAAAAACCGGGCACCTTGCCAGCGTAACCGACCCGAACACTTGGGCCGGGTTCGACGAATGCGTTAACGCTATGTCGTCCGGTTGGTATGCCGGAATCGGTTTCGTATTGACTGAAAACGACCCGTATTCGTTTATCGACCTTGACGACACAAAAGGCGACCAAACGGCGCTTGACCGCCAAATAAAGATTTTTAACGAATTCAACAGCTACGCCGAACGGTCGCCTTCCGGTTCGGGGTTGCATATCATCGTTAAGGGCGCGATTCCGTCGGGCCGCCGTCGTTCGTTTATCGAAGTTTATTCTTCGCTTCGTTATATGACAATGACCGGCGATATTTACCGTAACGCGCCGATTAACGATTGCAACGAACTATTAAACGTTCTTTGGGGCCAAATGGGGCAAGGTTCGGTCGCCGTTGCGCATTATGCCGGACTTGCCGAAGCCAAGGAAACCGACGAACAGGTTTATAACCGCGCAGTCGCAGCGGTCAACGGCGATAAGTTCGCCGAACTGTACGCGGGCAAATGGGAAGGCATGTACGCTTCGCAGTCCGAAGCCGACTTTGCCTTGGTCGATATTATCGCGTTTTATACGCAGAACCGGGCGCAGATTTCGCGAATGTTTCGCGCGTCGGGCTTGGGGCAGCGTGACAAAGCAAAACGCGACGATTACGTTTCGTACATGCTGAACAAGTGTTTCGACCGCATGTTGCCGCCCGTTGACGTTGACGGATTGCGCAACAAGCTAGACGAAGCAATAGCAAAGAAAGAAGCCGCCGACAGGGCCGCCGCGTTGTCGCAGAACAGCGAAGCGACGCCGCATCCGAAAGCCCCGGCCCCGAACCTTAACGAAGCTTCGAAGGTATACAGCGTGCCGCCCGGATTAGTCGGAGAAATCGCGCAATACATTTACGCACAAGCGCCGCGCCCGGTGCCCGAAATCGCGTTGGCCGGTGCCCTTGGCTTGGTCGCCGGTATTGTGGGCAGGGCGTACAACATTTCCGGCACTGGCCTTAATCAATACGTTCTGTTGTTGGCACCGACCGGAACAGGTAAAGAAGCCATCGCAAGCGGCATTGATAAGCTAATGGCGCAGGTTGTCCGAACAGTTCCCGCCGCGTCGGACTTTATCGGCCCCGGCGAAATTGCTTCGTCGCAAGCGATTATTAAGTATATGTCGCGCGGGCCAACGTCGTTCGTTTCGTTGGTCGGCGAATTCGGTATCTATCTTCAACAAATGGCAAGCGTGAACGCGCCGCCGCATTTGTTGGGGCTTCGTCGTTTCCTATTGGATGCGTACAACAAATCCGGCGAAGGCAAGGTACTTCGTCCGTCGATTTACAGTGACCGCGACAAGAACACTTCCGCCGTATTGGCCCCGGCCTTTACGCTTATGGGCGAATCGACGCCCGAAAAGTTTTACGAAGGCTTGCACGAAGGATTGATTTCCGAAGGTCTGTTGCCGCGTTTTACGATGATTGAATATCACGGCGAACGTCCGGCGTTGAATCCGGGGCACCTGTCGGCCCAACCTTCGTTCGAACTTATCGACAGGCTTTCGACGTTGTGCGCCCATGCGCTAATGCTGAACAGCCAACATAAAGCGATTCACGTTCAAACCGACGCAACCGCCCGCGAACTGTTCCAGCAATTCGACGCGCATTGCGACGCGAACATTAATACAAGCGACCGCGAAGTTCGGCGGCACCTTTGGAACCGGGCGCACGTAAAGGCGTTGAAGCTGGCCGGAATTATCGCCGTCGGCTGCAACCCTTACGACCCAACCATTACCGCCGACGTTGCGTCTTGGGCGATTAACCTTGTCGTCGCCGATGTTCGAAACTTGCTTGCCCGGTTCGATGCTGGCGAAATTGGCATAGACAACGACGAAACGAAACAGCTTGCGAAGGTTATTGCAACGGTTAAAGATTTCGTCGTTTCACCTTGGCCGGACGTTGCGAAGTACGCAGGCGAAGGAATGTCCAACCTTCATTCGAACCGAATTGTTCCGTACAGCTACGTTCAACGCAGGCTTGCCGCTGTTGCCGTCTTTCGTAAAGACCGCATCGGCGCAAGCGGGGCAATCAAGCGCGCCTTGAAGACCCTTTGCGAACGCGGCGATTTGCAGGAAGTAAGCCGGGCCACACTGGCGAAGGATTACGGAACAAGCGCCGTTGCATACATGGTCGCGCATCCGGGCGTTTTCGGCCTGTAACGCGCGCCCGCCAGTGTGGGCAGAACGGGCCGCCTTCGGGCGGCTTTTAAGCTGCCGTATATTTGAACCATCGAAGCAAACAACGAAGGATTAACGAAATGAACGCACTTAACAACATTCAACGGGTTGTAAGCTGGAACAGCAAGAAGAACGACAACGGCACCTTTACCGCTACCGCGTACAGCTTCGACCATAACGCGCCGACCGTCGTACATGCCAGCTACACGCGCGCCAGCCGCGCCCAAGCGGTCGCAGACGCCAAGAAGGCCGTTCGCTACCTGAAAGCCCAACAGCGCACCGCCTGAACCCCGCCCCGGCCCTTAGCACGCGCTAGGGGCCGCGCAGCCTGCCCACATTGACCCGGACGCATCGAAAAGGAGTAACAACCATGTACGCCCATTACTTCGCCAGCAAGAAAACAAAGTTCGTTGTAATCAGCGACGGCCCTACGCCCAACGGCAAACGAATTGCGGTAAGCGGCAAGGTTGAAGCGCGCAAAATTGCTAAGGAACACGACGCGCAGCCTTGGAACTTCCAAACTTCAAACTTCGACCGCTTCGGCGGTCTTTTTGTTTGTACGGCGTATAACACGACGGCCCGCGTATAATGGCCCGTCATAACGCTTAAACCCTTGATACATAAGGCTTTTAACGGATTTATAGCAAGTATAACGTTTAACGCCGTTCCGCCTGAACCGGAGCGACTCTTTATTAAAAGTCACTATTGATTAATAGTAATATTTTTACTATTATATTGTATTATATTATTATATTTCCTTTATTTTCAAGGACTTAGCAGCTATACGACCCGTTCAATCCGTATAACGTTTATCAATTGATTAAAAGCTTGACACTTGATAAATTGTTGGCTATGCTTCGGCTATTGATTAAGGGGCTTGCCATGACGAAACCGACAACGAAGAAAGGCCGACCAAAGGGCTTTATTCCGAAGCCTGCGAACTGCGGGCAATGCGGGCGCGAAGTTGCGCCGAATATGAAGGTTTGCCCGTATTGCTTGAAGTTAACCGGGCTTGTATCGACTGCGAAGGAGTTTAAGAAATGACCGAAGAAACGAAGAAGGTTCAAATTTTGCCGTCGTCGCCGAAGGCGCTTGCGCTTGTCGAAGTTTCGACGGATAATCAACCGGAACGAACGCCCGACGAAGATAACGCGAAGTATCCGTTTCGTTCGTTGCAAGTCGGCGAATCGTTCGCGATACCGTTTGCGGACACGAACCCCGGAACGCTGGCGTCGCTGCGTTCGTCGGCCAGTTCTTACGGCAAGCGGCTTAACCGTAAGTATCGCGTATTCGTTCACGACGAATATAAGTGCGTCGAAGTGGCGCGGCTGAAATGAACGGCAAAGCGCGGCCCAATGTGGGCAAGCCGGTTCGCGTGTTCGCGTCGTCGTAGCTTGGCCTTCGCGCGCAGTATCCGAACGCCTTTGCCATCCAACCAACCCGGACAGGCTATCAAGCCGTCGTAATGATTGAAGAAGGGGCATCGCATGACGCCCGCAACCCTTGCCAAGTCTGGCACCGAACACGGCCACCAAGCGGCGTTATTCGCTTACTGCGCCGTCGCGTATCTTCACGGCTTCGACGTAGCCGACGAATGGTGCAAGACCGGCGTAATCCCGCAAACGACGCCGTACAGCATGTACGAAACGCCGACCGTGCCCGCGCTTGAATGGTTCCACGCTATCCACAACCAAGGCCACGGCGACAAGGTGCGCGGGGCTAACGCCAAGGCCGAAGGCGTCCGCAAGGGCGTAGCCGATACGTTCTTGCCTTGGCCGAATGGCGGATGGCATGGCCTTTATATCGAAATGAAGAAGCCGACCGAACGCCCGAAGTCGGAAACCGCAAAGGGCGGCGTATCGGACGAACAACGAAGATTCGGCGAATATGCAAAGCGCGTCGGCTATGGTTGGGCCGTCTGCTATGGTTGGGAACACGCCGTAACGACGTTGCGAAGTTATATCGAATGGGGTTCGTAATGGGGCTTTCGTGCCTTGCCTGCGAACTTACCCGCGCCCGGTTGAAAGCGGCGGCGCTGGCCCTTGTGGGCTGGCCGTTGTCGCGTATAGCTGAACACCTTTCCGACTGCTACGGCGAACGGTACTACGTCGAAGGCGACAAGCTATACCGGGCGTCGAAGCTTCCGCCGTATGAACCGCACTTGATAAGGAGTAACGAAAATGACACTTGACGAAGCCAAGAAGAAGGCACGCGAAAACCGTTGCTTCATCGTAACGAAACCTGAATACTTTTTGCTTTACCGTGAATCAACGCCGAAGAACGTATGCGTCGGCAAACGGAAGGACGAAAAAGGCATCATCGCGCTAGTGAAAAAAGCTTGCGCGACCGCTTGACGTAGCTTCGAAACCGTCGTAGACTATGCCCATAGTCAACGAACAAGGGGTACGAAATGGGCGCATACACCGTAACAACTGAATTCGAAATGAACGACGGTCGCATTCTGTCGTGCGAATACGGCGTATCGTTCACGCCGGGCAACTATTCAGGTCTGCCCGAAAACTGCTACCCCGACGAAAGCGAAGCGGGCGAACCGACGTATTATATCGACGGCGAAGAAGTCGATTACAAGGACTTGCCGAAAGGTCTTGACAAGATCGCCGACAAGTTGTACGAAGCCGGGCCGGGCGAATACGGCTACAGCGAAACCGAACCGGACTACGACGGCCCGGACTACGAACCCGACGACTATTATTGAAGGAGTAACCGCAATGCCTACCCTTGCCGAACTGTTTTGGCACTTCGTCACGCTTTCCAGCGGCGTAACCATCGGCCTAATGCTGGCCGCATGGTTGCGTATGCAATCGAAAGTCACCGAAGAAACCTACGACACCGATTGCGAATTCGTAACCGAATATATCGCCAACATGGAAAGCGGCCCGAAGATCATTCGTCGCCCGCTGTCGCAATGGCCGATATGGGCGGACAGCATTAACCCGGCCAAGACGAACCCGCCCGAACCTGAACCGCCGATTCGCATTGAACGAAATTTTATCGGCAAAAAGGATTGACAGGCTTTCGAAGCTGTCGTATTCTTTGTCGTACCAACTGGCAACCAAAAAGGAATCGCCGCCATGTACGCACTTATTCTTGTCGCTTGCACCGTCGTTGCTGTCGCTATTCACTTCGGGCTTATCCGTCCCGTAATGCACGCCATCGAACGCCAGCGCGAAGAATCGCGGCGTCGTGCGGCGCTTGAAGCTGGCTTGGCCGCTGCGGCGCGCTTGCAGGCGTTCAACGCCCGTAAGCCGTCGAACCATCGCGGCGCAAAGCTGAATGCCGAACGCGAATGGCGGTCGCAGGAATGAAGCGCGGGCACGTCATTTACACGCACCCGGACGAACTGTCGAAATGGGATCGCAGGTTTATCGAACTGGCGGAACAAGTCGCGTCATGGTCGAAAGGGCCACGTAAGCGCATCGGCGCGGTTGTCGTGCGCCCGGATAGGTCGATTGCGTCGCTTGGATACAACGGCCCGCCGCGCGGCTTCGACGATGCCGCCTTTCTGCGCATGACCCGCGAAGAACAACACGCCGTCGTCATACACGCCGAAGACAACGCATTTCGACAAATGGCCGATGGCGAACGTTACGACGTGAAGGACGGTTATACGCTGTACGTGTCGCCGCTGTTTCCTTGCGCCGATTG
>Ga0209605_1004470_pt1 | contig 11437 bp, 7 predicted proteins | sample AD_UKC035_MetaG_FD_184408 | JGI IMG/M metagenome (GOLD analysis project Ga0209605, IMG submission 184408) | Active sludge microbial communities of municipal wastewater-treating anaerobic digesters from USA - AD_UKC035_MetaG (SPAdes) (version 2) | ecosystem: Engineered > Bioreactor > Anaerobic >...
GAGAAATACGGCGGTATCATTCTCAACCAGCTGGAGAAGCTGGGATGCTCCTGCGACTGGGAACGGGAACGGTTCACCATGGACGAGGGGCTTTCCCGGGCCGTCCGGGAGGTCTTCGTCCGGCTGTACCGGGACGGCCTCATCTACCGGGGAGATTATATCGTGAACTGGTGCCCCCGGTGCCACACGGCCATATCGGACCTGGAAGTGGAGTACGAGGAAGAAAAAGGCGGACTCTGGTATATCCGCTATCCTTACGCCGACGGAAAAGGCGAGATCGTCGTGGCGACGACGCGGCCGGAGACCATGCTGGGCGACACGGCGGTGGCGGTCAATCCCGAGGACGCCCGCTACAGGGACGTTGTCGGGAAAACGGTGATCCTGCCTCTCATGAACAAGGAAATCCCGGTCATCGCGGATGACTACGTGGCCGTCGAATTCGGAACCGGGGCCGTGAAGATCACCCCTTCGTGCGATCCCAACGACTTCGCCATGGCCCAGCGCCACGACATCGAGATCGTCATCATCATGGACGGCAGTGCCGTCATCAACGAAAACGGCGGCCCCTACCGCGGCCAGGACCGCTACACCGCCCGGAAGAACGTCATCGAAGACCTGAAAAAAGGGGATTATCTCATCAAGGAAGAGCCTTATACCCACAACGTGGGACGCTGCTATCGCTGCAAGACCGTCATCGAGCCGGCCATATCGAAGCAGTGGTTCGTCCAGGTGAAACCCCTGGCGAAGGCGGCCTCGGCTGCGGTCATCAAGGGGAAAACCCGTATCGTCCCGAAAATGTGGGAGGGGACGTATTTCGACTGGATGGACAACATCCGGGACTGGTGCATTTCGCGGCAGATCTGGTGGGGACACCGCATTCCCGTCTGGTACTGCGACGATTGCGGCGAGATGACCGTTTCCACCGACGAGCCCGATGGATGCATGCACTGCAAGGGGTCGGCCATCCGGCAGGACGAGGACGTCCTCGACACCTGGTTCAGCTCCGCCCTGTGGCCCTTTTCCACCCTGGGGTGGCCCGACGACACGGAGGCCCTGAAAACCTTCTATCCCACGTCCCTCCTCGTCACGGGTTTCGACATCCTCTTCTTCTGGGTGGCCCGGATGATGATGATGGGTATTTACATCATGAAGGACGTGCCCTTCCGGGACGTCTATCTTCACGCCCTCGTCCGGGACGAAGAGGGCGACAAGATGAGCAAGTCCAAGGGAAATATCATCGACCCCCTTCACATGATCGACAAGTTCGGGGCCGATGCCTTCCGTTTCACCCTGGCGGCTTTCACCGCCCAGGGACGGGACGTGCGCATGTCCGAGGACCGGATCGAGGGCTACCGGAATTTCGTGAACAAGATCTGGAACGCCGCCCGGTTCTCCCTCATGAACCTGGAAGAAGGCTCCCCGAAGGCGCCGCTCAAGGGCGAGGACTACGGCCTCTTCGACCGCTGGATCCTGGACCGGATGAACCGGACCGTTTCGGAGGTCACGCGGCATCTCGACGAGTACCGTTTCAACGAGGCGGCCTCCGCGCTGTACCAGTTCATCTGGCGGGAATTCTGCGACTGGTACCTGGAGTGGATCAAGCCGGTCCTCTACGGGGAAGCGGCCAAGCGGGAGAAGGACGCCGCCCGGGACACGCTCCGGAAGGTTCTCGTCACGACGGTGAAACTCCTCCACCCCTTCATGCCCTTCGTGACGGAAGAGATCTACCAGCGGGTTTCCCTCGAAGAAGGGTCCATCATGGTCAGCCCCTTTCCCGCGGAGGACGCCGCCCTGGCCGACGAGGAGGCCGTTTCGGACGCCCTGCTCCTCCAGGACATGGTCACCGCCGTCCGGAATATCCGGGGGGAGGTGAACCTGGCGCCGTCGCGGAAACTCCGTGTCCTCGCCCTGGCGCCCGGTGAAAAGGACCGGGCCCTCATCGGGTCCGCCCTTCCTTATCTCGTGGAGCTGGCGAACCTGGAATCCCTGGAGGTGGTCGGGGAAATCGCCGAGGAACCGAAGCAGGTGGCCACCGGGGTGGCCGGTCCCGTGAAGGTCTATGTCTTCCTGGAGGGCATGATCGATTTCTCCGTGGAAAAGGCCCGCCTGGAAAAGGAAATCGCCAAAATCGGCCGGGACCTCCAGGTGGTGTCGCGAAAACTGGCGAACCGGGATTTCCGTGAAAAGGCGGCCCCCGAGATCGTGGCCAAGGAAGAATCGAAATTTCAGACCCTCCGGGAGAAGAACCAGGTCCTGGAAGGGGCCCTGAACAGGCTCAAAGAATGGGAGAAATAGGGGACGTGAGCGAACTCTTCCGGCCCGCCCTGGATCGTCTTATCCACCGGGCCCTGGAGGAGGATGCGGGAACGGGGGATGTGACGACCCGGGCCTGCCTGACCGGCCGGGAAAGGGGCCTTGCCGAGGCCACGGCAAAAGAAGAGATGGTCGTGGCTGGCCTTGCCGTTTTTCACCGGGTCTTTACCCTGGTGGATTCGGATCTCGAGACCCGGGCCTCTGTGACCGAGGGGGAAAGGGTCGCCCCGGGGCAGGTCGTTTCAGCCATCCGGGGAAACGCCTCGTCCATTCTCCTCGCCGAGAGGACGGCGCTCAACATTTTCCAGAGGATGTGCGGAATCGCCACGGAGAGCCGGCGGTACGCGGAGCGGGTCCGGGGGACCGGCGCCCGGGTCCTGGACACCCGCAAGACCGTTCCGGGCTTCCGGGAGCTGGACAAGTACGCCGTCCGGGTGGGGGGCTGCACGAACCATCGTTTCGGTCTCTCCGGGGGCGTTCTCATCAAGGACAACCACATCCGGGCTGCCGGCGGCATCACGAAGGCCGTCCGGAGATGCGCGGAGCAGCTGTCCCATGTTTTCCGGATCGAGGTGGAAACCCGGACGCTCGAGGAAGTCCGGGAGGCCCTCGACGCCGGCGCGTCCATCATCATGCTGGACAACATGCCTCCGGCCATGATGCGGGAGGCCGTGGCCCTGGTGAACGGCCGGGTGCTCCTGGAAGCGTCCGGCGGTATCGGCCTCGACAATGTCCGGGACGTGGCGGAAACGGGTGTGGACTTCATTTCCGTGGGCGCCCTGACCCACTCGGTGAAGGCGGCGGACATCTCCCTCAACCTGGTTCTGAAGGGAGCCTTGTAGGGTCGGGTTGACGCGATGAAATCGAGAATGATGACAGATTTCGTCCCGTCGGGCTGGCTCGGGAGGCCCCTCCACTTCATCGAGGAAGTGGATTCCACGAATTCCCGCCTGGCCCTTCTCGCCCAGGAGGGCGCGCCGGAGGGCACGGCGGTCGTCGCCGACTGCCAGACCCGGGGCCGGGGCCGGCTCGGCCGCGTCTGGCAATCCCCGCCGGGACGGAACCTCTACGTGTCCGTTCTCCTGAAACCGGACATTCCCGCCGGGGATGCCCCCCAAATCACGCTCGTCACCGGCGTCGCCGTCACCGAGACCCTGTCCCGGGTCTGTCCCGGTGCCACCGTGAAATGGCCCAACGACGTTCTCATCGGGGGACGGAAGGCCTGCGGGATCCTGACGGAGATGCGCACCCGGGGGGGGCGTGTGGAGCATGTCATCGTGGGCATCGGCATCAACGTGAACCTGAAACGGGAAGAGTTCCCCGAGGATTTGCGGGAGATTGCCACGTCTCTCCGGGAGGAGGCGGGACGGGAGATCGACCGGGTCGATTTCGCGAAGACCCTTTTCACGCTTCTCGAGACGTGGTATGACCGCCACCGGCGGACGGGGTTTGCCGCCGTCCGGGAGCGGTGGCTGGCGCTGTCGGGCATCCTCGGGAAGACCGTGACGGTCCGAAACGGCGGCAAGGAGGTGGAAGGGACGGTCTTCGACCTGGATTCCTCGGGGGCTCTTCTGATCCTCGATCGGGAAGGGCGGCGGGAAGCCGTTTACGCCGGGGACATTTCGCTCGTGGGAGAAAACCTATGCTGTTAGTCATCGACGTCGGGAACTCGAATACGGTGATCGGCCTATACCAGGGAGAGGTTCTCCTTCACGACTGGCGGATCCGAACGGTCGTGAACCACACCGTCGACGAGTACGGGATCAAGATTCTGAATCTCTGCAGCGTTTTCAGCGTGGACCCCGGAATGATCAAGGACATCATCATCTCCTGCGTCGTTCCCCCCATGCTGAACATTCTCGAGCCCCTGTGCGAGAAATATTTCAAAAAGAAACCCCTCATCGTCGGTCCCGGCATCCGGACGGGGATGCCCATATTTTACGACAACCCCAAGGAAGTGGGTGCCGACCGCATCGTGAACGCCGTGGCGGCCCATGAGAAATACGGCGGGGAACTCATCGTGGTCGATTTCGGGACGGCCACCACGTTCGACCACGTGACGGCCCGGGGGGAGTACATGGGAGGCTGCATCGCCCCGGGCATGGCCATCTCTTCCGAGGCCCTCTTTGTCCGGGCTTCCAAGCTGCCCCGGGTGGAATTCAGCCGTCCCCGTGTCATCATAGCCAAGGACACCGTGAGCAGCATGCAGGCGGGGATCATGTACGGGTATGCGGGCCTCGTGGACGGCATCGTGGAGCGGATGAAAAAAGAGATCCGCAAGGACTCCCGGGTCATCGCCACGGGCGGTCTCGCCCGGAATATCGCCCCGGAAACCCGGTCCATCGACGTCGTCGATGAGGTCCTCACGCTGGACGGCCTTCGAATGATCTACGACCGAAACGCCGCCGCGGGAGGCCGTGTAAGGGAGTGACCGGTTTCAGGGGAGATCGAGGATGGCCAGGGTGCACCGGGCCACCGCGATGAGCCTCATTTTTTCATCGGTGATCCGGACTTCCCAGACCGCCGTTTTCCGGCCGTTGTGGTAGGGTGTGGCGGTGGCCGTCACGAGGCCGTCGGAAACAGGCCTCAGGTGGTTGATGTTCAGCTCCAGGCCCGCAACGGTCTGCTTTTTCGGATTCACATTCATCCACGCCCCGATGCCCCCGGCCGTCTCGGCGAGAACCGCCGACGCGCCCCCGTGGATGGAGCCGGTGTACTGCCGTGTCCGGCCGTCGACGGGCATGGTGAGGACCATTCTTTCCCGGGACATTTCCCGGAACTCGATCCCCAGGTGTTCAAGGATCGTGTCCTTGTACTGAAACGGTACGTCCATTCTGTTATCTCCTTCCTCCCGTCGCGTCGGCCCTGCACGTCGGCCGGCATCACGGGAGATGTCATTCCACTGCTGACGGTCCATCCGTGCCGGTGCATCCGGCCTGCCCTTCCTTATCGCAGTCGCCCCGTTCCGCGCCCCGGCCCGGAAGATCTCCCCGGAAACGGAGGCCTACTTCGTCTTTCCAGGCCGCCAGTTCCGCCAGGGCCCGGTCCCCGTAAGACCGCCCCCGGAGCCTTTTGGGGACTTTTCCCGGCAAGGGGGGGAAGAGGCCAAAATTGATGTTCATGGGCTGAAACGGACCCGCCGGCACGGCCGTCACGTGGTTCAGGAGTGCCCCCAGTGCCGTTGTGCGCGGCGGCGGCGGGAAGGGTCTTCCGGTGACTAAAAGGGCGGCGCTCATACCCGCCAGGAGCCCCGAGGCCGCCGACTCGACGTACCCCTCCACGCCGGTGATCTGTCCGGCGAAAAAGAGGGTGTCCCGGCCCTTGAAACGGAGGCTCTCGTCGAGGAGACCCGGGGAATGGATGAAGGTGTTTCTGTGGATGCTTCCGAACCGGGCGAATACCGCTTTTTCCAGTCCCGGTATGAGACGAAAAATTCGTTCCTGCTCGGGACGGGCGAGCTTCGTCTGGAACCCTACGAGATTGTAAAGGGTCCCCTCCCGGTTTTCCATGCGCAACTGCAGGACGGCCCAGGGCTGCTTTCCCGTCCGCGGATCCACCAGTCCCACCGGTTTCATGGGGCCGTACCGCAGCGTGTCCTCCCCCCGGCGAGCCAGGACTTCGATAGGCAGGCATCCTTCGAAAAAGCGGGGGTCCTCGAAGGGTCTCAGGGGCGTCTCCCGCCCCGCGAGAAGGGTTTCCAGAAACAGGCGGTACTCCTCTTCCGTGAAAGGGCAGTTCAGGTAGTCGCTGTCACCTTTTCCATACCGGGAGGCCTGGAAAACGCGATTCCTGTCTATAGAGTCGCCGTAAACGATCGGCGAGATGGCATCGTAAAAGTAGAGATGGTCCTTACCGGTGAGACGGAGAAGGTCCTCCGTGAGGGACTCCGAGGCCAGGGGGCCGGCGGCAACGATGACCGTCCCTTCACGGGGTACCGCCTGGCATTCCTCCCGGACGATGTGGAGGTCCCGCCTGTTTGCGAGGGCGTCTTCCACATGCCGGGAGAAGAGTGTCCGGTTCACCGCCAGGGCCTTTCCCGCCGGGACGGCCGTCCGGTCCGCCGCCGCCATGACGAGAGACCCCAGGAGCCGCATTTCCTCCTTCAGGAGGCCGACAGCGCTTTCCCGGTCGGCGGAACGCAGGGAATTACTGCAGACGAGTTCCGCCAGAAGAGGTGACCGGTGAGCGGGAGAGAAGCGCCTGGGCTTCATCTCGTAGAGGGTGACGGGAATGCCGTTTTCCGCGAGGATCGACGCGGCCTCGCATCCCGCCAGGCCGCCTCCGATGATGGTGACTTTTTTCACGGGAGGGTCTCCCTCCGGCCTCACGACAGGTCGCCGCCGGCCGCCTCGGGCTCTTTCCGGAAACCGCATTCCTCTCGGGGGCAGGCGACGACGGTCCCTTTCCCCCGGACCGGTGTCTCCACGAGAAAGGGGTGCCCGCATCGGGGACAGGCCTCGGGCACCGGTTTTTTCCACAGGGTGTACTTGCATTCGGGATACCGCGTGCAGGTATAGAACCGCCTTCCCTGTTTCGTCCGTTTTTCCGCCAGCTCGCCCGTACATCCCTCCTCGGGGCACTTCACACCGGTGGGAAGAGGCCGGATACCCTTGCACTCCGGGTATCCCGAACAGCCCAGGAACCTGCCGTACCGGCCGCTTCGAAGGATCATGGGCCGGCCGCATTTCTCGCAGAGAACCCCTGTTTCCTTCTGTTCCGGCGCTGTTTCCGGGCTCGGGGACGGGCCTTTTCCCCCCGTCTTCATGGTCCGCCTGCACTCGGGGTAGCCGGAACAGCCGAGAAAGGTTCCGAATTTTCCCTTCTTGACAACCATGGGCTTTCCGCAGAGATCGCAGGTCACATCCGTCGTCTCCGGTTCCGACGGCCGGATGTCCCCGTTTTCATCCTCCCTGAAATTCTTCGTGTTCCGGCATTCGGGATACCGGGAACAGGCGAGGAACCTTCCGTTTTTGCCCCACTTGATGACCATGGGAGCGCCGCACTTCTCGCAGGTCAGATCCGTGGGGAGTTCTTCCTTTTTCACGTTTCGCATGTCCGCCCGGGCCTTTTCCAGTTCGTCCCGGAAAGGTTCGTAAAAACTGTTGAGCGTGTCAAGGCGGCTTCTCTTCCCCTCTTCGATGGCGTCGAGCTGTTCCTCCAGGGCGGCGGTAAAGGAGACGTCCAGGATCCGGGGGAAGTTCTTCACGAGAAGCTCGTTCACCAGGAGGCCCAGTTCCGTGGGGTGGAAGCGCCGCTCCACGAGCCGGACGTATTCCCGTTCCTGGATCGTGGAGAGGATGGCGGCATAGGTGCTCGGACGCCCGATGCCTTTTTCCTCCAGCTCACGGACCAGGGTGGCCTCGGTGAACCGGAAGGGCGGCTGGGTGAACTTCTGTTCCGAGGTGAGATCGAGAAGGGCCAGGGTCTCCCCCACCTCGACGGCAGGGAGTTTCGCGCCGAATGTCCCGTTTTCTTCTCCCTCGTCCTTTCCCTCGGTGTAAAGAACCGTGAACCCGGGGAATTTCATGACCGACCCCTGGGCGCGGAAAAGATAAGGCCCCGCAGCGACGTCGATGGTCGTCTGGTCCAGGACGGCGGGGTTCATCTGGCTGGCCACGAAGCGGTTCCAGATGAGCTGATAGAGACGAAACTCGTCTCGCTTCAGGTAGGCCCGGATATCCTGGGGCCGGTAGCGGGTCGAGGCGGGCCGGATGGCTTCATGGGCCTCCTGGGCCGTTTTCCGGCTTTTGTAGGTTCTCGGCCGGTCAGGCAGATAGGAAGCCTCGTAATTCTCCCCGATGAATTTACGGACATCCCGAAGGGCCTCGTCGGCAACCCGGACCGAGTCGGTCCGCATGTAGGTGATGAGCCCTGTGGGCCCCTCTTCCCCGAGGTCGATTCCCTCGTAAAGCCTCTGGGCGACGGTCATGGTCTTTTTCGGGGAAAACTGGAGGTGCCGGAAAGCCTCCTGCTGAAGCTTGCTCGTCGTGAAGGGGGGCTGGGGGTTTCTCTTCGTTTCCTTCGTTTCCAGCGCCTCCACGACGGGGGACGCCGTCCTGACGAACGCCGTGATTTCCGCGGCTTCGTCGGCGTTCCGGACCTTGATCTTTTTTCCTTTTTTCCGCAGGAGCCGGGCATCGAAGGCCGGGGGATGTTTGCCCTCCAGGCGGGCGATGATATTCCAGTATTCCTCGGAGACGAAGCGGCGGATTTCCTCTTCCCGTTCGCAGATGAGCCGGACCGCCACGGACTGGACCCGGCCGGCGCTCAACCCTCTTTTGACCTTGTCCCACAGGAGGGGGCTCAACTGATATCCCACGAGCCGGTCGAGGATGCGCCGGGCCTTCTGCGCCTCATACTTGCAGGGGTTCAGTTCCTCCGGGTGCTCCAGGGAATTGAGGATGGTCTGCCGGGTGAGATCGTTGAAGAGAACCCGGTAGACCTTTTTCCCCTTGCGGTCCACTTCCTCTGCGATGTGCCAGGCGATGGCCTCGCCCTCGCGGTCCGGGTCGGGGGCCAGGTAGATGACGGCGGCCTTGTTCGCCGCCTTTTTGAGTTTCGTCACCGTGTCCTTTTTCGCCTTGACGACGGCGTAGGTGGGTTCGAACGCTTTTTCGATGTCGATTCCCAGCTTCTTTTCCGGCAGGTCCTTGATATGCCCCATGGTAGCGAGAACGTCGAAGTCCTTGCCGAGGTATTTCCGGATGGTCCGTACCTTCGTGGGGGACTCGACAACTATGAGAGATTGACTCATGCGTGCTCCTTCAGTTTGAATTGCTTTCCCGGCAGCTGTTCCACCAGGCCCCGGAGTTCCAGGGACAGGAGAAGGGAAAGAACCTCCCGGGCATCGAAACCGGAAGACGCGATGATCCGGTCCACCGGAAGGGGACGCCTGCCGAGAAGGCGGAGAAGGGTGTCCTCCGAACGGGTGACCCCCTCTTGTCCGCTTTTCGAGGTATTTCCCGTTACAGCGGAGGGGCCGGCGAGACCCGCTTCTCCTGCACCGGGCCTGTTTCTTTCGGCCGCCGGAATCTGGGGAAGGATTTCCTCCATGACATCGTGGACGGACTCGACAAGCTTGGCTCCCTGGCGGAGGAGCCGGTGCGTTCCCCGGGACCCCGGCGAATCGATGCTGCCGGGTATGGCGAAAACCTCTTTTCCTTGTTCCAGGGCCAGCCGCGCCGTGATGAGAGACCCGCTTTTTTCACCCGCTTCGACAACCACGACACCCAGGGAAAGGCCGCTGATGATCCGGTTACGCAAGGGAAAATGGACGGCGTGAGGAGGGGTTCCGAAAGGAAATTCGGTGATGACGGCGCCGGTTTCCCCGATTTTTTCAAAGAGATCCCTGTTTTCGGGCGGATAAATTACATCCATGCCCGAGCCGAGAACGGCGATGGTCCGCCCTCCCGCCCTCAAGGCCGCCCAGTGCGCCGCCGTGTCGATTCCCCGGGCCATGCCGCTTATGACGGCGATGCCCTGGCAGGCCAGATCCCGGGCGATTCTTTCGGTCATGAACCTGCCGTAGGGCGAGGCCCTCCGGGAACCGATGACCGCCACGGCCGCTTCCGACAACGGGCAGGATCCCCTTACGTACAGCGCGGTCGGCGGGTCGTAGATCCTGAGAAGCCGCTCCGGATAAGCGGGGTGCCCCATGGGCAGGATGGAAACGCCCCATTTCCGCGCTTTTTCGATTTCCCCGTCGACCCGCTCCCAGTCGGAAAAAGCGATCATGTTCCGGATCGCTTTTTTCGAAAGGCGGGGGACCCGCGTCAGTTCTCTTTCCGACGCTTCGAGAACCTTCCGGGCACTTCCGAAACACGTGAGAAGACGGCGGACGGCGACGTTTCCGAGGTCGTCGACAAAACTCAGGGCGATGGAAAAACGAAGATCCTCACTGTCCATGGCGCTCATATCTTTCTCGGTCCCGAGGGAAATGAGGGACGAGTATATCGAATAGCGGCGTTCTGTCAAGCCCTTGCGGAAAAAGCGGTCCCTATTTCCTAACCTCGTTCCCTTCAGGCGGCTTTCGGGTTCCCGTTGCTGTGTCTTGACAGGCCGGCCCCGTTGTAATAGCTTTTGTGGCGGATTGTTTTCGTTTTCCGCCGGTTCTCGACAGGACGGGAAAATACGCTCAGGATCAATGAAGGTTCCTTCGACGATGGGTCTGTCAACAATACGCGGTGACGGCGGGGCGGGAAGGCCATTCTTTCTCTGCCTCGTTATGGCGGTGCTCTGTTCTCTCTTTCTCATGATGGCTTTCGGCCTTTCCCGGGCCGCCGCGGCGGATCCCCATCTCGTCCTTTCCGCCTCCGCCATCGATTATGGGACTGTCGCAGCGGGAGAGGCGCCGTCCCGGACCCTGGCGCTTCGAAACGGGGGGCCGGGCAAGCTGAATTGGCTCGTTACGGGGGTGCCGTCCTGGATTACGGTGAACCCCATGTTCGGTGAGACGGGTGCGGAAGGCCAGACGCTGAAGCTGGATTTCTCGGGATCCCGTCTTTCTCCCGGATCTCACTCGGGGAATCTCGTGATCACCTCTTCCGGGGGGACCGCCGTGGTGTCCCTTTCCGTTTTTTTGAAAGGCCCCGTGGAGGAGGCCGCGGTCAGAGAGGAGGCGGTGGAAAGCTGGAAGATTTCCATCGAACCGGAAAAGATCCAGGTCGAGGCAGGGAAATCGGTGACGTTGCGGGCCCGCGTGACCTATGCCGACGGTTACAGGGAGGACATCACCCAATCCGTCGACTGGACATCGACCGACCCTTTCGTCGCCCGTTTCCAGGGCCCGGGGTTACTTCAGGGAATTTCGAGAGGGACGGCGGACGTTACGGCGAAACTGGGGGATGTCTACAGCCCCGCCGTTCCCGTGTCGGTAAGCGCCGCACTGGAACCGGTTCTCCTCGTGAACCAGGAAACGGTCGACCTGGGACGGGTGGAGCAGGGGGAGACGGTTCCCTTCAGCCTTTCCGTGGCAAACACGGGCAAGGCCCCCCTGTTTTTCGAGATCGTTTCCGAGGTGCCTTGGATCCGGTCTGAAAGGGATGTGTCCATCTGGTCCTATCTGCGGGAAACCAGGAAAGCGGAGGCCGCTCTTTCTCCGGGTGTTTACCTGGGATGCCCCGAG
>Ga0209605_1004478_pt1 | contig 11429 bp, 9 predicted proteins | sample AD_UKC035_MetaG_FD_184408 | JGI IMG/M metagenome (GOLD analysis project Ga0209605, IMG submission 184408) | Active sludge microbial communities of municipal wastewater-treating anaerobic digesters from USA - AD_UKC035_MetaG (SPAdes) (version 2) | ecosystem: Engineered > Bioreactor > Anaerobic >...
CCGGAGGAAAGTAACGCGTCAACAATGTCCATTCGTCCGCTCGTACCGCACCTTCCTTGGTATCCATGCCGCCAGCGTACCCCCTGGCCCCCTTGGCGGCAAGGCATTAAGTTAACGCTTATAGGGCTTTGCCCGCGCTTGCGGAGCAAGCCGGCCGCCCTGCGGCCCCTGCCGAGTCAATGGCAGGTCCGCGTCGCAGTCGCGGTCATACTCCTCGTCGCCGACCTCGGACCCGTAGGCCGCGTTGAAGGCCGTCTGGTCCGTGGCGTCCACGTCGCCGTCGCCCCTTGACACGTCGCAGCGGGCTTCGTCCGCAAGACGCTGCGCGTCCCTCCGCTCCGCAGAGTGGCGACGCGTCAAGGGCAGGCGTCCAGGTCCCCGTAGGCCGTGTGCCGCCACGCCAGCAGCCGGCCATAGGGCGCCGGGTGGCCCACCTCTTCAGAGGTGGGGGAGCGATGAAAGCCGCGGTCTCGCCGACGCACCCGGGCGATGAGCGGCACGGCGTGATGATGCGCCTGCCCGCGCCGATGGGCGTCAACGAGAGTCGCTTCTACTACACTTGGCTACGCACGGACGTGCACGTCCGCCATGCCGCACGGCTACACCGGTGCGAGGCGTTCATCAGTCCCCCAGGTCCACAGGACCTGGGCCACCCACCACGCCGGCCGGGTTGGTCAGCCCGATGACGTTCCAGTTCGCGTCGGCATACGCGAAGTACGTCCCGTGGTCCCCGAAGATGAGGGCCAACTCGTCAATGTGGTTGGGCCCCCAGACGTACTGCTGCTGGAGGGCCTGCGAGCCGTCCTCCTCCTCGATGACCTCGGCCCCGTCGTAGAAGAAATACGTGGTCCCGTCCAGGCTGCCGCGCTTCGTGACGGCCTTCTTGGCCCGCTGGTCGTTGCCGTAGTAGGCGTACTGGCCGATGACGACGTCGGCGTCATCCTGGGCAGCCTCCTTGACGAGTTTCTCCGGTCTCAACCCAAACGCGACGCACGACGGGAACGCTCTCGGGCAGCAGGCGATCTTGTTTCTGCTTCTCCTGGGCTGGGGGTCACAGGCAGAGCTTACGTTCCCGGACTGCCCGGAGGCCCGGACACAACCGGATAGACCCGGAGCTCTCGTGCCAGCACAGCCCCTCGGAGTCCGTATGAACACACGATGATCCACAGACGTACCCCTGCCGCACCTCTGCCCTTGAGCTCGTCAATCGTCCTTTGAACACTTCCCTTGGAATACGCCGGGAACGCCCCGAACTCATGAAGGTTCTCCAGCGGCGCTTCGCTGACTTGGTCAAGGACGTTGCCCAGCGCGAGATCAACGAACTGAAACTCCTCGACTTCGAGAAACCGCACCACGATCTCTTCCGAGGCGTCCCAAGCGCGGCAGTACAGCTCGATGCTCTTGTCTTCACCGGACACGACTACACGCGTGCACACGTAGTCATGAAGGGCGCCGCGTTCCAGCAATGGGCTAGGCATGACAAGGCTCCACTTGGCAGTCAAACCAACTCGAGGCGGGCACGCGCACCTGACACCGTCAGGGGGCGTTCCCGAATGGGTAGCTTACCATCGTCAGAGGCAGGGTGGGTAGTACGGATACGGGGGTCCTCTATGCTTGTGAGTTGGCCTCCCACCATCTGGCGGGCGCTCCCAGTCGTGGGCGTGTCTTCCGTCCGGTCCGGCGGGTTGCGTGGGGCTGCTGGGCTCAATATCTTTCTTCGGCCAGCCGTCAGGCCCGTACTCACGCTCCTTCTGCCCGTCGCGCTGCCTCGCCCTCCCGCCGGGTGGTCCTTCAAAGGGGGGCGGGCCATCAGTCTCGATGTCCGGCCCGGGGGGAGCTTCTGGCTGTTCGCTTGGCGGTCGCTCCGACGGCGGAGCCAGCATGATGTCGAGGATATCCAGCCCGCACCAGGTGCAGAGCGTTCCTTCAATGATGTTCTTAAACCTGTTCAACGCCTGGGACGAATCCAGGCGGTCGTTCAGATACATCCAGAAGCACTGGGCGATGCAACGCTGAACGGAGTATCCGCGTTGCGGGGCCTCTTGCCCACAGCCCAGCGCGCACCCTATCCCACCGCCGAGCAGGTCCGCCGCCGCGCTTGCGATGCACAACTTGCACGAGAACGGGATGCCCTTCTCGCCGCGCGGGTCCACGCTCTGCAAAGGCTGGGATCCGACGTACTCATACGGGTCGGGTCCGCTGGCGTAGCCCAACGGGTCGCGTTGGAGGAACTGGCGCAGGGTGGGGCTGTAGGTGCGCAGGCGGTAGTGCAGCAAGAGGGATTCGGGGTCGAGTTCGCGGGTGGTGTAGCCGTAGGGGTTGGCGGTGGGTGACCACTCGCGGCCGGCCACCACCACGCTGGTGCCCGGGGCGTCGGGTGGCCCACCTCTTCAGAGGTGGGGGAGCGTTGAAGGCCGACTGGTCGAAGGCGTCTACCTCCCCATCATAATCGGCGTCGCAGTTGCGGTCATACTCCTCGTCGCCGACCTCGGAGCCGTTGGCCGCGTAGAACGCGGTCTGGTCCGTGGCGTCCACGTCGCCGTCGCCCCTTGACACGTCGCAGCGGGCTTCGTCCGCAAGACGCTGCGCGTCCCTCCGCTCCGCAGAGTGGCGACGCGTCAAGGGCAGGCGTCCAGGTCCCCATAGGCCGTGTGCCGCCAGGCCAGCAGCCGGCCATAGGGCGTGTAGTTGGCCTCCTCCACCACCGCCCCGGCCGGGTTGGTCAGCCCGATGACGTTCCAGTTCGCGTCGGCATACGCGAAGTACGTCCCGTGGTCCCCGAAGATGAGGGCCAGCGCTCCCCTTGACGTTTCGCGCGGGCGCAGCCCGTCTGCGGTCGCGCAGCGACCGGCGAAATGTCAAGGGTCGTCAATGCTTGACACGTCAGGGCGTGCAGCACACGCGCTCGCCGCGCGACCGAGTGCACGCACGCCAGAACCGGCCCGCCGCGCGTGCCCTGACGCGTCAAGCACAGGTGTGGTTGGGCCCCCAGACGTACTGCTGCTGGAGGGCCTGCGAGCCGTCCTCCTCCTCGATGACCTCGGCCCCGTCGTAGAAGAAATACGTGGTCCCATCCAGGCTGCCGCGCTTCGTGACGGCCTTCTTGGCCCGCTGGTCGTTGCCGTAGTAGGCGTACTGGGCGAAGGTGATGTCGGCGTCATTCTGGGCGCGAACTCTGACCAGATTATCCCAGGCGTCGTAAACATAGGCATGATCCGCGTCTTTGGTGAGGTTGCCGTTGTCGTCATAGGTCGGCGAGACGGAGGTGCTGCTGAAGTTCTCGTCGATGACGAGGTCGCTGGTCTGGCCCATGTCGTAGCCGACCTTGAGGTTGCGGAACTTGGCCTGCCAGCCGGAGAGGGCCACGCCGCCGCAGTGAATGCTGAGCCCGCTGAGGAGGGGCACCGTGGTCCACTGGGCCTGCCCCTCGACCTTGTAGCGCAGCCCGTAGGTCTGGGTGAGGGAGACCTCGACCTTGCGCCAGTTGGAGACGTTGTAGGTCGTGTTTCCGCCGAGGGCGCTGAGCACCCCGTGCCGCATCCGTTCCGGCCGGGCGTAGGTGCCGTCGAGGCGGATGCGGTACCAGTTGTCGGGGTCGAGGTAGAGGACGTACAGGGCGGCGTCGGCCCCGCCGTTGAGGTTCATCTCGACCTCGGCGAAGTAGTAGTCATCGCGGTGGCCGGTGAAGACGGCCTCCCCGCCGTGGTCCTTGGCCTCGACGGTAAGCTCGCCGCTGCCGGTGTTGAGGGAGGTCTTGGCACTGGAGCGCCAGCGCCGCCCGGCATGCTCCCGCGGGAAGCCGGACCAGGTGCGGAAGTCGTCGAAGGTGGTGTTGGCGGCCTCGCTGATGAGGCCGAAGGAGCCGAAGGGCGCTATGTTGCTACTGCTGTAGGCGACCCGGCTGGAGGCGACCTGGTCGACCCAGGCCTGGATGTAGGCCTGTTTCTTGACGACGGTGATGGTGTACTGGGTGTTGGCCTGGATGGTACAGTTCGTGGCGGCCACGCTGCCGCCGATAGAGTCGCCGCCGGTCACCGGGCAGATGCGGATTTGCCCGCCGTTGTTAGGGTTAATGACGACGGCATAGCCAGCGTCGGTGCCGCCGTCGAAGCCGACCAGGATGCCGGCACTGGCATCGGTGGTGCCGCTAGGCAGCTTGACCTTGGCCTGGAAGGCGGCGGGCTTGCCGCTGGCGGAGGTTCGCATCCGCCGGGTGCGCGGATACCGGCTGATGCCGAAACTGCTGGCGGTGCTGGGCGCCGGCACGCGCACCGGCAGCACGCCCGAAGGCGGCGTGCCGGGGATTGTCAGAGAATCAGACGCGGCGTGAAGTGACGAGCATTGAAAAACAACCTGCCCCGGAGGACCGCTCAAGATCAACTACGATCGGGACAATCTCGTTCGGGAGGCACCTAGCCCTATGGTTCTGCTGGGCGCTTACCGGATCCCTAGCGCCGAATCACGCACGGTGATTCAGAACCGGCACAGGCAGTTTGACCCGGCGACACGGCGAAGCGGCGGTTCCTCCAGCGCGATCCGCTGACTCGTCACGACGCTGAGGCGTGCGGCGTTCCGCCTTTCCGTCAGCGCAAAAGGTAAGGGCCACGCAAGGCGTGGCCCTGTGAGCATCATGCAATTGGGATCAACCGCGCCGCTCCCGTATTCCCGTCGGTTCGCCTCTAGGTCTTACGCGAAGCGCCGGGCGGAGTCCGCTCGGCCGGGACTGGAGCGACGCTACCGGCGGACTAGTAGCTCCGGCGGCCGCCGCTGCGGGCGCCGCCCCGACCACCACCACCACCGCCGCCGCCACCACCGAAGCCGCCCCGACGCGGCTCGCGCGGCTTGGCCTCGTTCACGGTGAGGGCCCGTCCCATGTAGTCCTTCCCGTTCAGGGCGGCAATGGCCGCCTGGGCCTCTTCGTCGGTCGCCATCTCGACGAACCCGAACCCCTTGCTCTGGCCGGTCACCCGGTCGCTAACGACCTCCGCGCTCACCACGTTGCCGTGTTGCGCCAACAGGTCGTGCAGCTCCTGGCTGCTGGTCTGATAGCTCATGTTGCCCACATACAATCTTCTGCCCATCGTACATCTCCAAATCGATGGCAACGACGACCGACACATTCGCTTTCAGGGTCGTCACTGAAAGTGGCCGCGACATTCCGGCCTTGAAAGGTAGGAGCACGAGCCAGGCTTGGCGATCCGGACTTGAACGATCAACGTCAGTACCTAACGCACCCGCTTGTTTCGACGCACCAACCTGTCCCGATTATATCGGAAGATTCCGGAGCTGCAATCGTAAAGTTCTGGGACGTTTCCGCTGCCCGTTCACCCACTACCCCCTACCGCTTGGGGGGCAATTTAGATAAACCACAATCAAGCCGGCATCCTTCACTCACCGTCCATCCGCACCGACGACTGCGTTGCCTCCGCCAGCCCCTGGATGGCGGCATAGATACGCCGGGTGGCCGTCCGCACCGCCTCACGGCTCGCCTTGTCACCTTCCAGATCGCTCAGGTCAACCGCAGGACCGAAACGCACCCGCGCGTGGTGCCGCAGCACTAAGCCCCAGAACGCGCTGTCATGGGCGATCGTTCCGCCGATGTACGCCGGGATCACCGGTGCCCCGGTCCGCAACGCCAGCATGGCCACCCCGTCCCGCGGCTCGACCTCTTCCCCAGGGGTCACGATGCGACCCTCGATAAACACGGCCAGCGCCCCGCCCGCGCGCAGGTGACGCAACGCCTGCTTGGTGGCTGCCGTGTCAGTCCCATCACGCCGGACCGGGATACATCCCACGAGACGCATGAACCAGCGAGCGATCGGAACATTGGCGTACTCCCGCGCCGTAAGGAACGCCGGCGGCCGATACGGCAACGCGGCGCACAGCAAGAGCGGGTCGGCCGCGCAGCGATGGTTGGCCGCCACGATCACCGGGCCAAAGCGCGGCACTGTCGGTCGCCCGACTCGCTCCAACCGATACCAGAACTTGGACAGGAACTCGTTAGCATGCACGGCCGCCGCCAACGCCGACCCCAGGTCGCTGCGCCGCAGCCGGACGCGCAGGCCCCAGATGCCCGCGCCCAAAGGAAGCAACGTGGCGCCCAGGACGATGAAGCCGACCCAGCGATCGATCGTCTGCCAGTTGGGTATGGCCAGCGTCCCGGTTGCCACCAGTGTGGCGGAAAGCGTGACGACATCCACCACGCCGAACACCCGGCCGCGACAACGGTCGGCAACGGTCCGCTGGAGCAGCGAATTGTAACTGGCCATCACGGCCACGCCGAAGACACCCACCAACACGATCCCGACCCCGCCCCCGACGGCCGCCGCCCCCGCGGGCATCGGTACCAATGCCGACACCGTAAACAGGCCCATCCCGCCCGCGGCACCGAACAGCCCCCACGTCAGGGCGATCTCGCTGCGCAGGGCCCGACCGAGGCTGGCCACCAGGGCGGAACCCAGCAGGAAGCCGGCGCCGAAACAAGCGCGATAGGTCCCGACGTCCTCGTAACCGCCGTGGTACGCGTCGCGCACGACGGCCGGCAGGGCGCTGGTCAGCAATGCTCCGCAGAACCAGACCACCGATGCGACCGCGATCAGTTCGACGACGCGCCGATGCCGGCGCGCATAGCGGAATCCCTCGATCAGGGCGTGCAGCGACGAGTCCGTGGAGGCCGTGGACGCATCAGCCGGCTGGCGACGCGGCAGCGCCAGCAGCGTGAGGAGCACCGCGCTCGCCAGGTAGGTCCCCGCGTCCAGCCGAAACGCCACCAGGATGTGGTGCCGCTCGGCCAGATACCCGCCGAGTACATAGGCGATCATGGAAGCCATGATGCCCACGCCGCTGAGCAGTCCGTTCGCCTGCACGAGTTGTCCGGGACGGATGAGCGTCGGCAGCAGGGCGAACCGCGCTGGAGAGAACGCGGCCGCGAACGTGCCGATGGCCAGCACGGGCAGAAACGGGCCCCACGGTCCCAGCGGGCTCGTCCACGCCATCAGCAGCGGAAACGCCAGCATGATGACGAAACGCGCAAGGTCGGCCGTGATCATGATCGCGCGGCGGGGGAGCCGGTCCGCCAGCAGCCCGGTGATCGGCCCGAGCACCACGAACGGGAGGAAGAACAGAAACGTCAACCGCGCCATCAGGGCCGTGGCGTGCTCGCCATGCAGCGCGTCCTGCGTCTTCAGAATGGCCATCTCCGACAGATGGTCACCGAACGCACTGACGGCGTAGGCACCCCATAGAAGCAGGAAGTTGCGATTGCGCAGCAGCCGACTCGGTAGCGGGGGGGCTGCGACTGGAGTGCTCTCCACGTTCATTGACCGCGGGCATCAGTGTGGGACAGAAGAGGGCCGTCCGCCCCTCGCACCGCCCTGCACTACGGGCCGTCGGCGACGGGTTGCACCGGCCTCGGGGAACTCCTGACCCCATGATCCTACCCAGGTGTGCTGGTTCGGCACAAGCCCAAGGCCCGTTGCGGACATCCCTCCGCGGGCAGCTCGATGGGGACCTACCGTGCCAGGCCGGCCCCTGGCGCTCGTGGCGGGGTGGTCTCACATTCGTTGACCGCGCGTGAGCGGCGCGGTACCACCCGGCTTCATGGCGGTACGGTTCATCCTCGGCCGGGCGGGTGCCGGCAAGACGCGTCACTGTCTCGAAGCGATCCGCGGTCGCCTCGCGCAGGATCCCATCGACGGGCCGCGGCTGCTGCTGCTGGTGCCCGAGCAGGCGAGCCTCCAGATGGAACGGGCCATCGTGCAGGGCGCGCCACAGGGCGTCGTCCACCGGGCGGAGGTGCTGTCGTTCCAACGCCTCGCGTACCGGGTGCTCGAAACCGTGGGCGCGCCGGCCCGACAGGCGCTCTCCGAGCCGGCCCGGGCGATGGTGCTGCGGCACCTGCTCCATGAGAACCGCGACCGCCTGCAATACTACCGCCGGGTGAGTCGGTTAACCGGCTTCCTCGAACGTCTCGACGCCACCATCACGGAGTTCATCCAGGAGGCCATCGACCCGGCGGAACTGACCGCGTTTCCACGCGTCACCGAGTCCGGCGTTGACGCCCAACCGCTCTCTGACGGTTGCGGTTCGGAGTGGTCGGGACGAAGCGCCGATGGCGAGCCGGTCCTGGTCGCGGGAGAGGGAGGTGCGACGCAGGACCCGGCGCAGCGCGCGAAGCTGCACGATCTGCAACTGATCTACGCGGCCTATCTGGCCTACCTCGGCGACACTCGTCTTGATCCGTCGCAGTACCTGCAAACCGCTCGGGCCCATCTCGCCCGCTGCGCCTGGCTGCACGGCTCCGCATTATGGGTGGACGGGTTCGCGTCGCTTACGAGGCAGGAACTGCTCACCCTTGTGGCCCTGGCGGGCCTGTGCCCGCTTGTCGAGGCCACCGTGCTCACCGATCCACGGCTGGCCGACGGGTCGGTGCTCAGTGCCGCGACGCTGGCGTCAGGCCGGTTGTTCGCCAAGACCACGCGTGCTTATGAGGACTTGCATCGGCTCGTCGTGCAGGCCGGTATCGAGGTGGAAGACCCGCTCTTCTTGCGCCCGCGAGCCGCGCCGCGCTTCGCCCGCTGCCCCGCCTTGGCTTGCCTGGAGACGCGGTTGTTCCAGGTGCCCGAGGACGCCGGCGACGCGGACGCCGGGCCCGGCGTGGAGCTGGTCGAGCTGCCCTCGCGCCGACTCGAGGTCGAGTACGCCGTCAGCCGGCTGTGCGCATGGGTGCAGGGTCCGCGCGGGTATCGCTACCGCGACCTGGCCCTGATCGTGCGCGACCTGGAACCGTACCACGACCTCCTGGCCGCGGCCCTCGATCGGCGGCACATTCCATACTTCATCGACCGCCGTCGGCCCACGGCCCACCATCCGCTGATCGAGTTGCTCCGCTCCGTCGTTGCGCTCGCCGCGGACGACATGTTGCTGCCTGCGGTGCGTCTGGCGCTGAAGACCGGCCTGTTGCCGTTGACGGACGAGCAGGCGGACGAACTCGAGAACTACCTCCTCGCCTATGGCATCCACGGCCGCGCCGCCTGGCGCGGTCCCGAGTGGAGCTTCGTTCCCCACCACCGCTTCGGCGACAGACTGCGGGAGCCGGGCCCGCAGGAACTGGCTCAGCGGCAGCGCGTCAACACGGCCCGACGACAACTGCTTGACTGTCTGGAAGGCTGGTTCGCGGTGGCCACGCGAGACGAAGCGCCCACCGGGACCGTCTGGCATGCTGCCCTGCTTGCGCTGCTGGAGAGACTGGGCGTGCCGGATGCGCTTCACGCCTGGGCCGCGACGGCCGAGGCGGACGGCAACCTCGACGAGGCCGAGCAGCATCGCCAGGTGTGGCGCGACACGCTGGCGTTTCTGGACGACTTGGCGTTCGCCTTCGCGGACACCGCGCTGGCCGTGGACGAACTGGCCGGCGTGTTGGAAAGCGGGTTGGCTACGTTCACGCTCGGTCTGGCGCCGCCGATGCTCGATGAAGTGCTGGTTGGCTCCATCGAGCGCAGCCGGCATCCTGACATTCGGGCCGCGGTGGTGCTGGGGTTCACGGACGGCTTGTTTCCGCCGTTGCCCGTCGAGGACGCCGTGCTCAACGACGAGGACCGGGACCGGCTGCTTGAAGCCGGGGTGGCCGTGCGTCCCCCGGCGCGGCAGCGCGTGCTCGACGAAGCACTGCTGGCGTACATCGCGCTGACGCGGGCAAGCGAGGCGCTGGTGGTGACGTACCCGACGGCCGACAACTCGGGGAAAGCCCTGCGTCCCTCGCCCTATGTGGCTGCCCTGACGGCGGGGTGTCCGGGACTCACGGTGTGTCGGGTGGAGGATCCGGTGCAGAGCCGGGCGCTGTGGGACATCTGGGTGCCGGCCGACGTGACGCGGCGGCTGGCCTGCGAGTTTCGACAGCGCCCGCCGTGTCGACACGACCAGGCCGCGGCGCGGGCTCGCTTCAACGCTATGTATGAGGCGGAGCGCCTCGCGGACGCCGGGTCCGACACGCTGCGAGACGTTTTCGCCGGTTTTCGCTCCGTTGAGCCGGCGACGCTGACGCCGGCCGCGCTGTTTCGGCTTGGTCTCGCTTCGCCGCGCTTCAGTGTCTCGCAGTTGGAAACCTACGCCGCCTGCCCGTTCAAGTACTTCGCCCAGTATCTGCTGGGTCTTAAGGAGCGGGCGGAGGCGGCCCTGGCGGCGCTGGACGTGGGCCGCGTGCACCACGCCATTCTGGAGGACTTCGTTGCCTCGCTGGGCGAACGCCGGGCGCGGTTTACAGAGTTGGCGGACGACGAGCTCAAGCAAGTGCTCTCGGCAAGCTGGGAACGAGTCGCGGCGCGCCTGACGCAGGAGGATACGCTCTCCAACGCGCGCGACGCGTACGTGCTGCGGCGGAGCCGGTCGAGCCTGGCGCGTGTGCTGCGCGCCCAGCAGGCGGTCCTGGGGGCGGGACGGGCCCGCCCGCATGCCGTGGAAGTACCGTTTGGCTTCGACGGGGACGCTGGTCTGCCGGCCCTGGAACTCACGACTCCGAAGGGTCGACGCATCCAGCTCCGCGGCTACCTCGACCGTGTGGACCTCGCGGAATTCACAGATGAACTGCTTGGCGTCGTCGTTGATTATAAGCATACGCGCGAGAAGCGGCTGGAACTCTCCCAGGTGTATCACGGACTGTCACTTCAGTTACTTACTTATGCTCTGGTGCTCGCCGAACACGGGCATACCTTGACGGGCCGACCCCTGCGACCCATCGCCGCGCTGTATCTCACCATCGCCCCGGCCTATGAGCTGGTGGAGCACCCCGAGGCGGCCAGGACGCCGACGGGCGCGGGACCGGGGACCACTCGTCCCCGTGGTCTCATAAATGCGGCGGATTTCCGCGCCCTGGACGCGGCCGCGGGCGCGAGTCGCTCTGCCTGGTACGCGTTCCAGCGCAAACTGGACGGAACCCTCGCCAACGTGGACCGCAGCGACGGCGCCGAGGCGGACGCCTTCCGCGGCGCGCTGCGGCACACGCGGCGCATGTTGGGGGTGCTCGCCGACGGCCTGCTGGACGGGGACGTCGCGGTGCGACCTTACCGCCTTGCCGGGCAGTCCCCCTGTGGTTGGTGCCCGTTCGAAAGCGTATGCGGAGTCGAGACCGGTGTCTCCGACGTGCGCATCCTGGATGGTTACAAGCGCTCCGACCTGCTCGCGCGCTTCAGCGCCGCCGAGAAGGACCGCGCGTAACAGCGGGGTGGGCATCGTCCTGCCGTGCAGGGTGAGCATCCACCCCACGCTTGCTTCTGGCTTTCCGCAGCGGGCAAAGCCCGTCCTGCGGTTTCGCCATTCGCTATTCCTCGCCTACGGCAACGCCGGAAGCTGCTTGCCGAAGTACGCCTCCGGGTACGGCGACGCCCCGTTGAGCAGGTTGATCAGCGTCAGCATGTCGGCCACCGTCACCGTGC
>Ga0209605_1004480_pt1 | contig 11425 bp, 11 predicted proteins | sample AD_UKC035_MetaG_FD_184408 | JGI IMG/M metagenome (GOLD analysis project Ga0209605, IMG submission 184408) | Active sludge microbial communities of municipal wastewater-treating anaerobic digesters from USA - AD_UKC035_MetaG (SPAdes) (version 2) | ecosystem: Engineered > Bioreactor > Anaerobic >...
CTAAGGGCACTTCCGAAAACTCCGACAGCCCCGACGGCTTCACCGACAACAAACTTGCGACCATTAACTTCAGCATAGGCTTCCAGTTGAAGTAGAATAGCTACAAGTATATAAGAACCGGCCATAAAGCGGGGGCGCATAAAACAGTAATATGGTTTTCAGGGACGGCATGGCTTTCGGGTCATGCCGTTTCCTGTTTTGTCAGTTCATCCAGCGGAATAAAGCCCACAAGGTCATAGCGGATATGGACTCGCTGTACCCTGTGCCCGCTTGACTTATCCGGCGCTTCCACATAGATTGCAGATACCAGTTCCCGCAGAGCATAGGGGGTAATCCCATCCAAATCCGCGTATTTCTTCGCCGCCTGGATAAACTGCTCAATGTTTTCTGTCTGTCGTTCCTGTACTTCAATTTCTTCCTGCAAACGCGCCGCTTCCGCTTTTAGGCTTGCCTGCTCGTCCTCGTAGGTCTTGCTCATCATGGAAAACCGATCATCAGAAAGCCGTCCGCTGGCGTTGTCCTCGTAAATCTTGATATACAGACGGTCAAGCTCCGTGATGCGTTTCTCCGCTTGGGATAGCTGCTTTTTCAAGAGTTTCAGCATTTCCGCGCTTCGCAGTTTCAGCCTGTTTTCCATCCAGCTTCGGAAGTAGCTCTCATGGTGCGCCACATAGGAAATCACCGCGCTCATGTGCATCCACACCATTTCTTCCAGCACAACCGCCCGGATAAAATGCGCCGAGCAAGTCCCCGTATTGCTGCGGTAGTTGGAGCAGATGAAATGGTCTTGCCGCTTCTCAAAATAGCTGGTGGTGCAGTAGTGCATCTTCGCCTTACAGTCATGGCAGTAGACAAGCCCGGAAAACAGATTGCTCTTGCCCGTCTTTGTCCGCCTGTGCCGCTGCTGGCGTATCGTCTGCACTTTGCCGAACACCTCCGGGGCGATAATCGGCTCATGCGTCCCATAGAAAACGGCTTGCTTTTCGACGGGATTGTCCCGCTGCTTCTTGTCCCAGATGGAATTGGTGTAGGTCTTGAAGTTGACTGTGCAGCCTGTGTACTCCTGCCGTTCAAGGATATGGACAACGGTGTTGGTGTTCCAGTGATAAGGGTCGGCGCTCTCCTTGCTGGGGGAGTTGCGTCCCTTTCTCACCTTGTAGGCGGTGGGGTTGAGTATCTGTTCCTTTTGGAGCAGCTTTGCAATCTGCAAGGGGCCTCTGCCCTCCATGCAAAGAGCAAATATCCGCTTGACGATTGCCGCCGCTTCCTCGTCTACAAGCCAGCGTTTTTTGTCCTCCGGGTCGCGGACATAGCCGTAGGGGACATTGGTGGTAAGACGCTCGCCGCGCTCGCCCTTTGCCTCGTTCACCGCCCGGATCTTGCGGCTGGTATCTCTGGCGTAAAACTCGTTAAACCAGTTTTTGATCCCGGCAAAGTCGTTGTCCACGCTGTTGGGGTCGATGGTGTCGTAGTTGTCGTTGATGGCAATAAATCTCACGCCATGCTCGGCAAAGGTGAAGTTGATATACATTCCCGCCATAGCCGAGTTTCTTGCAAAACGGCTGAGGTCTTTGACGATGACAATGCCCACCCGGTCGGCCTCGATTTCCTCCAGCATTTCCAAAAATCCGGGTCGCTCAAAGCTGGTGCCGGGGTATCCGTCATCTACGAAAAAGCGGAGATTGGAGAAGCGGTTTTCTTTCGCAAAGCGTTCCAGTATCATGCGCTGGTGTCCGATGGAATTGGACTCCCCATCCAGCGCATCCTCTTGGGAAAGCCTGCAATACAAGGCTGTGATTTTTTCGGTTGCCCGTAACATTTCTGTTTCCTCCTTTTGAGGGGCAACCGTCAGTACAGGATTAGGTAGTTCAATTATATCACAGGCCGGGGCGCGAAGTACAGCTTGCATCATAACGAATCCTCCATATTTTGCGCCATAATGCGGCGCAGCTTGCGGTCAAGTGTTTCCGTCCCATCATAGCTGCCGTCCACGATATACAGCGTCCCGCCGATTTTCTTCTGCACCGTCAGTTCGGGCAGCCAATAGGCGGATGGGTTTCTGACGCAAAGGTGTCCGTCCGCGTTGCGGTAATAATTCGGCTGCGGCGTCATGTTTTCTTTTGTGTTCTCCATTTACAAATGCTCCTTTCATCGTTCCTGTTCGTGTTTGTGTTCCTTGTCGCGCTGCGGCCTGTTCTGCTCCTGCAAAACCTTCTCCACGGCAAATTTGATATTCCAGAGCTTTTTCACATCGGAATAGAGAGGCGACAGCTCCGCTTGCCCGGTTTTGTATTCCTGTTGCAGTGCCGCCAGTTCGTCCCGCCATCTGGTGAGGGGCAGCTTGCCGCTCTCTGAAAAATGCGGTTTCAATTTCCGCTGTGCCATATAGAACAGGCGCAGAGTGTTCTCATGTTCATTGGCATAGTTCTCACGGCTTTTCTTGAATTTGATGCCGTTTAGCTTTTCATATATGGGTTTCCCGGCGGCATAATATTCGACCATGCGGAGCAGCTCATCCAGTTCCTTCATGCGTGTGGATTTGGTTTTCAGACTGTCTTTCATGCCGTTGATTTGACTGCTGAGAGTATCCAGCCGGGCTTCAAGATCGTCCGGCGTGTAGAGGTTTTGCGCCGTGATAAAGTTGATAATCTCCGAGTACTGCTTGATGTTGCCCACCTTTGCCTTGTTGCTCCATGCCCCGGCGCTGCGCCCGGTGTAGTAGCTGCCCAAAAGTTCCGCGAGGTTGGGCTGCTTTGGTTTCGACAGTTCTGCTTTTGCCTCTTTCAGCCAGCTAAACAGGACGGTGATTTTCCGCTTTGCATCCCGGATAAGCGCATTGGTCGCCTTGATCCAGCGGTTAAGCTCGCCCTTTTCCGTTCGTATGCCTTTGGCCTCCATCTGCCGGACAGACGGACCTTCATGGATGGTGGGCAAAAGGTCAAGACCCTGCCGCACAAAGCTACGGTTATCGATGCGGCAGTCTAAACCCTTCTCTGCGAACTTGGCGTTGCACAAATCTGCCCATGCTGACCGCCACGCCTCCAGCGTTTCCGGCCTGCCCCAGTCGGTGGTGGGAATGGCGTTGAACACATCATGTCCTGCATCGTTTTTCACGCGGTTTCCGTCCGCGTCCAGCACATATTCCCGGTGCTGCTTCGCGTCCCATGTACCATCTTCTTTCAGCGGACGGATAGGGCAAAGAACATGGAAGTGCGGATTGGCTATGCCGCCGTCCTCCTTGTCCGGCTGGTGAACGGCAAAGTCCACGGTCATGCCACGGCTCACAAAGTTGTCCAACAAAAATTGCCTTGCCAAAGCGATGTTCTCATCCAGAGAAAACTCGTTCTGCAAGGCAATGTCAAAGCTGTATGCAAGCTGGGCGTTCTTGCCGCGCTCGGATTTCTCCACGGCGTTCCATAGCGTTTGGCGATCTGCGTATTCTGGCGGGGCATGTGCGGGCAGCATGATTTCCGAACAGATCACGCCGCCCTTGCGGGTGTAATCGCTGACATCCCCGTAATACTCGCTATACAGCTTTTCCCCGGCGCGGTAAGCAGCAGATGCAATCACCGATTGCCCCGCGCTGCGCTTGACTTGTGTTGCGTGAAAGTGGAACAATGCCATTTATTCACCGTCCTTTTGCTGCGATTTTTCATGCTTAGTCATGGCCATGCTGACAGCCGTTTTGACCTCCGGCAGAGAGAAGATGTATTCCGCCAGCGTGTAGAGCTCCGTTTCCGAAAGCTCTTTCACCTCCGGGGCTACGCTCTCAATGGCCGCGCCGCGTGTGATAAGCCGGTGCGCCCGTTTCTGCCTGTCGCCTTTTTTGTAATACTGGACGCGGTTATTCAGCCGTTGGAGCTTGTGCTGCTCCTGTTGGATTTTCACCTCATTGGCGGCGTATTCCTGTTGTAGCTGTTCGATGGTTTTGCTCATAAATCCTCCTTCAAGTAAAAATGAAAAAGACCGCCTTGCCCGGAAGGGCAAAACGGTCATGTGTTAAGATAGGTTCGGTCTGTGATTATCAAACCCGCTGGAAAGATACAGACGCAAAGCGGGTGTATCTTTCCGGCGGGCGGGCAAGGATAGACACGCAAGTGTCGCAAGGGGTGCAGCCCCTTGTTCGGAGCGCAGCGACGCAAAACAGCCCAGACTTCATCAGTCTGGGCTGTTGCTCCGCAGGACGCACGATACAGGCCGCAAGGCCATGTATAGAAGTGCGCCCTTTGTTCCAAAGGGTTTTTGCCGAGGCAAGTAATTACCTCAATTTTGCTAATGCTTCCTTGAAACTATCTGAACCCTCTATCCCGTGATCAGCAAGGAATGCTTTCAGGCCTTCATATCCCCACTCAGGTTCACCCTTGATTTTGGGCAACAACGAATCAACCCATTTCATACCAAGAAGTTCACCAATTGTTTGCAAATGGATAATCTTGTCGTCCATGGCAACCTCGAGAAGCTTCTTTACTTCCTCTGTGGCTGGTACAATTACCTTTTCATTTTTCATGAAGCTATCCTCCTTCTCCGATTAACAGCAGCTATCTTCATGTGGGATAATTTTAGCATCATCTTGCTTTTGTAAGTTCGGAATTGATTTCGCTGATTCGCCGCTGGAGAGGATCAATTTTCTTTTCGATTTCTCTCTTAGCTGCATCCATTCTATCAACAACTTTTTTCAATTCGGTATTGGCTGCATCAATCTTTTCCTGGACAGTCTTTTTTTCTTTCCCTTTGAACAGCCCGATAGCACTCTTTTCTGCGTTTAATGCATTGATATGTCCTTGTATGTTTTCTTTCTCTGCGCTTCCAGGGATAGTGCTCATCTCAACTTTCAGAGCTGAAGTCTGCTCTTCTAAAGCTGCTTTTTCTGCTTCAAGGGTAGCTTTTTCATCTGCGTGCTCTGCCCAGTAATCATCAAAACGTTTTTTGGCTGCTTCTTTTTCTTCCTGTTCCTTGGAGTCTTTGATAGCTTTTATTTTTGCTTCATAATCACGGATTAATCCTCTACGGACATTTTTCGCTTCATCCGTTAGACTCCATTCTTTATGCCAACTTTTACCCCAATCAGTAATGTTATAGTCCCAAGAGCACGATTCATTAGCTGCTTTATGAATAAAAATCAAATTTTCATAACGCTGAATATCTTCTTCGTCATCTTCATCACAAAGACTAATTGCCTTTTCCACAAGAGAGGTGCAATAGCCAACTCTCTTTATGAAACTCTGCCACTCGTACTTTCCGGCTCTATCATCGGAGTCATCGGGATCTCCATTGTAATCCGGCCAAATAACATTCTGCCACGCCTGTACTACCGATTGATTAATGAGAGTTGCAATTGGAGCCATAATCTCGGAAAGAGGAATTAAGACACCAGTTTGAGAGAGAAAGGTGACCACTGTACTTAATATTGATGTAATGTCAGAGATAAAGCCATTAGCTTCTTCTTCGTCAGGCCACTTTGCAAAGCGATCAGCTCTTAAAGAAATCATTGCAGCAGAAAGTTTTTTTATCTGACCTTTTGCCTCCTCCACAAGCTCATCCTTTACATCGTCAGGAGCGTTATTGATGGCCTTAATAAACGCAGCGACACCTTCATCTACTCTTGAGTTTTGCAAAGAAGATTGCCATGCAACCGCTTCGCCTTTCAACATCCAAGCTTTATAATTTGTTGGCTCGATCTCAATAATTTTATTACAATAAGATTCCGCTTCTGCATTATTGCCCGCATCTTTCGCGCTTTGAGCCATTTCCAAATAGTTCGCAATCATATGAGAATTATCCACGCGCACAGTACCTTTGATTTCCTGAACTTTTTCTTTCATTCGATCAGCACTATGCACCATACCACAACTGTCGCATACAGCAATCCCACCAGCACCCATAATCAATTTTCCGCCACAAATATCGCAAACCAATGCCGCCATATTATTTCCTCCTAATATTTATTTGAAAATCTTACATTTTTTGTTTCGCTCATCCAAAAGCGAATTGAGTTCCGCAATAATCTCGGCTCTGCTTGCCGCCGTTTTCAGTTCTGCGGCTTTTACCGAGATTCTATTCTCCAAATCAACTAACTGCTCATTGCTCATAGGATCAGAAAACCGGATTTTTTCCGCAAGCTGCATAAGCGCAGCCTTAATCTCTGAATCCTTTTCTCCATTTGCCAACAATTCAATGTCCGCTTGAAGTTCCCGGACATAGAAAACCTTTTTCTGAGCTTTTGCATCAACTCGCTTGATTTCGCCTCGCCCTATATCGGCGGCAATCATGCTCACAGCTGAAACGCCGACGATAACTGCACAGGCAACAATTGCACCCCAAACAGGAAGTGCCGGGACGAACATGAATACGGCAAATGCAATGATTTGAATTATAAGATATACAATACCAATGTGAACAATAGGGAAGCCAAGAAACTTACTTTTCAATGTTTCCTCTCTTCCAAGCGCAATTTTCCAAATGCCTAACTGTGCAGCAAATGCAATAACGGTAAATGCATACGAAATCCAGAATGTTCCCGTTTTTGCGGTTGGGACAGCAAAAGCAATCACGCTAACCAGAACAAACAGAATCGCGAGAATTGCGTATCCTTTTGTGCTATTCTTTTTCATCATCAGCCCTCCCTCTTTGCGCCGCATTTCGGACAGAATTTACCGGGCTTGATAAACTTGAATCCACATTTTATGCAAGTATCAGATGGGACTTGTGGTGCCCCACATTCGTCGCAAAAAGTCGCGTCCGGTGTAAGCTCTGCGCCACATTGGTCGCAGAATTTAGCGGTTACGGTTTGTGGTTGTGCATTTCCCATCCCTGCAAAAGCATCAGAAACCACACCACCAACCATACCACCCACGGTGCCGCCTACGCCTGCCATCATTCCCAGACCAATGCCCATATTTGAGAACTGCCCAGCAGCTTCGTTTTTTGCTGCATCCTGTGCCACATCAAAGCCACGCTCCTGCTGATAGGTGTAACCCTCTTGCATACGCTTAGTTGCCTGTGCCTGCGAATCAATAACCACCTTTTGCGCTTCGGTTTGGGCATGAATCACACCAGTCTGTTGCTGCAATTTTGCTTCGGTAATATCAGCGTACTGACGGAAATGCAGTTCTTTGAATTTCTCGTACTGAGGATCTCCGTCAGGCTTAACAATAGTGGTAATGTAAAAGCGTTTCAGCTGTACGCCGTAATCAAGGAAATCGGGGGTCAGACGGGTACAAATATCCGCTGAGAATGATTCAAGCTGTTCGTCGATCTCAAAGATATTGATGGCATTCACTCGCATCGTTTGAGCAATATAGGTTTTCACCTTTGTCATCAAAATGCTGCGAAAATAGACGGTAAGTTGCTGGCGATCCAACACGCGCTCTGTACCAACTAACTTGATGAGTAGTTTGCGGGAATCATCCACGCTTAGGGACATCTCACCACTTGCACCAATGGACAAGGGGAACTTGTATGTAGGCTCTATATACTGTACCTTGCTGTCCGTTCCCCAGCGAATCGCCATTTGCTCTGTCTTATTGATGAAATAAACCTCGCAATGAAAGGCTGTTTTTCCATCCGTAGGAATATTGATCAATCTGCGCAGAAGTGGAATGTTCTGTGTTTCCAATGTGTGTCTGCCCGGGCCGAACAAATCCAGCGCTTGACCGTTTAGAAAGAAAATCGCTTCCTGTGACTCATGAACAATCAGCTGCGTTGTAGTATTGAAATCTTCACACGGATGCTTCCATATGAAAGTGCTGTTGTCACCCTCATATTTGATAATATCAGCGATTTGTGCCACAATTCCTCACTCCAATCTATAAATATAAAATCAGCCCCATGCATCAGCATAGGGCGGTTGGTTGGCCAAAATGCAGCTGGCAGCCACCGTTTCCGGAACAGGCCCTATAGCTTTGCGTCACAGTCTTTCGACTGATTTGCCTTTTTGTTTCAGTTTGTCAAATGGTGTACTTTTTGACACTCTTTTTATATTTACCAGAATAGCACGAAATTCCTGATTCTGCAATATGTGTTCGTCAAGTAAAAATGTTAGCAAAAGGTCCCCAAAAAGGTTAGCACCTTAGAGCACCTAATGGATTGTTTGTTCAACCGGCCTCGGAGACCCAACTCTGTACTTACTGGGACCAAACAGGTGGGGACCCAGAGTTCACATTTTGGAGGGCACGGGACCAAACAGGACGAGGCCCAATGCTCACATTTTGGAGCGCTTTTTTTCAGCGAGTGCGCTGGCGCTGCATGGACTGGGTAAGCCGGTAGCTTTCGCCGGAGAAGATCACAATGTGAGAATGGTGGATTAGCCGGTCAACCAGCGCTGCCGTCAGGCGGTTGTCGCCAAAGACGGTGTTCCACTGCGAGAATTCCAGATTGGAAGTAATAATGAGGCTCTTGCGTTCATAGCAGTCGGAGATCACCTGAAACAGCAGTTCTGCAGCGTCCTTGTGCAGCGGCACGAAGCCAATCTCGTCAATCACAATGAGCTCCACTTTTTTCAGCGTGCCGAGGTAGTTGTTCAGCGTGCCCTTGTTGTTTTTCTCCAGAAGGATGTTGGCAAGGGACGCCGCCGTATAAAAGCGGACACGCCGTCCTTCTTGGCAGGCTTTCAAAGCAATGGCCGTGGCGAGATGCGTTTTCCCGGTGCCAACGGTGCCCATAAAAATGAGATTCTCCTTGTGCGTGAGAAACTGGAGTTCCTCCATATACTCAGCCGTCAGGCCGCTTGGAAGCTCAATGACGGGAGTCCACACAAAATCATCCAGCGTTTTTAGTACACGGAAACCGGCGGTTTTCACCATGCGGTTAATCCTGTTGGCTTCACGCTCTTTCATCTCCAGCTTCAGCAGGTCGGTCACATATTGCTCTGTACTTTCAAACTGGACGGAGCGCCATTCCTTGGCCATGCCGCCCAACTTCACCTGTCGCATCATCAGCTCAATTTCCTCATACATTTGCGTCACCTCCCATCAGCCCGTCGTAGGCGGAAAGATTGGGATTGTAATGCAGTGCCGGGGAACCGAGCAGCTTGAGTGGATCAGGACGGTATTCCTTCTTTGCAATCATGTAATAGCACAAGTAGTAGCGGCGATATTATTTCACCTCCCGGCGCTTCTGCCAGACGATTTCGTATCCCAGCGCATCGGCCAGCTCCACAGCCTCGCCATAGCGGAGCGAGCCGCGCTTGAGCTTGCCGGACAGGTTGGGGACGCTGCTGCTCCAGCCGTATTCGTCCGCAAGATAATCAACCACCTCGCTCATGGTCATGCCCGCCCGGACAATGTAAGATTTGATTTCGTTTCTGTAATTCTCATTCTTTTTCATATGGGCAAATGTCCTCCTTGTTCGTTTGCCCTGCGGCAGAATGGGTGCGCCGATAGGCGATACCCATTCGCCGCAGAGTATGGTTTTTGTGAAAGTCGGTTTCTGTTCAGATTACCGCCCATGATGCCCTGTTCATATAGGGGCTTGTTCGGTTTCGCTGCTCTGTGTGACATTTTGTAAAAGTGCGAAAATGCAAGCGTGCCCGTGAACTGTGTTCGCCCTGCAGTGCAACGCTCTTTGATGTGGATAGGGATAGGAAAGGAAGCGATTGTTCGCGGATTTCACTACCCTTGATTTTCGTCTTGCTTTTTTAGTGCCGTTCTCCCCCGAATGCCGTTCCTGCCCGGTCATCTCACCCGGCGTATCCCCGGCTTTGGCACGCTCTCCGCAGTTGTGGACAAAATGTCCACAAGTTGCAGGGTCATGGCGGTGCTTCACCAGTCGGCATATCCCATTCGGACGGTCATACAATTTTCAAGCTGCAAATGTCTGTTGACAGGTACATTGTAGCGAAAAAGCACGCCATTTCCCGTATATCCAAAAGGATGGAAAAGAGGGGCAAAACGCGAATATTTCCACGCTTATGGACAAGCTGTGCTATACTGAATATGCAGACAGGTATTGACAGGCGAAAGGGGGATACAGAAATGAATACAGCCTTAACCATACAAGAGAAATTAAAGGATTTGCGCGTGGCACAGGGCTTGACGCTGGAACAGCTTGCAGAGCAGACCGGGCTTTCAAAATCCGCCCTCGGCAAGTATGAGAGTGATGAAGTCCGGGACATCAGCCCCTATGCCATTGTCCAGCTTGCGGATTTTTACAAGGTATCCACGGATTATCTGCTGGGTGTCGCTGAAAACAAAAATCACCCAAACACAGAGCTTGCGGCTCTGCATTTGAGTGATGATGCGATTGATGTATTAAAAGCCGGTAAATACAATCACCGCCTGCTGTCAGAAATCCTCTGCCACAAAGATTTTCAGCGCATGATGCTTGATGCGGAGATTTATGTGGACAGGATCGCGGATATGCGGGTCAATGATATGAACGCCATGCTGGAAGCAGTGCGGCAGATGCTGCTTGCCAAGCAAGAGGGAAAGCAAGATGATTTGTACCTTCGGACATTGGAGTTGGCACAAGTGCGAGAGAATGAATACTTCGGCCATGTGGTTTCCCGCGATTTGACCGACATTCTCTGTGACATTCGGGAAGATCACAAGCCCGATACGACCACGGCAGACGAACCATCCGTCGCGGCGCAGATGCAAAATCAATTACAAGCTGCTATGAATTTCGAGGGCAGCGCCGACGAAAAGAAAGCGCGGGCGTTCCTCACAACCTTTGGCATTGACTATGATGCTATCTCCAAAGAACAGTTTGTTAATCTGATTGAAGTTCTCAAGCTGTCCAAACACATGAAAAGCCCAATCAGCCAGCGAGGCAAGGTAAGCCCTTATCAATCTCACGGAAAAGGCAAGAAGAAACACAAATAAGCAAAAAAATATGCTGGGCAAGGTTGTTTTCAACCCTGCCCAGCATATTTTTTCACCTAATCCCGCATGACAGTTGCCCATAAGTGTTGTGATTTTTCATCGACTGTTTTATGGGCAACCGCCTTAATGGCCGGTTCTTTTCTTTAATCCGCAATTTTATTAGGTCTTACTAAAGGACTATCGATTCGCCGTTTTTTATTTCGATAGAGTTTCCGGGGAGATCGCCGTATTTCTCGACAGGTTCGCTGGAGACTATTCTTACCCCGTCTCTCTCGTAAAGAAACAGGGCGTGTTCCGTGTCGTTCGTCTCTGCGTTTTGCCTTATCGCCCAGACGTTTTCATAGTCCGTGAGAAGCGCGTTTATCGACGTGTAGCGGTAGTTCTCCGCCACAAAGGCCGCAGTTATTTCTAGAGCTCTCTTCGTTTCATATATCTCGAGATTGCTGACCAGAAGCTCGAGATATCTCTGCGTATCAGTCGTTCCTTCATCGCTAGCGAAGTCGTATATCGTTCCGTTGTGGCAGAAGGCGTAGTTCCTTCCCCTGACTGTGGCGTAGAAGGGATGAACGTGTTCAAGATTGACAACGTATCCCTTTGAGGCCTTT
>Ga0209605_1004485_pt1 | contig 11417 bp, 6 predicted proteins | sample AD_UKC035_MetaG_FD_184408 | JGI IMG/M metagenome (GOLD analysis project Ga0209605, IMG submission 184408) | Active sludge microbial communities of municipal wastewater-treating anaerobic digesters from USA - AD_UKC035_MetaG (SPAdes) (version 2) | ecosystem: Engineered > Bioreactor > Anaerobic >...
GAATGGTATTCATCATCATTATTCATCGATAAAGTTTGAACCCGGGTTTAGCTACGAATATTTTACAGCATTGGTAAACGGAAGTGATGAAAAGCTTTTGCCGCTAACGGATAATATGAGCAAAGATGATTTGCTGAATATGTTACAGGGAATAATGTTTGATCCGACTGTGGATGCATCTATAGTTGATTTGCGTTCGGGGATTGATAATGTAAAATCGTCTGCCAATAATTTTTATGAAGGTGTAACGCAAAAAGAAGTGGAGGCATTTTACGAAAATAAAAAGGATGCTTCGCTAACAGAGCAACCTTCGTGGGGTTTAAATTCGAAATTGCTGAAAGAGAATAATGCACTGGTGGAGAAGGTTTGGAAAGTGGGTGGCATGTACGACAAGGCTTTGACACAGGTGGTGTTTTGGCTTGAAAAAGCGGTGACAGTGGCGGAAAACGATAATCAGAAAAAGGCATTGTCACTATTGGCAGAATATTATAAAACAGGCGATTTGAAAACGTATGATGATTATTGTGTGGCCTGGGTGAATGATACGGAATCGAGAATTGATTTTGCGAATGGATTTATAGAGGTGTATCAGGATGCGATAGGGAAACGCGGAGCGTATGAGGCGGTGCTGAGCTTGAAAGATATGGAAGCGAGTAAGCGCATACAAAAAATATCGGAACAGGCGCAGTGGTTTGAAGATAACTCTCCGTTGATGGAGGCGCATAAGAAAAAAAATGTGACGGGAATTTCAGCCAAGGTAATAACGGTGATCAACGAAGTGGGCGATGCCGCACCTACGACTCCGATTGGTATTAATTTACCCAATCAGGAATGGATACGTGAAAAGGTTGGGTCGAAGTCGGTATCGTTAGGAAATATAGTTGATGCCTATAATGCAGTGAAGGCTAAGAGCCCTGTTACGGGAGAGTTTGCAGCTAGCGCAGAGGTGATAGAACGTTTGAAAAAGCATGGAACACTGGCGGCTAATTTACATACGGATATGCATGAAGTAATTGGTCATGCATCAGGTCGAATAAATGACGGAGTTGGAAATACGGATGTGACTTTAAAAAATTATGCAAGTGCTTTGGAAGAAGCGCGTGCAGATTTGGTGGCGCTGTATTATATTATGGATCAGAAGTTGATTGATATTGGGGTGATGAGTACGTTGGATGTGGGTAAGGCGGAGTACGACTCGTATATAATGAATGGATTGATGTTGCAGTTGAATCGAATAAAATTGGGCGATAAGATACAGCAAGCACACATGAGGAACCGACAACTGGTGTCGGCTTGGGTACTGGAAAAAGGTGCCGGTGAAAAGGTGATTGAGAAGGTGAAGCGTGAAGGCAAAACGTATTTTGTGATTAACGATTATGATAAGTTGCGCACCTTGTTTGGTGATTTGTTGAGAGAAATACAGCGGATAAAATCGGAGGGTGATTATAGTGCAGGAATGAATTTGATAGAAACCTATGCGGTGAATGTTGATCAGGAATTGCACAAGGAGGTGCTGGATCGGTTTGAAAAATTAAACATTGCACCTTATAGTGGTTTTATTCAAGCGCGATTAGTTCCGGTGATGCAAGAAGAAAAGATAGTGGATGTGAAAATTGAATACCCGGATAATTTTGTTGATCAAATGCTTGAGTACGGGAAGGACTTTTCGTTTTTGCCGGTGATGAATTGATTATAATCGATATAAAATGTAAAGCCGTCTTTAAATAAGACGGCTTTTTTTGTTTCCAACCTTTTGCATTTCTCCAAATACATTAACTACCTTTAATTACTCAATTTTCAAAAGAAGTAACCCTTATGAAAAAAGCATTACTCTTAACAACGATTTGTTTTTTTCACATTCATACATTAAAAGCACAGGTGGTCATTGAATGGCAAAAATGCCTTGGAGGAACAGGTGTCGATGAAGCTAATTCCATCAAACAGACCACTGACGGGGGCTATGTGCTAGCAGGTGTAACCACTTCAAATAATGGCGATGTATCGGGCAATCATGGAGGATATGATTACTGGGTAGTAAAATTAGACAGCATAGGCAATCTTCAATGGCAAAAATGCTTGGGTGGATCCTTTTCTGATTGGGCGCATTCCATCCAACAGACCACTGACGGGGGCTATGTGGTGGCAGGAGGGACAGAGTCTTTTAATGGCGATGTAACGAGTAATCATGGAGATTTTGATTACTGGATAGTTAAATTAGACAATATAGGCAATATACAATGGCAAAAAAGCTTTGGAGGAACTAGTTTCGATTTTGCATATTCCATACAACAGACTACAGATGGAGGCTTTGTGGTGGCGGGTAGAACCAATTCTAATGATGGCGATGTATCGGGCAATCATGGAGGACATGATTACTGGGTAGTAAAGTTAGACAGCATTGGTAATATACAATGGCAAAAATGCCTGGGGGGAACAGATGAAGATGCAGCTAATTCCATCCATCAAACCACTGATGGAGGCTATGTGGTGGCGGGATGGACCGAGTCTAATGATGGCGATGTATCGGGTTATCATGGAAATTATGATTGCTGGATAGTAAAATTAGACAGCGGTGGAACCTTTCAATGGCAAAAATGCCTGGGGGGAACAGGACAAGATTATGCGTATTCCATACAACAGACTACAGATGGGGGCTATGTGGTGGCAGGACATACTCGTTCTAATGATGGCGATGTGTCGGGCAATCATGGAAATTATGATTACTTGGTAGTAAAATTAGACAGCCTGGGAAATATACAATGGCAAAAATGCCTGGGGGGAACAAATGGTGATGGGGTTTCTTCCATCGAACAGACCACTGACGGTGGCTATGTGGTAGCGGGAAATACTTATTCCAACAATGGCGATGTGTCGGGCAATCATGGAGGTGTTGATTACTGGGTAGTAAAATTAGACAGTGTTGGAAATATACAATGGCAAAAATGCCTGGGTGGAACAGGACAAGATTATGATTATGCGTATTCCATACAACAGACTACTGACGGAGGCTATGTGGTGGCGGGATATAATCAATCCAATGATGGCGATGTTACGGGTAATCATGGCGATAGGGATTACTGGGTAGTAAAGTTAACTACTGATGTTAATCAAATAATCGGCAAATTGTATGCGGATCTCAATAGCAATAATGTACAAGATCTAAGCGATCCGTTTTTAATAAATAGAAAACTAACAGAACAAAGCACAGGTAGATTTACTTTTAGCGATGCTAATGGAAATTATAATCTTTCCGTTTTAGATAGTGGAATGTTTTCAGTTTCTCCTTCGCTCGTTAATTATTATACCGCCTCTCCTACAAACCATTCTGCTGTCTTTACGGGAATATATCAAACAGACTCCTTAAATGATTTTGCCTTTCAACCCACGGGAATTTATAACGACTTATGTTTGAGCATTAGCCCTATGGGGCCATTCCGTTCAGGTTTCAATGCCTCTTATATGATTAATTATAGTAATGTAGGAACTACCACTATTAATAATATTAACATAACATTTTATCTCGATACCAATCTAACCTATGTCTCTTCAAATACAGTTCCAAGTAATGTAGCTAGCGATAGCATTGTTTGGAATATAGGGAGCTTGTCGCCATTTCAAAGTGGAAGTGTTTTGGTAACAGTAAATGTAAACTTAGGAGTACCCATCGGTTCGCTCATCAATTCATGGGCTACGATAGAGCCTAAAGCAGGCGATGCTTATCCGGGTAATAATAATGCCTTGTGGGAAGTATTTACTATAGGATCATTTGATCCGAACGACATATTGGTTGATCAGGAAATATTGTTCAATACACAGTTTCCCAATCCGCCTTATTTGGAATACATAATCCGTTTTCAAAATACCGGAAACGATACTGCCTTTACCGTAAGCATACAAAACAACATTTCAGAATTGTTGGATGTTTCGAGTTTTGAGTATCTGGCTTCGTCACACCCTATGAGTATGAGCTACCAAAACCACTCTCGATTGTTTACTTATACTTTTGACAATATACTTTTGCCCGATAGCAATATCAACGAACCTGGCAGTCATGGTTTTGTGCGTTACAGAATAAGACCAAATTATAATTTAGCAGTAAACGACAGCATTAAAAACTCTGCAGCTATATATTTTGATTTTAATGCACCTGTGCTAACCAATACCGCAATAACTACTGTAACAACATTTGTTGATTTAATCAACGTAGAGCAAAACAAACAGCAGATAAAGTTGTATCCCAATCCGGCAAACGATGTATTGCATGTAGAAAGTAATATTGCATTGCATGAGCTGAATGTTTACGATGCCTTGGGCAGATTGCTGATAACAAAACAACAAAGCAAAACTCCCACAACACAAACAACACTGAATGTGAATTCACTGAGCAATGGCATCTACATCATAGAAGCGCAAAGCAAATCGCAAAGCATCAAAGCCAAGTTTGTGAAGCGGTAAATTAAGCAAAAAAAAGCTCCTCTGTTTCGGAGGAGCCATAAGCGGTCTGGACGGGACTCGAACCCGTCTCGTCATTCAGACGAGATGACAGGCTGTTTAATTTTTATTAATTAGTTTTTCAATCGATTTATGATTCAATCTTTTCAACCGCCTTTCTTCTATTAATGCATCTCTTTTATTATCAAGTTCTTTTTGATAAACCAATTTCCAAGGGCCTTTTAATGAAGTATATTTTCCTTCTGATGAGATATGCTCTGCTAGCCTACGAACCACATTTGTAGAATATCCTTTATAATAAATACCATCAGGGTTTTTTATGATATAAACAAAATGATGGGCTTGTTTCATTTCTTCATAACAAAAAAGCTCCTCTGTTTCGGAGGAGCTTTAAGCGGTCTGGACGGGACTCGAACCCGTCTCGTCATTCAGACGAGATGACAGACGGTTTAATTTTTATTAATTAGTTTTTCAATCGATTTATGATTCAATCGTTTCAACCGCCTTTCTTCTATTAATGCATCTCTTTTATTATCAAGTTCTATTTGATAAACCAATTTCCAAGGGCCTTTTAATGAAGTATATTTTCCTTCTGATGAGTTATGCTCTGCTAGCCTACGAACCACATTTGTAGAATATCCTTTATAATAAATACCATCAGGGTTTTTTATGATATAAACAAAATGATGGGCTTGTTTCATTTCTTCATAACAAAAAAGCTCCTCTGTTTCGGAGGAGCATTAAGCGGTCTGGACGGGACTCGAACCCGTCTCGTCATTAATGACGAGATGACAGACTGTTTAATATTCTCCTTGTTAAAAATAAACAAAAAAGCTCCTCTGTTTCGGAGGAGCTTTAAGCGGTCTGGACGGGACTCGAACCCGCGACCCCATGCGTGACAGGCATGTATTCTAACCAAGCTGAACTACCAGACCTATTTGGTATTTGGATGTGCCAAACACGTATGATTTTGTTTGGGAGCACAAAGGTACATTTTTTTAGATATGAACAAATAGTGTTTTGTTCTTTTTAAAGCATTTTTTGCCTTTTGATGAGATAGGGTAATAATACCTGACGATAGCCTAAATGGATGTCGGCCTCAACAAAATCGATATGATACTGCGCACATCTGAGTTTAAGTTCGTGTTTGAACTGCGCCACTGCTTCTTTGTATTTTTCTTTTACGGAAGCGGCATGCACTTTTATTTTTTCATTGGTTTCAACATCAATGAACAAATATGGTTTGTTGTCGAACATAAATTCAAGTTCTTTTTGCTTGTCGGTAACATGAAATAAGACTACTTCGTGCTTGTTGTATTTGAGGTGTTGGAGCGCATTAAAGAGTTCGTTGCTGTTGGAATGACTTTCAAACATATCGCTAAAAATAACCACTAAAGAACGCTTGTGAATTTGTTCGGCTATTTGATGTATGCTTTGAGCAGCAGAAGTGCCTTTTTTGTTTTCCAATTGATTGTTATCGATGGCTTGTTCAAGCAAATGATACAACAATTTGTGATGCACAAGATTGGATTTGGCAGCGGTGTGTTGCTCAACGGATTCGGAAAAAATGCTGAGCCCTACAGCATCGCGCTGCATGCGCAAGAGGTGCATGATGGCAGCCGCACAATGTGCTGAAAAGCTGATCTTGTTCAACAGCCCTTGCTTTTGTTCTTTCACTTCGGGGTAGTGCATGGAAGAAGAATTGTCGATGATGATTTGACATCGAAGATTGGTTTCTTCTTCGTAGCGTTTGACAAAGAGTTTATCGGTACGACCAAATAAACGCCAATCGATATGCCGTGTGGATTCTCCTTTGTTGTACAAACGATGTTCGGCAAATTCGACTGAAAAGCCATGAAAGGGACTTTTGTGCAGTCCGGTTATGAACCCTTCAACGACCTGCTTGGCCAGCAGCTCAATAGAACCGATTTGCTGAACTTGTTGTTTTTCAATAGGCATAACTGATTCCGTAAACGGAAAGAAAAATCAAATGTTGCGAAAGTTTAGACCTGTGCTTCAATCTTTTCGGCCAAAACCGATTTAGGAACAACGCCCACTTGCTTGTCCACTACTTTACCATCTTTAAAAAGCAAAAGTGTTGGGATATTTCTAATTCCGAATTCTCCGGGAACTTTACTATTATCGTCCACGTTCATTTTTCCAATTACTGCTTTACCATCAAAATCACCTGATAGCTCTTCAACGATAGGTCCGATCATTCGACAAGGGCCACACCACTCTGCCCAAAAATCAACCAATACCGGTTTGTCGGATTTAAGTACTACTTCTTCAAAATTGTTGTCTGTAATTTCAATTGCCATATTATTTATATATCTATTTGAGGTTAAAAATACTATTTCTTACGATTCTATATTATAATCTACACCCTCTAAATTATTAATTTGTTCAAACAAAAGTTTGTCGTAGTGGGTTCGATATTTTCTACTAACAGAATTTACGGTCCAATTGTTTTCATCGCAATGCAACATCATTTTTAGTGGTATGTCGCCTTTGTTGTCTTCCATTATTTGATTGAGAATCTCAATACTTTTTTGGTTAATTTTTTGTGTTCGCAGATGCAAAACAATGGACTTTGCCATTTTCTTACCTATTTCTGCCAGCAATTCAATATGATGTATTTTAAATTGCATTTGATCGCTACCATAAAAACGCTCTTTGTAGATTCCTCTTAAAAAAATAAAGAGATCGTTTTCGAGCAGATGTTTGAATTTAAGATAGTCTTTTCCGTATAGGGCCAGACTAATTTTACCGCTTTTGTCTTCTACATCAAAGTTGACATAGCCGTTTCCGTTTTTAGCGATGCGATGATTGACTGAAGAAATGATTCCGGCAAAGCGCAGTTCTTTATTGGCTCTATTTTCAATTTCGCTTACGGTAGTGTTGCAGAAATATTTGAGTTCATCGCGATAAGTATCTAGCGGATGCCCGCTGATATAAAAACCGATGACTTCCTTTTCGAGGCCAAGTCTTTGATGTTCGGGCCACATTTCACATTCGGGCAATGTGGGTTTTGGCACTTCAACATTCAGTCCCATGTCGAATAATGAGGTTTGCGAAGAATTCTTTTTTTCGATCAGTGAATTACCATAGGCCATCAGAAGTTCAATTCCGTTTCGTTGTTCGTTGAGCGCATGAGCAAAATATTGTGAACGCTTGTGCTCTTTGAAACAATCGAAAGCACCTGCAAGAATCAAACTCTCGATTGATTTTTTATTGACACTTTTTAAATCAACCCGCTCCATAAACTGATACACATCGGTGAAATTTCCGTTTTCATTTCTTTCTTTGATGATGGCATCGGCTGCCATTTCGCCAACGCCTTTAATGGCTGCCAAACCAAAACGGATGGAACCATTTTTATCTACAGAGAAATTAGATCGACTTTCGTTCAAGTCGGGCCCAAGCACTTTTATTTTCTTGCTTCGGCATTCTTCCATAAAGAAACTGATTTTATCGATGTTGGATAAACTGTGCGTAAGCACCGAAGCCATAAACTCTGATGGGTAGTTGGCTTTGAGGTATCCGCTGTAGTACGCCACTAAAGCATAGCAAGTAGAGTGCGATTTATTAAAGGCATAACTGGCGAATGCTTCCCAGTCGGTCCAAATTTTTTGGAGTATAGTGTCTTTGTATCCATTGGCTGTTCCCCCTTCCAGAAATCTGTTCTTTAGTTTATCCAGTTCGTTCTTCTTTTTCTTACCCATAGCTTTGCGCAGCCCATCGGCTTCGCCTTTAGAAAAGCCGGCAATTTTTTGTGAGAGCAACATCACTTGCTCCTGGTAAACGGTTACTCCGTAGGTTTCTTTCAGCAATTCTTCCATGACCGGTAGATCGTAGTGGATTGCTTTGCGTCCATGCTTGCGATCGATGAACAAAGGCAAATGCTCCATAGGACCGGGTCGGTATAACGCAGCCATAGCTATAAGGTCATCAAAATTATCGGGCTTAAGCTCTTTCAAATATTTTTGCATTCCATCCGATTCAAATTGAAACACGGCATTGGTTTCGGCATTTTGAAACAAGGTGTATGTTTTTTTATCATCGAGTGCCAAGGTGTCTAAATCAATTTCGATTCCATGATTGGTCTTAATTAATTCAAGTGCATCGCGAATGATGGATAGTGTTTTTAGTCCAAGGAAATCCATTTTTAAAACTCCTGCAGATTCAATTATGTTTCCATCGTACTGACTGATGAGCATTTCGGTGTCCTTGGCTTTGAATAAAGGAATAACATCACTTAAATCCTTCGGAGCAATGATAACCCCTGCTGCATGTATTCCGGTTCCGCGTACCGATCCTTCGAGTTTAACCGCTTCTTGCAGAACTTGAGCTTTGAGGTCAGTTTCGGCATACATCTGTTTTAACAATGCAATATCTTTCAAATGATCACCATTAACACTCCATTTTGATTTTATATGATTTTCGTTTTCCTCAATAATGGTTTTCAATTTTATGCCCGGAATTTCAGGGACACGTTTGGCCAATTCATTCGATTCGTTCAGTGGAAGATCGAGTACACGCGCCACATCTTTTATACTCATTTTTGCAGCCATGGTTGAAAAAGTTCCAATATGTGCCACTTGGTGATGGCCATATTTTTCAACTACATAATCAATTACTTTTTGTCGACCTTCATCGTCAAAATCGGTATCGATATCGGGCATAGACTTGCGATCGGGATTTAAAAACCTTTCAAAAAGCAGATTGTATTTTATGGGATCGATATTGGTAATACCAATGCAATAGGCAACCACCGATCCGGCTGCTGAGCCCCTACCCGGTCCCACTACAACTCCCATATCTTTACCGGCTTTAATAAAATCGGATACAATTAAAAAATATCCGGCAAATCCCATGGTTTTAATAGTAAAGAGTTCAAAGTTAATGCGTTCTTCTACTTCTGCAGTTATTTGTCCGTATCGTGCCTTTGCTCCATCGTAGGTCAAGTCTTTTAAATACTCATCCATTGATTGATACGGTTTTGGTAAAGGAAAATTTGGAAGTAGAATTTCTTTTTCAAGCGAAAGCGGTTCTACTTTCTCAGCTACCAATACGGTATTCTCAACTGCTTCAGGAAAATCTTTAAATAATTCCTGCATCTCAGCTTTTGTTTTCAAATAAAACTGATCGTTGTAAAACGCAAAACGAGCTCCTTTTACTTTTGCCTCATTATCACCAAAATCTTTATTGGTTGGGGTACTTTTTTTCTCACCTGTGTTTATACATAAAAGAATATCATGTGCTTCGTTATCTTCTACATCCACATAATGCGCATCGTTTGATACTATCATTGGCACATTGTGCTTCAAACTCATCCTTTTTAAAAACTGATTCAACTTCTCTTGCTCCGGAATTCCATGTCGCTGAAGTTCTATATAGTAATCATCACCAAAAAGATTCAACCACCATTTAAATAGTTCTTCGGCCTCGGCTTCGCCTTTGCTATGAAAAGCTCGAGGCACTTCACCGGCCAAACAGCAAGTGGTTGCAATCAATCCTTCGTGGTAACGTAAAAGCAATTCCTTATCGATCCGTGGATATTTTCCGTACAGACCTTCTTGGTAGCCGAGCGTACATAGTTTGCTTAAGTTCTGATAACCGATTTGATTTTTAGCTAACAGAACTTGGTGATAGCGTATATCTTTCTGTCCATTCCCAAATTGTTGTTTGTGCCGATCTTCTACCAGATAAAATTCACAGCCGGCAATAGGCTTTATGTTGGCTTTGTTTGCAGCTGCCACAAACTTAAAAACACCAAACATATTACCATGATCGGTGATGGCTATTGCTTTCATGTCGTCTTTTACCGCTTTGGCAATCATTGCATCGATATCGGAAGCCCCGTCTAACAATGAATACTGACTGTGAACGTGTAAATGACAAAAATCTAACATGCAACTAACTGATTTTAAATGATTTAATTTAAATAATGGGTTATTGTAGCGAAACACCACAAGTGTTGTAAATATAGAACACGCCAAGCGATAATCCGAGCAAGATGAAAACTTCTTTTTTGAACTGAATTTTAATTGATTAGCGCTAAACTTTTCAACAAAGATTTTGGTTGGTTGTGAAAGGGAAAATTGTATCTTTGCGCTCCCGTTTGGAGACCGGGGTTTATAATTTGATCAAAAACAAAATAATTTAAAATGCCAACAAAAATTCGTTTACAAAGACATGGAAAAAAAGGCAGACCTTTTTACCATATGGTGGTGACTGATTCGCGTGCTCCGAGAGATGGTAAATATATTGAGCGTTTGGGAGTTTACAATCCATTAACGCAGCCTGCAACAATTGAAATTGACACCAACAGAACATTGGACTGGATGATGAAAGGAGCGCAACCTTCTGACACATGCAAAGCCATTTTATCCTATAAAGGATTACTGTTTAAAAAACACCTTCAAGTAGGTGTTTTAAAAGGTGCTTTAACACAAGAACAAGCTGATGAAAAATTTTCTCAGTGGCTTGAAGAAAAGAATTCTAAAATCAACAAAGCAACGGACGCTATTCATGCCGCACGCAATAAAAAGAAAGACGATCAATTTGCGGTAGAAACGAAGCAAAGAGAAGAAAAAGCAGCTCAAGTTCTTGCTAAAACAAGTGAGTTATCGGCTGAAGTAAGTGCTGAAGAAAACGCTGAGGATACTGTTGATGAAGTTGCTCCTGAAGCAAGTGCTGAAGTAACGCCTTCAACGGAAGAAGGCGCCACTGAAGAATCAACTCCCTCAGAAGAAGCGAACTAATATTAATTTAATATAAAGTTAATAAGGACTCCTGAGAAGGAGTCCTTTCTTTTTATTGACCATATGAATAGAAAAGATGTATTTGAATGGGGCCGTGTAATTAAAACACATGGACTTAAAGGACAGCTGCTAATTGTTATTGATGCGGATAATCTTTCCCACTACGAGAACCTGGGATCAGTTTTAATACAAAAAAAA
>Ga0209605_1004500_pt1 | contig 11395 bp, 10 predicted proteins | sample AD_UKC035_MetaG_FD_184408 | JGI IMG/M metagenome (GOLD analysis project Ga0209605, IMG submission 184408) | Active sludge microbial communities of municipal wastewater-treating anaerobic digesters from USA - AD_UKC035_MetaG (SPAdes) (version 2) | ecosystem: Engineered > Bioreactor > Anaerobic >...
GCCGGCGGCGCCCGCGAAAGCGTCACCGTAGATATAGCCAAACCCGCTTTAATCGAGGCCGAACAGATTCTCAAGCTGAACGGCTTCGGCGGCCCGCACCACAAAATGGTCTGTTCAGACATGTACGACTATCTCAAGAACTGCCAGCCGGGCAGCTTCGATCTGGTCGTGCTCGACCCGCCGTCGATGGCCAAAAGCCGCAAGGATGTCGAAAAGGCTGTCAGGGCCTATCGACGCCTCAATCTCGACGGCGTCAGAGTCGTCAAAAAGGGTGGCCTTCTGTTTACCGCTTCATGCAGCAGTCAGGTATCGCGCAGCGAATTTCTCGATGCGGTGCGCGAGGCAATTGCCGCTTCCGGCCGCCAGGCTCAGATCGTTCACGAATCTTTTCATGCTCCCGATCATCCTACCGCCCTCGCCCACCCAGAAGGTTCCTATCTCAAGGGCCTGCTGCTGCGGGTTTACTAAGGCGGTTAAAATATGCAGTCACGTAAAACCATAGATGTTGCCGCCGCCGTTCTCATTCACGACAACCGGGTGCTGCTGGCCAAACGCCGGGGCGGCCACCTCGACAACCTCTGGGAATTTCCCGGCGGCAAGCTCGAAGTCGGCGAAAGCGCCGAACATGCGGCAAAACGCGAACTGCATGAAGAGCTCGACATCAGCATTGTTGCCGAAAAAACCATGCTGGTGCTCGAACATGCTTACCCCGACATTACCGTCAGGCTGCACTTCGTGAAATGCCGCTTTTCTGACGCATTCGAAGAATGCCTGCAGAAAACCATGAAAAACCCTGAAGTCGGCTGGTACACGCCGCACGACTTCCCGCTCGAAGAATTCTGCCCCGCCGACCGCATCGCCGCCATCAATCTTCCGTGGCCACAAATAATACAAAACGAGGAAAGAAATGACTGAAAAACCCCTGATTCTGGTAATCAACCCCGGCTCGACTTCAACCAAAATCGCCCTCTACAAAGGTGAAGAGCCATACAAGGAACTCGACATCACCCACTCTGCCGCTGACCTGGCTGGCTTCGGCAACAATCTCGAACAGCTCGACTTCAGATTTTCTGCCGTCGAAAAGGCACTTGCCGACTGGGGCTGCAAACCCTCTGACCTGAAAGCCGCCATTGGCCGCGGCGGGCCGCTTAAACCACTCAGCGGCGGTGTTTATCATGTTGGCGAATCGCTGATGAGCGATCTGCAGTCAGGCAAACTTGTCGATCATGCTTCGATTCTCGGTGGTCTGATTGCCTGCCGTGTTGCGAAAACGGCGGGAATACCGGCATTTATCGCTGACCCGGTTTCGGTCGATGAATTCGATGACATCGCCAGAATCAGCGGCTACCCTGAAGTTCCGCGCATTTCACTCTCGCACGCTCTCAACATCAAGTCAGTAGTTGCCGAAGTCGCCCGCGAAGACGGCAAAAGACCCGAAGACGTCAACTATATCGTCGCCCATCTCGGCGGCGGTATCTCGATTGCAGCCCATCGCAAGGGTCGCCAGGTAGACGTCAACAACGCCAACGACGCCGGCCCCTTCTCACCAGAGCGCTGCGGCACCCTGCCGCTTGGTGGTCTGCTGAAAATGGCCTTCAGCGGCAAATACACCATGAACGAACTGAAGAAGCAGCTGGTCGGCAAAGGCGGCCTGGTAGCCCATCTCGGCACCTCTGACTGCCGCGAAGTCGTCAAACGCATCGAAGCCGGCGACGCGAAGGCCAAACTGGTTCTTGAAGCCATGGCCTATACGATTGCCAAAGAAATCGGCGCCATGGCAACTGTTTTAAAAGGCGAAATCGACGCGATCATTCTCACCGGCGGCATCGCCCAGAACCCGTATGTGGTCAGATGCATAACCGAGCGGGTTTCGTTTCTCGCTCCGGTCAGAATGAAGCCCGGTCAGAACGAGCTCAAGGCTCTGGCAGCACACGCCTGCCGCGCCCTTGCAGAACCCGCAATCGTCAAAGAATACTGATAAACGCACCAGCTCGAGCAGGCGGCGTTATCAGCCACAGATCAACACCGATAAACACTGATACATCCTGAAAATGGTTATTATCGATAAAATACCCCTCAAGGAGAGAATATGAATTTTGCAGATATCGACAAACTTCTCGGCACTCGCCGGGTTCCGCTCGCAGTATGCATGCCCGAAGAAACCGATACGGTCATGGCCGCTTATGAAGCCAGCAATCTCGGCTTCGTCGAATGTATCTTCGTCGGCAACCAGGAAACCATCAAGGGTTACATAGATCAGGCCGCACCCGGTTTTAAACCAGAGATCATTCACGCCGCGACCCCTGAAGAAGCCGCTTTCAAATCAGTCGAACTGGTGCGCACCAACCGGGCCAGCGCCCTGATGAAAGGCAATATCTCGACCCCGATTCTGCTCAAGGCAATTCTGAACAAAGAAACCGGCATCAAAAACTCCGATGTGCTTTCGCATGTTCTCGTCTTCGAATGGGAAAACAGCCTGCGCTTTCTCACCGACGGCGGCATGCTCCCCCACCCGACCCTCGAAGAAAAAATCGAGCTGATCAACAATACCAAAGCGCTCGCCAAAAAGCTCGGGTGCGATGTTCCCCGCGTTGCGGTTCTCTCATCTGTCGAAAAAGTGAACCCGAAAATTCAGAGCACTCTTGACGCCGCTGTTCTCGCCAAAATGGGCGAACGTGGTCAGTTCGGCAAAGACTGCATCGTTGACGGCCCGCTGGCTCTCGACAACGCCATTTCTCTTGAATCTGCCCATCACAAGGGCCTGTTCAACGAAGTGGTCGGCCGCGCCGACATTCTGATCGCTCCTGATATCGACACCGGCAATATTCTGGGCAAAACCCTGCTTTATTTCGGCAACACACCGGCCGGCGGCATGATCATCGGCGCCCGCTGCCCGGTAGTAATGCTCTCCCGTTCTGACGATCGCCAGACCCGTATCAATTCAATCAAACTGGCCCTGGCGGCCGGTAAAATGTAATAGAGTTCTCAAAAACCCAGTCAACAGACAAATTGCCATCCGGCTCAGGCGAAGAACATCGCTGCCGGGTGGCAATTTTGCCAATGCCGGGCCAACCCTGCGATATAGGCTGATAAAAACCCTGCCGGGTCGATAATGGCGCAGGCAATTATCTCGCCAGCCGCGCAGAAAAATCGTTTCGGGGTGTTCTTTGCCAAAAACCCTGGTGGCAACGAAACAGAGTTCATCCTTCTCTTCTTTTTCAGCTTTATCTCTGAAAATTGAGTAAACATCGAAGGTCGAATCGATCTGCCTGATTCTTTCCATGGTTTTTTGGGCCTTCAAAGGCTCTGCTGATCTGATATGGCAGCGATAAACACCGGCCAGGGCCGTCAGGTTGTTGCCGTCAAAGGCGATGGCGTCGAGAAAACGGCTGAGCGCACTTTCGACCTTGGAAATCTGGCCTTGACTGCCGGGCTTTTCGAGCTCAGCCTTGCTGAGCAGGTCGAGCCCTTCTTTGAGATTCATATCGAAAACCTGGGCTTCAAGAGCTTTTTTCAAACGCTGTGCCCGCGAATTGTTCGGGTTATTCTTGAGAACCGCCAGAACACAAGCATGCCCTTCCTTGAGGTGTTTCAACTTCTGCAGCGCCTCTGCCTTGGCAAGCAGCAGATCGGGGTGCAGCGGGTCTGTCTCGAGTCCCAGATTTACGACTTCGATCACCGCGTCATAATGAGCACTTTCTTCGTGTTTCTTTGCCGCAGCACAGGTTGCCTGCGAACGGGTCTCAGTGAGATCACGCCAGTACCGGCGCGCGTCGGTCAGGCGATTCTGAAAAAAACTCTGATGCTCTACGTCGCCAAGCTCAGTGTAAATCTGCACCAGCGCCTGAATTGCCGCAGTTTCATTCGGTTCAAAATCAAGAATGGCAATATAAGATCGAGCCAACCCCTCAAGGTCTTCGCGATGCGAGTGCCAGAAAGCCTTTGCGAATGGCGCAGTATTATCACGGTCATGCGCATCGGGGTTCTCTTCAATAAATCTTGAAGTTTTCGCGATCAACTGGTTCCACTGGGCCCGGCATTTATTAAGGCTATCCTGGATAACATCCTGGCGAAAGCGCTCATAATCATACTTATCATGCATGAATACAGGCCACTCGAAAAACAGACGGCGAAAATATTCGTAGGCTTCCTTTTTCTGACCCTGTTTTTCGCGCAAACGACCGAGACGATAAAAATAGGCGGCCGTTTCGCCATTCTGCTTTTTAAGTTCATCAAGCTGAGCCTGGGCGGCGTCAAAGCGCTCAAGCAGCAGGGCATCCTCGAACGCACCGTTAAAATCACGTTGTGCGTCGGTAAAGAATTCATTCTGTGGTTTCAGACCCTTTTCCGTTTTTTCAGCTGACATGGTCAGTCCTCATTGTTGCTTTCTTTTTTTGCTGTTTTAATATGATACAATAATACCACCAGATGCAACAATATTTTCAGGAAAGAGCGTGAGAGTACCAGATGTTTTCACAGATATCTGCCGCCACTATCGATGGGTTTGAGGCTCTGCCGGTTTCAGTTGAAACCGATATCGCCGGAGGTCTGCCCGGCTTCGACATCGTTGGCCTGCCAGACACTTCAGTATCAGAATCACGTCAGCGTATCAGATCAGCAATGAAAAACTCTGGCTGCGACCTTCCTGCCGGCAAAATAATCATTAACCTCGCCCCCGCAGACCTGAGAAAAGAAGGTTCCGGCTTCGACCTGCCGATCGCAGTCTCGATACTGGTTTCGCTGGGGCAACTGCCCGCTGAGCCGGTCGCCAGATATCTATTTGCCGGAGAACTCAGCCTGAATGGTGAACTTCGCCATACCAGAGCCATTCTACCGATAGCCCTGATGGCGCTGCAGTTCGGCTACAAAGGTATAGTCATTCCAAAGACCAATACCCGCGAAGCGCTTGTCGTTCCAGACCTGGAAGTTTTGGCATTCTCAAGCCTGGCCGAACTGATTTCCGCCTTTTCGGGGGCCACGCCACTGCTGCCCGAAAATAGAGATTCAAGCCATCACGAACCGTCCCCCGAACCTGCACACACCACCGACATGTCTATCATCAAAGGACAGGCAATGGCACGCCGGGCCCTTGAAATCGCCGCCGCCGGCAACCACAACATTCTGTTCGCCGGGCCGCCCGGTTCAGGCAAGACACTGCTGGCAAAAGCGCTGCCCACTATACTGCCACCGCTTGACTTTGTCGAAGCGCTCGATGTGACACGCGTATACAGCATCAAGGGCCTGCTGCCGCCTGGTGCCGGCCTGATCAGAAACAGGCCATTCCGCGACCCGCACCATACAATTTCTGATGTTGCTCTGATCGGCGGCGGCCGTGTGCCGGCACCGGGTGAGGTATCGCTTGCCCATCACGGGGTGCTTTTTCTCGACGAGCTGCCCGAATTCCGGAAATCGGTGCTTGAAGTGCTGCGCGAACCGCTGACTTCAGGCACCGTATCGATATCCCGGGCCGCACAGACATGTCAATTCCCGGCCCGCTTTCTGTTCGCGGCGGCAATGAACCCGTGCCCATGTGGTTTTTCTACTGACCCCGGGCATGACTGCATCTGTTCAGCCGGTCAACTGGCCAAATACCGCCAGAAAATTTCGGGGCCACTGCTAGACCGTATTGACCTGCAGGTTCAGGTGCCGCGACTCAAACCCGAAGAAATGGCAGGGAAACCCACCGGTGAAACTTCTGAAACCATAAGAAAGCGCGTAATTGCAGCAAGAAGTTTTCAGAAGCAGCGCAACGCAAAAGCCGGTGAGTTTCTCAACGCCCATCTGCCCGGCAAAATCCTCAACGAGATATGCCAGATCAGCGACGCAGCACACAACATTCTGTTGAACGCTGCCCGCAAATTTGCGCTCTCAGCCCGCGGCTATGATAAAGTTATCAGAATCGCCCGCACCATTGCCGATCTCGAAGAAGCCAAAGAAGTGCAGATCCCTCATATTGCTGAGGCGCTGCAGTATCGAACCCGCGACCCGTTTCAAAGTGATTGATCAGGATTGACAGTTTTGCCTGCTGTTTGTAGCATGTGCTTATAGAAACATAGAGGAGCAACCATGGTTCAGACTGATTTTCTCAAGGCTGTATCGCTTTTTTCAGAGCTTTCAGAGGAAGAACTTCGCAATGTCAGCAAACAGGCCGAAGTTGTCAATTTCGTCAGAGACGCCTTCATCTGCAAAGAAGGGCAGCAGGCCGATTCAATGTTCATCATCAAATCCGGCATTGTTCAGATTTTCTGCGATGACGGCAAAGGCGGCCGCAAGGTGCTTACCCATCTCAAACTTGGCGAATATTTTGGCGAAATGGCACTTCTTACCGAAGAACCGCGCACCGCTTCGGCAGTCGCTCTTGCCGAAACCGAAGTAATCAGAATCAACAAAGACAGCTTTCACAACCTTCTAAAAACCAGTCCCGGCGTTTCTCTGAGTATCATCAGAACTCTCTGCAACCGCCTGTCAAAAACCAATATCGGCTCGGCCCAGACCAAAATGCACAATGTCTATGCGGTTCTTGGCCCCGACACTTCTTCCGGTAAAAGTCTTTTTGCCCGCAATCTCGCTATGGCGATGCAAAAAGAACTTGGCTGCGATGTACTGCTCTATGACCCGAATCTGCGCGATGAAAGAGTCGCCCGCAGTCTCGGCGTCGAAAAACGTTCACGCATCATCGACGAGCTGATCGACCGCGAAAAGATCACCGATCTGAAAAAATATGTGGTGAGAACCGATTGCGGACTTCTAACCCTGCTGCCACAGGAAAATGGCCTTACAGACGTAAGACTCAAGGAATTCCATACCTTCTCACTCATGCAGACGGTCATGGAACATTATGAATACGTGGTCGTCGACTCCAGCTCGATGTTCACCAAAGTCACCAAGGAAATCGTGCAGAACTGCGACAAGATCATCTATCTGATCTCAAGCAAAAACGTCTCGATCGCCGGTCTGATGGACCATTTCGACGAAACCCGGCGCGGCTGGAAAGTCGCCCCTGAAAAAATCGTTTTTGGCGTCAACCACATGACCGACGACCCGACCCAGGAAAGCCTGATAACCGAAAAGGATCACGAAAGAATCAGCTTCGAGATACCGTTCTGCAAGGAGCTTAAGGGCAAACGTGATCCCGAAGCACAGCTGCTCGTTCAGACGTCTCCCGACCACCCGCTGAGCAAGGTCTGCCGCAAACAGACAATGAAGGTTCTTTTCGACCAGAGCATCGGTCTTTTCATGCCGACCTTCGACGACGAACCGGCCAGAGCAGAACTTGCCAGACGCTGGGTTGAAAGCGGTGTTGCCGAGTTTTCACAGACACTCAAAAACGTCGAAGTTCAGGGCCCGGTTACCCGGCACGGCGGTCTGTATCACATTCTGACCGGTCATACTTCAAAGTGGAGCCTGAACGATCAGGTGGTGAAGATTGTCGATTTCTCGAACCGTTTCAAAAAAGAATTCAACGTCAGCAGCCTGATTCTTTCTCTCAACAACCAGGAAAGCATTATCTGAACCTTATACGAACCGGGCTGCCTGAGAAATCAGACAGCCCGGTTTTTTATTGCGCCGCTTTTATGCGTTCAATTGCCGGCGGGTGCGTATAAAGCCAGAATACCCTGAATGGGTGCGGCAGCAGATCTGATTTATTGTCTCTCGACAGTCTGATCTGGGCGTTAACATAAACATCACGCAGACCAGTCAGCTCAAGAGCAGCGCGGTCAGCCTGCCTTTCCATGAACTGGCTGATCTGGCTTTCGAATGGCGAAGTGAAGAGCTGTAGAAACATTACTAAAATTATTAAAAAGGGTATATTCGCCGCGCTGCCGATTCCTTTCAGGCCGAACCAGGATACCGGCTCAAGCCAGGCATAGAGATAAAACCAGGCAAGGCAGCAGGCCAGAACACCTATAACTCCAAGTGAAAGTCCCCAGGCGACGTGATTGTGCTTCCAGTGTCCGGCCTCATGGGCAAAAATCAGGGCAGCCTCATCCGGGGTATGACTCTTTATCAGCGTGTCATAAAGAACGATGCGCCTGAACGAGCCAACTCCGGTAAAATAGGCATTCGTATGGCTTGAATATCGGCTCTCATCAATAACATATATTTCCTTTACCGACATGCCAGCCTTATCGGCCATTTTCAGAAGCCCCTCGCGAAACTCACCCTGCTCAAGCGGGCGCTGGCTATAAAAAAGCGGGGTAATCACAAGAGGCACGAGAAAGGTAACTGCCAGACCGAAGCCACCCATTACCACTGGCACAATAAATGGCCACCTGCCCGGAAACCATCTGATAACTGAAAGAAACAGCATGATGATAATCGTCTCAAACAGCATGCTGATGCCAACCGCTTTGGCATGCTTCAGCAGCCAGCCAGCGAAATCTATGCGGGCAAATCCGGCGGCCGTTTCCCTGAAGTGGCCAAAATAGATTGCCGAGGGCAATGACAAAAGCTGAATTATAAGTAAAAAAGCCAGAATAAAAACCAGGTCGCCGCGAAAAACACCTGTTCCAGCGAGCGAATTCGCTTTTTGCCAAAGCTGCGCAAAAACACCGAAGCGCAAAAAAGCCACCAGTATCGAGGCATACAAAATTCCATACACAGCCTTGAACCAGAAGCCACGCAGCGCATAATCGCGGCCGGCAGATATGTCGGCCTGACTGAAAAACTTAAGAACTTCACCGGCTGCCGCCGGGTCGGTGTTGCCAGTGTATTGTGCCCAGAGCAACAGGCTTCTTAAAATAAGCCAGCCGCCAAAGAGCAGCCAGAAACAACGTTCAATTTTTTCAGGATTCATCTGTTAAATCTATTTTTTATCTGCCACATAGTCAAGAAATTGAAAATTTGACTTGCAGAAGTCATCGCCAGACAGTAAATTCAGCAGCATTGAGCACATTATGGTTATCGTTAACAAAGCCGTATCAAAATCTGTCGCAAATGGCGGCAAAGACGCACAGGGCCGCATAAACTGCCGTGAGTGCCAGTATTTTTTTGTGACCTGGCAGGTTTCGGCACCCTATGGCTGCAAAGCGCACGGATTCAAGTCGGCTCAGATACCCTCGATGGTGGTCTTCTCAAGCTCTGGCCAGCATTGCCTGCTGTTTCGCCAGCGTGTGCACCAGTCTTAAATAAATTGCATACCCTCGCATTTTATGCTATCCTGACTGCCGGTTTTTGCAAAGAACCTTCATTCCAGAAGAATTGCATTGTCTGATTTTTTCTCTAAAGTCCCGCCGGATAACGACCGATAGTTATTGAGAAAAAGTTCCTGCAATAGTCAGGCAAATGCAAGGAGGCGCAGAAAAAAGCAGATGACACGTCGTAACAGGATACACTTCATTGGCATCGGCGGCGTTGGAATGAGTGGTCTGGCCAGTATTTTCCTTAAAAAAGGTTATAAAATCTCGGGCTCAGATCTCAACAGCAACGACAGAACTGAAGATCTTAAAGCCTTGGGCGCAAAGATTTACGTTGGGCACAATGCGCGTAATCTCCCCTCTGATGTAGGCCGTGTTGTAGTTTCTACGGCTATTGCCAGCGATAACCCCGAACTTGTCGCAGCCCATCGCCGGGGTCTACCGACCGTTCACCGCTCAGACCTTCTGGCAGAACTGTTCCTCGACTCGAACTGCGGTATCGCCGTAGCCGGCTGCCATGGCAAAACTACAGTCAGTTCAATGATTGCAACTGTACTCAAAGTTGCCGGCAAAGACCCCACATGCGTTATCGGCGGTCACGTTGCAGCCCTCAAAGGCAACTCATCGGCGGGCAATACCAATCTGCTGGTCGCTGAAGCCGATGAAAGCGATGCAACCTTCCTTAAGTATTTCCCGCAATATGGCGTTATCACCAACATCGATAACGATCACATGGATCATTACTCAAGCCTCGAAGCAATTATCAAAGCCTTCGAACTTTTTGCCAGCCATATTTCGCAGGAAGGGGCACTGTTTCTCTGTGCAGACGACCCCATAACCCGCAATCTCAATGTTCCTGAGAAATTGCGCACTATCACCTATGGTATTAATACGGCTTCAGACCTGATGGCCGAAAACATCAGCCTGCATCCGTTCGGATCAAGCTTCGACCTTCTCGTTGGTGGCCAGAATTATGGCCGCTTCCATCTCGAAGTTCCAGGTCGTCACAATGTTCTGAATTCTCTGCCGGTCATCGGCTTCTGTCTTGAAGTCGGTCTCGCGCTCGAAACTATTCAGACCGGCTTCGCCGTTTTCCACGGTGCCGGCAGACGCTTCGAAATCAAAGGGCAGGTTGAAGGCGTTACCGTCATCGACGATTACGGCCACCACCCCAACGAAATCAAAGCCACCCTTGAGGCTGCCACCAGCCTTGGCGCCCGCCGGGTCGTCGTTGTTTTCCAGCCGCACAGATATTCAAGAACCCTTTTTCTGTCTCAGGAATTCGGTCGCTGCTTCGATAACTGCGACAAACTTTTCATCACTGACATCTATGCAGCATCAGAAAAGCCTATTCCTGGAGTTACCAGCAAGGTAATTCTAGACCACATGCCAGTTGCGCATCGCCGCAAAGTCAAAATGGTAAAAAATGTCGAAGACGTTAAATACCATCTTCTCAATTATGTTGAGCCAGGCGATGTAATTTTCACCATCGGTGCAGGAAGCATCACCAGAATCGGGCCGGAAATTCTTGAAAGCATGAAAGCCCGCAGTCTGAGTTATTCCGCTATTCCTGTAAGCGCAGCTGTTTAATATTATGTGGAGCCCCGACATGACAATCCTTACCGTACTGTTTCTTTTCAGCGTTGCTGTTGTTCTTTCGCGCGCTTCAGTAAGCGTTGGCTTTAAAATTCTTGATCTGATCAAAGCCAGATACGGTTCCTGAACCAATCGGTATAAAAAACTACAGGGCGCTGTTCAACCGGAACAGCGCCCTGTTTTTTCACCTGTTTTCAGTTCATGGAGTCGTCACTACAATCGCGTAGGAACCGCTGGCCATAATCAGCTCCGACGAAACACTTTTAACCAGCTCAGGGGTCGTTGAAGCAAGAATCTGAGGGTAGCGCCGGTAAAAATCAAAACCTCTGCCAAGCAGCTCGTCAGAAGCGGCATTATCAGCAAGCGAGAGGTTATCTGCCAACGACAGCGAATACTGACCCACCAGAAATTTTCTCGCCCGTTCAAATTCGTCGATGGTAAAACCATTCTGGTTGAACAGCCCGATTTCTTTTTTCAAACCTTCAGTTGCCTGAGAAGCGAGCGGTGGCGCAGTTATCGCCGTGGCAAGGAAATAACCGGTATTGACCATCCCGGCATTGTAAGCCCAGCTCGAAAAGGCCACCGAATCTCGGTCTCTCAGACTGGCAATCAGTTTCGAAGAGGGTCCACTCGAAAGAATCGTCTGGGCAATTTCCATTGCG
>Ga0209605_1004504_pt1 | contig 11389 bp, 2 predicted proteins | sample AD_UKC035_MetaG_FD_184408 | JGI IMG/M metagenome (GOLD analysis project Ga0209605, IMG submission 184408) | Active sludge microbial communities of municipal wastewater-treating anaerobic digesters from USA - AD_UKC035_MetaG (SPAdes) (version 2) | ecosystem: Engineered > Bioreactor > Anaerobic >...
CCCACATATCTCCGAGAGCGTCCAACGGTAGAAAATCTGCTCCGACTACGTCCTGTTCGTCGGGGTTGGAATCATCCCAGATGAAACTTTTATTGAATAATTTAGAGGCAAAATCCGCAACCTGAACATAATCTTTCTCACCAGCACCTAAAGTAGCCGATGTAGCTATGCCTTTAATCTTGCCATGCTTATCGCCTGCCACTCGGTCCTGCAAACGCCTTAGAAGCATAGCAATTTCGGTTGCGTTCGCACCATCATAGACGTGTGCCTCATCAAGAATGATGAAATGCCAATGTTTGCCGGTTTCTCCATCAAATAAATTCGTAGCTTGGGGTCGGAGGAGTAAGTATTCCAACATCGCATAGTTGGTTATAAGCAAATGAGGCGGTGTGGCATGCATCTCTTCGCGAGACTTCAACTCGTTATCGATATCTGGTTCTGATTCGCCATACGTTTTCCTAAAATACTCTTTTGCCTGTGCCACTGTCTCTGGCGTTTCTTCAATATTAATATAACGTCCAAAGGTGATAACCTGGTAGTTTTTTAGGATTCGGCGTAAGCGCTTCATTTGGTCATTCGCTAGAGCATTCATCGGGTAAAGGAGCAATGCCCTAACACCTGGCTGGCTCAAAGTACCAGCATCTTGCTCCCGCAAAAGGTAATCCAATATCGGGATCAAAAAGGCTTCGGTCTTCCCTGAACCTGTTCCTGTACTTACAACGAGGTTACGCCCTTTCACCGCTTTGCGGATGGCTTTAACCTGGTGAGAGTACAAAGGTCGGTCGTACTGCAATGCGTCTGAGCAAAGTAGTTTAAAGCGAGGAGATAGCACTCCTTCATCAACCAATTCGTGAATCGACTTATCCGTCTTATACGGTAGCGCGATCTGGAGAAGAGGTCCTTTTACGAGCATATCCTGAGTTTCGATTGCCTGGGCGAATTCCTTGCGTAATCCTTCATCCTGGAACGGTTTGATCGTCTTAAGATAATTGATGTATGTTGTGCGGATCTTTTCGGTTGTTTCGAGTGGATGTATTGCCATATTAAATACCTCGCTTTAATCTGGTTGGTTTAAATAACTGATCTCATTCAATGTAAATGGGATAGGACCACTTATTATCTGAAATGCCTTAGAAGCATATGGATGTGACTGCCGAAAATGGTCATCTATCTTTGGGCGCCGAGGATGGCAAAAAGCTTTACATATGCTACAGCGATAGATGATAGATTCATTTCTGAAGAGGAGCGTCATATTCATAAAGTCCAGGTCTACTTCTACCTTATCCAGGCCTGTACCGCCCCGCATATAAAGCATAAAGTTTCCATCTGATAAGTGTACATTCTGTGCTTCAGTGCCATCTGAGAGCTGTATGCTGATTATCTGAGCTTGTCCAAAGGGTGTCAACAAAAACATCCCAGGTTTAAGTAAACCGGCTGCTTGTGGGAATTCTATTTCAATTTTCTGTATTACGTCAGAATATCGATCTGACTCGACTTCTTGCTTCAAGGTTAGCAATGCCTTTTTTGGATTAATTCTTAGTAATTCGTAAAACTCCTGGGGAGTAATCCGACCAAGTTTTTCTAGCCTCAGCAGTTCTTGCCAGGCATCGGCGCGATCGGAATTGATCAGGATCTCAATGTAATGATAGATTAGCTTTGGTGATTTTTCAAGCCGGACAACCCTTAGCAAGGCACTATATAGCCAGTCTTCATAAGGCTCATTTTTCTCTTTCATATAAATAGGAAGCGCAGCTGCAAGCAAACTGTCTGAATCACTTGATTGCGGTAAAAGGCAGATTTGTTCCATTGCCCAAATTCTGTGCTCAGTATCCGTCATGAGCAAATAGGCGGCATCATCTGCTGAGAGCCGGCCCTTATCCAACATAGAAAGGACCATACTGACCAAATCCTCATCTTCGCGCTTGACCAAATTCTTGATGCAAGTGGAAATAACATAGGGATCATCGACTTCATTCAACAAGAAACGAGCAGAGTCTGCGTAAATGGTTTCATCCATCATATGCAGATAAGTCGCCAATTGTTCGTCGCCTCTTGCATACCTTCCCAAAATTGCAGTGATTAAGGTTAGGTGGAACATATACTTACGAAAGAAACTCATGATATGAGAAGCGATATTCACGGATTGCATCCATTTGACTGATTCGACTAAAATCCTGACGTTCTGCAAATGGATGAGATGTTTAGCAGCGTTTGAAACAGAATTATCCCGCTCCTCAGTTTCCCCTAAGGAATGTAGGATACAAGCTCTTTCGATACAATTCTGAAATGCAGCATCATGTTCTTCTTGGGTAATATCGAGGGCTGTTAATCTTTCCTCTGGTGTGCAAAGATCAATTTGATGGCACGTTCCATCTTCTGGACGGGTTGTCAGGGAAGTCTCCCACGAACGGCGAATGTAGAAATAAACCTCATATCGCGAAGGTGGCAATGAAAGGCCAAAAAAAGTGAACTCTCCACGATTCTCATCAGGGATTTTCTCTTCAATAACAGGCTGCCAGGGCTGCCAGGCAGATTTAAGCATCACCCTCCGGTGCTTCAGTGGGTAGTCTTCTCGCCAGGTCAGTTTCCAATCGCACTCACCAATTTGCTGTAGTTTTACATCCTCAACTTCTATCAAAGGACTTACTTCCAGGAGAGCATATCGGATTTGTGGGCTTTGCAAATCTTTTTGATAAACCAACTGAAATTGGGCGGGGGTATTAAGATCCTGGATAGTGCCAGAAAACTGAAGTAGCGATACTCTCAACCAATCGGGACTAAAACCAGTTCGGTTAAACTTCGCTTCTTGAAGGATATTTTCTTCATTGTCAACTTCCACCAATTGGCAGCTTAATTTGCTTATTATCTCGGAAAGTCCATGCATCTCTACATGAATCGCACTGCTGGAATATTGCGCGAATCTTTCTTTAGAGATATGCACAACGTTTTGTGAGAACTTTACCGAAGAATTTTCTTCCGCAATGCCCCACCTAAGGCGCATCACCGGTATGCTAACCGGAACGCGAATTTGGTTATTCGTCTCTGAGAGAGTGATCAGATCGAGTTGGGCGCGGCGCACCTCTGGTTTTGCGATGATTGTGATGCCATAATCTTCTCTCCTTATTTCAACTAGATCAGCACCAGGCTGGTTTTCCACCCAGGCATTCTCCTGGAGATGGAGGTTGAACCTGACTGGCTCCCTGGACTCTATGGGTGAAGGAAACTCCTTAGAGTAGTTCTGTACCAAGAGTTTTGGCCATAAGCGCAGACGGAACTCGGCTTTCACCTTTTTCGGTCCGGTAAGTTTTAGGTCATAGATCCCTGCTGGCTTCTCGCCTAACAGCTCTTTTAATGGGAATAAGATACGATCTGCCTCGAAACTACATTGGGCTTGGTAATCCTGCAAGCTTACATTTGCGTCAATGTTAGGAAAAGCTTCCCCAATCGAAGTCACACTCAACGTCCAACCAGCCAGAGCTTGGTGCTTACTGAGGTTTTGTGCAACGGGTATGCTAATAGAAGGGCTTTCGGAGGTGTATAAAAGCTGGTCAGGATATTCCTGATAATCAAATAGATGCCCGCCCGTCAATTCGGGCTGTGCTATCTCACTTGCCACTGGGATAATATTGCCCAATACCATTCCATCCTGGTACATCAACAATGACACCGCGGAGCTCAGATCCCATTGTTCAAGCTTCCAGCTACCCCAATCACCTGCAAAAGTCCCAAAACTATCTACTTTTTTAGGATGTCCATCCACTTCTAATGCGGACGAAGCGGGAATGAGCAAGTATAAAACCTGGGCTGGTAAGGTTTGAGCATTGGGGATGTGTCTACAGTTCTCACGAAAAGCGATCAGGGGAGCCTGGTCTGCGGAGGGCAGCAACGGGATCGTCCAGCGCCTCAGCTCCGTGTCTTCGGAGGCGTTCGGGAAACTGGAAAAGATCGAGACAGTGATTTGGCTTGTTGGGCACGTGATAGAACGAAAATCTTCCTTTATGGATTCACCTGTTCGACGGTGAACCATTTGGCAAGGGATGATGAGAGGCGTCTTAAGTTCCGGCCAGGTTATGCTCCAATGTAAACTCTGGTTAGCAACTTCTATTGGCACGATCTGGTCAGGGATATGCAATCCAACCGGTGAATCCTCCGAGAAGGGGGAAACCTCGAGGTAGGGGCGGCTCCAGTGAAAACCACGATCTTGCAATCCTTCGTTGTACTGTTCAAAGAAGGAATAAATGTAATAAGGTAACTCTGGTACTTGAGCGATGGGGAGCACTTCACCGTGATTCTTGCGGGCATGCCCGACCAACTTGCAGCAGGATTCAAACCAGGTCAGGCCCATTTCTCCGCTGTTTTCCAGGAAATCTAGAACTGGCCGGTCGACAAATTGAACATGCTTGAGCAAATACGCTAATGCATCCTTAGAGGCTATTTCCCTTAAGTTCTTATCTTCAACAGCGGGAATAACCATTCGGTCAAAGAAATCCGGCAGTGAATAGGTCGGAATACCACCGTGAAAGCGGATGGTGGCAACATAAAAGTTTGGGGTATCAGCTTCACTAAACGTCCGCAATCCGTGCTTTTTTGCGAGGGCAACAAAGTGCTGGTGCCAGCGTGAAATGTGGAGATCCTGGTCCGCACCTACCCTTTGTTGTAAGGCTTGCCAATAGCCTGCCTGGTCATTGTGGGCAGAAAAATGAGCTAATAGAGTTAAGAAGACAAAGGGATAATGCTCAATGAGCTTTTGTGTGCCCCTTGCGAAGGACCGATATACGTCCAGGAATTCCCTCACCGCTTCTGCCAGCTCATCCAGATCTGTTTCCGAGATCGGGATCTCACCGATGATGCGCAAATGGCTTTCAAAAAAGGGCTTGAGCCGACCTTCCCATTTATCCAGTTCTGCCATGCTAACTTTCCTCCTTTACAACCTAACTCACAGTAACCGCCTTTGCTCAGGTTGATTTCTGGCGCGGTTTAAGGCATTGTCATAATACAGCTTAAGCTGCGGGTCTTCCTGAAGGGCTTGTTCGGGCAGGCGTTCCGCCACCTGCACGATCAGGTCGTAATTATGTTCCTTCCAGGCCTTGCTGAAGCCGGCTTTGATAGCTTCGCTCCGGAATACCTTTACCTTGCCGCTGCCCCTGGTGTAATCCCCAAAGTCTCGCAACAGGTCCCGCTCCCGTAGTGCCTGCAGGTCGGCTTCCTGGTTCAGCGCCGGCGTATACCAGCGGTCGTCATCACCCTTGAGGAAGTTCTGTTCCAGCAAGGTCTTCAGCTCAGGCAGGGCTTCATAGCGTTCCTGGTGCAGCTGCCGCAGGAAAGCAGGTTGCAGCTCAGCGTAGGTCTGCGGACCGTGGCCAGATTCCGGCGAGAGCTCGCTTTTGAGCCACTGTACCGCGCTGGTTTCATCGGTCACGAACAGGGATAACTGTTCCACTTTGTCAGCCTGCAGCCGCATCTGGTCAAATTGTTGCGCTTGCGTGGAGGTAAAAACCATCCCGTTGCGATAAAGCCAGCGGTCAGTCAGGCCAGCATAAAATTCGCTAGCCGAGAGGGGAATGCTCAGGCCGCGCACCAGGTGAAAAGCTAACATGCGGTCGTAGAGCACATAGGGTGTGCGCTCCCCTTGCATGCTCATCTTGCCGTTCGTCACCACCGGCATGGGCAGCTGTTCCAGGTGCTGGCGCACGAACTCCCATGCTCCCTGAACGGTGCCGGCGTCAACCTGAAATTGACTCGTGAAGGCTTCAGTGGGTTTATAGGCGGAAATGACCAGGTCCTGCTTTACCGCGCCAGCGGACGTGATTTGTTTGAATGTTCCTTGCTGCTTATTAAGCATGCTGACGTCGGCCAGCATGAAGCCTGCATGCAAAATAGCTTCCTGAATGGCGTTCCACACCGCGTTTTGCGAATTGTGAAACTCTACCGTTATCCAGTGCCCAGGTTTAAGCAGGCGATAAAATTCCCTAAAACCATCTTCCATGAGGCCTTGGTATTCCCGCAGGGTTTTTCTTTGCTCCTTGCTGATTATGGCTTCCTCTTGATTGTTGGTAAAGACACCCAGCCAGGCTTCCCAGAGGAAATTAAGCTCGGAATACATCAAATTGCCGCCAAAAGGCGGATCAATAAAAATATAATCGATGTAAGAATTTTCAATATATCTATAAGTTGTTGATGAATGCGTACTAATTAAACATTCATTATATTTTCTCAAATTAATAAAAACTAGACTATATACTTTTCTATTAATTACAGCCATAACATTTTTTTCCATAACTAAAGATGGTACATATAAAGTTCCAGATATTCCACCTCCACCACCATTAAATGATTGTTTCTTATTTATATAATTATTAATTGTATTTAATATCCCAAATAATTGCGATCGTATATTATGGTCTTTAATCATTAGAATTAGTTTTAAGTAACATGAAGTAATATATATATTCCTTTTTGTATAAAAATGATGCACATGGGTCAGACCTATATCATCATTTCTACGGCTTTCACTGCCTTCTGGCATTCTATTAGTCGGGTAATTGATTGGAATATCTTTTTCCTCGATTGATTTAATCAAGATGAAGTCTTCACCATCTGGAGCTTTTTCATACCTCTTTTTACCCACCGAATAATTAATCATCACAGGCACCTGGCGGGCCTGCCTGATGGTTTCGCCAAGGGCACGGTCATATACGGTATCCATCACTCGTTCCACCCTGAGCGAGCCGCTGCCTTTACTTGGTCTCTTAGAAAGTAGGCTGCCGCAGCCAGGGCACGCCCAGGTATCCTTTATCGCATTGGCGGCCTTGTCCAGCGCTACGTCCCAAAAGACCATTTCCTGGCCGCAGTGCGGGCAGCGGAAAACATCCGACCAGACGGTATAGTTGATTTTTGCCTTAACGCGATTGGGGTCATCACAGTTGGGATGCCAGGTCTCGTACATCCAACCGCATTCCTCTTCCACTTCTCTCAGGATGCGCTTAGCTTCTTTTTCAAATGCTCGTACGTCGACCGGAGTGTTGTAGTTGTAGGCGATGAACGTCGCCGCGGGTGAGAGGTCATTCAGTACCGCCTTGCGCGCACCTAACCTTGAGATGGCTTGGTCGCCTTCCCAAATGACACCTTGCTCGTCCACCCGATAGCCAAGGGACTCCACGGTTTTCTTATCCCCGCACAGTTGAGCCGCCACACCGGTCATGCCTGTGCCGCAGAAGCCGTCAAAAACGATGTCTCCTGGGTCGGTGTAGTGCAAGATGTAGCGCATGATCGCTTTGTGGGGCACCTTGGTGTGGTACGAGTGGGCGTTATAGATTGGGTCATTTTTACCTTCGCTAACATCCGCCGCAAACGGTTCACGCCAGTATTTTTCATCCTTCAGGCCAAACGCTTCGCGAATTTCTGCCCGCTCCTGCTGCCATTGTTCGATGATCTCCGGCAGGAAAGGATTGGGGCAGGCGGTGTAATAGGGCGGGTCTGAAAGCGCTAAGATTGCCTCGTCGGTGCCAATGGGAAAGCCTTCAATCTTGCGGAATTCAGGATCCCTAAGGTATTCTGCCAAGCGTTGGCGATAAGCTTCTTTATCTTCTTTGGATGGCAAAGCATCAGCTTCTATTTCAAAAGGTAAGTGGTCATCTTGATGGTAATTATCTTTTGTCATGTGTACGAAACCCTCTCTATTGCCTTATTATTTGTTTCAAGGATAATACCAAAGGCTTTATCCTGAAGGTTCTTTAATAAATCTCGTGACCAATCCTAAACACAGGTCCTTCTATACCTGCGGATCACCAGAAACAGCGTGGGCACTTCTACACCCCAGAAGCGGAGACAGTGACTAAAGCTTTATCTTTTCGATTTTGAATAAACTGCCGTATCACCAATTAATTTTGATACGAACTTTCTGGCGATCCTTGCCTTTTAGCTGTTCCTGAAGAAATAGCCGGATGCGCATTTCTAGCTCATCCGCGGTACAGGGCATGCCTGGCTTTGTGATTGCCAGCAGATATTCTGCCCCATCAATCTCAATTACTTCCAAGCCTTGTAAAGTATTCTCGATGCCATTAATGAACCTCTCCGTCATCGAATCTGGGAGCCTCTGTTTCTGCAGAAAATCTTGTACCGCAGCTCTTTCCTTTCCATCAATCAGCTTGAGGTTTTGCTGAGCTTGTGGGCTTTTCAGATTTTCTACCAAAATGCTTACCCATCGGGTTTCCAAGGTTGACAGGTCGGTTTGAATGGACTCCAGTTCGTCCCCTTTCAGCTCGGTTCCAACTTCTAAAGCTGGCGAAAAGTTGCAATAGGGGCAGGTACATAGTTGTTTTAGATCTTCCTTTCGGAAACTAAAACAAGACTTCATCGCTTTAAGGCGGTCCTGGAGCTTGTTTAATTCTGAGGCTGGGAGCAAGTTTAACTTGGTCAATGCCCGCAGTTTTGCCCATCGCGGATCCGCAGCAATCTGCCCTTTTTTCGTGTCCTGTTCACGATCCAAGCGGGCTTTTTGATGAAGATTGTAGTAATGCTCTGCATACTCCATCTGCAAATTTTCAAGGCTTGCTCGCAAGAGTTGTCCGATGTTGGCGGCATGGCGCTTCTCATAGTTACTCAGGACGTCAATGATATGGTTTTGTGCCTTATCGAAATCTGCTCTCCATGGGTCACTCACTGGCAATTGTTCCCTGGCTTCCTTTAAGTAATCCCAATTTGGTCGGATGGTTTCGAGCAAATCAAAAATAACTTTTAGGTCTTTCATTTTTTCCTGAGCTTTAAAGCCGGCTCGAATTTCACCTGTACCCAGATCGAGATTCGCCAAACGGGCATAGGTAGAAAAGCCACTGAATCCATTCAGGAACTTACGATAGTTTTCGAGAGTTGTTATGAAGTTTTTCCGCTCTTCTTCTGACAAGATTAGCCTTTGCCCAAGCTTGGGGCCGTCGCGCAGGCTATCCAATATGCGCACTACCTCACGTTGTTCTTCGGCTAGTTTTTGTTGGAATTGAATCATACCCAATTCACGCGTTTGGGGGTTTTCCAACAGCTGCGGCGGTATATTGAGCGCGAAAAATAACGCATTAACAGCCTGTTCAGGGATTGGCTTGGGTTTGCTTATGGAGGTAAAGGACATCAATTGTTCGAGAGTCAAGCGTTCACCATTATCTCCGATATCCCTGATCACGTTTCCTCGAAGATTCAGTGCGATGGATCCTTGTTTTACCAAGGCAGCGATAACGAGTGCTAACAACTCCGGTTCTAAGCCAAAGCGCAGGTCACGTTCCGCACCAGGCTCTCCTTTGAATAGAGAAAGCCGATTTAGCACCTTACCAGGTTCCAGCTGATCGATTAAATCGAGATAGTAGCAAGCATATGGGCTATCGGCGATCGTCCAACTTATGTGATTGTTTTCAACATGTCCTAACTGGAGGCCTTCCAGTATGTACTGCGCTGTTCGAGAAACAGGACCACCAATAATTGCCCGCAAGGTTTGCTCACAGGCAGAGTAGAGCGTTGTACTGTTCAGTTCGATCCCCTTGAAAGATGGGTAATGCGGAAAGGTTTCTTCAAAATGATTTTTGAGCAAGGCGCTAGCCAATTTATAAACTTGGTCACGGAATGGCAGGTCCTTGAGGGAGAGTCCAAAGTCGGCAATAACTTCAGTGACGCGCAAATTTCTTTCCTGATGGATCACCCAGAAACTGCGGATGAAATTATCGTTCATCCATCGCAACAAGACACGCTGATATTCCTTCGCTTTTCGGTCGTATTGGTCACGATTTGTTCCCGAAGAGATGAGCGCCATCTCTGCAGCCCCAGCATAAAGGCGTAAGGACTTATGGAAAGAGTCCTCAATGTTATCAGCGAAAAAGTAAACCTCGTCAGCTTTTGGCTGGACTTCTTGTTTTCCGTTAGTATAAATACCAAGAATGTGTATGTAGAAATCTCTTTGAGGATGGGCAGTAGAGCGTTCATTAGCAGCACCAAGAAAAAGATATCCTCGCCGTGTAATACCATGACCTTCCCAAGGGATTTCTTTCTCCCAAATTCGGATACCGGACACATAGCTTCCTTCGTTGATCTCCAAAAGGGTTTTGACGATATCGAAATAGTACCGGTCCAAGGTGGAAGTCGAAAGCGTCTCTGCCTTTTGTTGAATCAAGGCATCAAAATCTATATCCTTTTTCAGGTCCAGATAATACTGATCGTTATCTTGATTGTGTGAAATAAACTGACCGTTGACAGCAGAAGATATTGCCTTTAGGATTGTTTCTGTTGTGACCAACAAAAAATCTGAATCCATCTCTGGTATGGGCAGATAGAGGCATAAGCGATCCTTTAACTCGGCTGGCGTTATACCGATTGGCGCATAGATGTCACTGATGGTTAAGCGGTGCAGGGCCAAGCCGTCTATGATGCGCAGTGCTACCTCTCTGTAGTCTTTTGTTTCATTAGCATGTTTCACTTTATCCGCGAGGACCTTTGCCTTATCCTGAACATTTCTAACGTCAGGAATTGTTCTGAAAGCATCATCATCACAAATCATGCGCCAGTAGGAATCGAAAGTGATCAGCCCTGGTTCTTCAATCGGAACATCTTTATCGAGCATTGATGTCATTTCAATACTCAAGGCTTTCAACAAATCTCTGCGCTCACCGATCGAGACTTGTTCAAAAACCTCGATGTATGAGGGATGAACTGGGAACATTTCCACAAAATCATTGAGTCTTTCCGCCATGTCATTGTAGAGAGGAGTGAATTTCTCGAGATGGTTACGGACCCATTCCTTTTGATTGCTCGTTTTCTTCAGCAAGCGATGCGAAACTACGTAAGCAATGTCTTCTTTAACGATCTTGCATTGATCAAACCGACTTTGGACCCGCTTAATTGAATCGGCCACGAATGAAAACCGTGGGTTATCAAAGAGTGCTTCCTGAATGCCCGCGATGAATCTAAGTGGTAAGGTTTCACAGCTTTCTCCAATCTCACGCAAAAAGTTCAGGTCAAGAATGATTTCTTTTTCGTCACGGGCTCTGAGGTAATCTAATAATTCATCGAGAACAATGAGCAAACCTTTTTCAGGATATTTTTCTTGAAACAAGCTCATCATTTCTGAAAGAAGCAACTTATTGCTGGTTGTTTCGCTAAGGCTTGGAAAGTGGAATTGAATGCCTAGACCTGTTAATTGTCTTTCAAGGTCAGTCAGAACCACATCACGTAAAGCCATTTTGGTTGCTGAAGTTTCCTGTCTCACGACAATAAACTTGCTCGCTAAGACTTCGAGACCTTGTCTTACGGCCGGGTGCTGGACTCTTTCAAGGAGATCAGCATGCTCACAGATGGATGAGATTACTGCCATCAAGTGAGATTTACCTGTGCCGTAATTACCAACAATGAAAAG
>Ga0209605_1004525_pt1 | contig 11360 bp, 14 predicted proteins | sample AD_UKC035_MetaG_FD_184408 | JGI IMG/M metagenome (GOLD analysis project Ga0209605, IMG submission 184408) | Active sludge microbial communities of municipal wastewater-treating anaerobic digesters from USA - AD_UKC035_MetaG (SPAdes) (version 2) | ecosystem: Engineered > Bioreactor > Anaerobic >...
AACGGGCAGCGACGGCACAGGCAGCGAGGGCAATAGCGGCCCTGGCTTTACCGGTCCCGACATGGGGGGCGGATTCGGTGGCGGTGGCTTCGATCAGGGGTTTTAGCCCTGAGAGCAGGATTGGATTAGGAATGACCTGTCTCGAAGCCCAAACCGAAACAAGCATTGTCAACGCGATCAGGGAATACCTGGAAATGGTTGGCTGCATTGCCGTGCGGATCAACGCTGGGGCAGTCGTGGTTTCTCCTGGAGAGGGCAAAAGCCGCCGGCTGTATCGGGGCGCGCCGGCGGGAACCTCGGACATCCTGGGCTGTTTGCCGGGTGGTCGTTTTTTCGCCCTGGAAGCCAAGCGGCCAGGGATGAAGCCTACGGAGAAGCAGAGCGCCTTTCTGGAATCAGTGCGGGCAACCGGCGGGATCGCTGGTGTGGCGTGTTCGATTGAGGAAGCGGCTGAAGTATTGGGCCTGCCGGGTGTGCAATAAGGTGCAAGCGAATGTATAATGACACCATCGGGTGTTGTCCCGAAATCGTGTAAGCAAGGAGAGCGGAATGGCAAAGAAACATCGGACACAAATCTTGTTGGAAGAGGAGCAGTATCAACTCTTATCCAGGATTGCAGAACTGGAAGGCCGGAGCATGTCAGATATAGCCCGGCGGGTCATGGATGCCGGCTTTGCGGTCCTGCGGGATGACCTTGCATCGGCTGTGAAGCGCGTCAGGGTCCTCAACGAAGGCCGCGCCGCGTACAACACGGGCAGCGAGGGCAAGGAACAGGCGTAAGGAACAAGCGTAAAAAATGGCAGCGATCAAACTGGTTGGACGGGTTGGAAAAATAATCTATCGCAATCCCGCAAACGACTTTGCGGTGATCGTGCTGGATTTAAGCGAGCCAACCAGCAACCCGGAAACAGGCATCCTGCAAAATTCGGTCAAAGTCCAGGGCATCTTCCCGACGCTGGCCGAAGGGCTGGACCTGGAAGTAACGGGTGAATATGGCGTTACCAAGTATGGCCGGCAGTTCAAGGCAGAAACCATTACCCAGATCATGCCGGCTGACATGGAAGGGATTGAACGGTATCTGGCATCGGGCCTGGTGGACGGCATCGGCCCGACCCTGGCGAAAGCGATTGTCGAGATGTTTGGCGAAGAAACGCTGGATGTTCTGGATAATGCCCCTGAACGGCTGAAGGAAGTACACGGCATTGGCGAGGTGAAGTCTGCGCTGATTGCCGCCTCGTGGCAGGAGCAGCAGCATGTCCAGGAAATCGTGGGGATGCTGTCGTGCATCGAAATCAGCCTGAACACGGCCCAAAAGATACTGAAAAAGTATGGCGCAGCCGGAGCGGTGGAAATCGTGCGGACGAACCCGTACCAGCTTGCGTATGACATTGAGGGCATCGGGTTCAAGAAGGCCGATGCCCTGGCCCGGAAAATGGGCCTGGCGTATGATGATCCCAATCGCTTGCAGGCGGCGGTATTGTTCGCCCTGACCGAAGCTGCCGAGAAAGAAGGGCATGTGTACCTGCCCAAAGGGGGCCTGATTGAGCGGGTGCTTGAACTGACCGGGCTGGAAGCTGAAATGGAAACCGGGCAGAAACACCTGGTGGAATCCGCTATTGTTGCCCTCCAAAAAGAAGATCATCAGGGCAAACGGGCGGTGCAGGTAACGGCAGACCGGGTGGATGAGGTTGAAGTCATCTACCTGCGGTGGTTGTGGCGAGCCGAGGAAGGCGTTGTGGCTCACCTGGTGCGGCTGCTAACCGAATCCACCTGGACGGTGAACCTGCCGGCATACGATACAGAGGCAGATGGAGAACTGGCCGAACTGGCCGAACTGAATGATGATCAGCGGGAAGCGATCAGCACCGCCCTGAACGAACCTATCAGCATCCTGACCGGCGGCCCAGGGACGGGTAAAAGTTTCACCATGAAAGCCCTGATCGGTGCGCTGGAAGAGAGCGAGACAACGTATGTCCTGTGCGCCCCCACCGGGCGGGCAGCGAAGCGGCTGGCCGAATCCACTGGCCGGGGAGCGAAAACGATCCACCGGACGATTGGGTATGTCCCTGGCGAGGCCGACGAAGACGACGAGGAGTACCGGGAAAAGCGCGAGATAGATACTGCGGAATTTGTGATTGTGGACGAAGCCTCGATGGTGGACATCAGCCTGGCGAATCGGTTATTGAAAGCGATCCCGAATGGCGCGCACCTGCTGCTGGTGGGAGACGTGGATCAACTGCCGCCGGTGGGTGCCGGCAACTTCCTGCGGGATGCCATCGATTCGGGAGTAATCCCGGTCACACGCCTGACCCAGATATACCGGCAGGCCGCCGGCTCAAATATCATCGTCAATGCCCATGCGGTCAACCAGGGCCGAACACCAACGGCGGTGAACGGCGATTATTTTGTCTTGAAAGCCGAAAACGGCGAGGAAGCGGCAGCGCAGGTCGTGGATCTGGTTGTCAAAAGACTGCCGGCATACGGGTTGAAACCGTCCGAGGTGCAGGTCCTAAGCCCGATGCACCGGGGGCCGGCAGGCGTGAAAGCGTTGAACGAAGCCTTGCAAGCGGCGTTGAATCCTGCAAACCTGTTCAAGCCGGAAGTCTGGTTGGGCGGCAGATTGTTTCGAGTGGGTGATCGGGTCATGCAGATCAAGAACGACTATGACCGGGGCGTATTCAACGGCGACGTAGGCCAGATTGTGGACATCAACCTGGCCGGCAAGGAATTGATTGTGGACGTGGAAGGGAAAGGGATCGTATATCCCTTTCAGGAAGTGGACAACCTGGTGCTGGCGTATGCGAGTACGGTGCATAAAGCGCAGGGGAGCGAGTATCCCTGTGTGGTGATGATCATGCTGACCGAGCAATATGTGATGTTGCAGCGGAATCTACTGTACACGGGGATCACGAGAGCGAAGCGGCTGTTTGTGATGCTCAGCACCGAAAAAGCGGTGCAGCTAGCGGTCCACAACAACAAGGTTGCGAAGCGGTACACCGGGCTGGCGGTGAAACTGGCCGGTAGAATTGAATTGGTGCCGGCGTAGGGCAAAGCGGGCAAGTGCAGAAGGCAGGAAACGATTTCTCCGTTTCTACACTTCTACACTTCTCCGGTTTGGTAGAAGGCAAAAGTAAAAACAGAAGGAGACAGAACGTAACATGACAACGACGGAAATGAATAATGCGAAAACAACAACGGGGAAGCTGACCTTTGGCCGGGTGGTCAAAGCGGTGCTGCTGTTCCCGTTCAAGGTACTGGCCTTTGCGCTCAAAGTGGCGCTGGTGTTGGTACTGGCCGGCGTGGTAACGACGGTGGGCTACGGCGTTTATCGGAGCGGGCAGCCGATGGTGGTTCCCGAAGCGCAGGGGATGACCTATCGGGAGTTCTTGAAAGAGCGGATGGGTGCGATGAAAGCGTTGGATGATGCTAGTGCTGAACGCGATGATAATAGAGTGTGCGTGTCAACGGCTACATGGATTAAGTTGCCTTCAATGTTTATTTTGCTGGCTCCTCAGGTCACGCTGGCGGCATTGTACCCGGACTCAAACTTTGCCCGAATGGTGGAGGGCGGTGATGGTTACTTTTACCGGAATGTCCCGACCTCCCGTGAACCGAAGTGGCGCAATGTGCTGCCGCTGTACTGGGAAGCCGTTGAACGGCAGTCCTGGACATTTTTTGTTATCCGAGGTGCTTACTGGAAAACCTGCCCTATGCCCCCGGTGACATACCCGGAGACCATCTCCACCACCCCGTAATTGTAAATCTCCTTCTGTCACAGGAGCCGGTTGAAAAACCGGCTTTTGTGTTTTAAAGACACAAACAGGTACTTGTAATTATTGCGTAAGTGTGTATAATAACACTATATTACACACTATTACACATCATTCGAAAGGAGGCGCACCACCATGCCAAACAAATTATGCTATAATAAAAATGCAAGTACAACTGAAAAAAGCCGTTTCAATTTTGCACCCGGCGGCACGCAATTGCCGGAGCGCAGTCAATAGGCCAAATAAACAGTCCTCACAGGTTTAAGGTGAGGCGTTTATTTGGCTTTTTGTTTTAACCCCCAAATGGGGCATCGTCATCCGAAACACATTCAAAACCAATTTTAGACCATGAAAAGGAGAAAAAATAAATCATGAAAAATAACCTGAAAAGCACGTTGGCGATTGTCGTCCTGTTTGCTGCGATTGCGATCTTTATCTTGACCGGAGCCGCCGGCTGGCTGGTGAACACGATTGCGGGTCGGACGGCTGCTGCGGAAACCCTGGCGGTTGATCCGGCTGCGGCAGCCGCAGAAGTGGGCATGGAAGCACTGGGCAACGTTGACTACGAAGCCGGCGTGGATGCCTGGCTGGAAAACCTGTGTGCGGTCAGCACGGCAGATGGCTGCGAGATGTTCACCCAGATGTCTGCTGATAAAGTGGCTGAAAACCTGAAAAAATACAAGGCGGGTCAGACTTGCACGGCGACTGCCCTGAAAGCCGTTTCGGTGGAAGAAAATTCGCAGATTTGGATCGTGAAATACTCCGCGACTGGCTGGGAGGAAGTGACTTCAGAACTGGTTGCGGTGGCAGTCGAGCGCGGCGAAGATGGTGTCTGGAAATTTGACATGATCCTGCCCGTTCCCCAGGATGCGCTGGTGGAATTGCTGACCCCGACCCCGGCCCCGCAGAAGTAAGGATAACCAGGGAACGCCGCCGATTATCTGGCGTGGCAGATCGGAGAGACGATCACCTGTACCCTGAGCGACTTTCGCTCATTTGTTTGAGAGAAGAAGAAAGGAACTGCAATGAAACTCACAAAAATCACCCAACTGCTGATTGCAATTGCCCTGGTGTTGAGCCAGGCGCTTGCCTTTACTGCACCAGTCCATGCTCAGGAAGGCGAAAACCCCTGGGATAATGTCTTTGATGGGGATGGCAACCTGCTGCCAACGGTTGTGGATCTGGGCGAATATGAGCAAGACCCTGCTCCGGCGTGGTGGCCGCAAGTGCCCGGTTGGATGGATTTCGTCCCAACCTATCACCAGTACGTCACCGCCAACGGGGAAGTGGTGGTGGTCCCTTCTGCCAGCACCCTGTTTCTGATGACCTTGAATCCCGAAGCCTCTGGATTGACTGAATCTTATGGTTACATCGCATACGGTCCCGCCGCGCATTTGCTGAACATCATGCAGGCCACGCAGAGCGGGCAAGGCATCCTGGAACGGATGGGCGAGCTTGGTTACACTGATCCCAACGCGTTTGCCGATGCGATTATCAGCGGCGAGGTGGATATCTTTACCTTTGCTTTCGCTGGCGATGCTCTTAATATGCTTTTCGAACTTATTGATATCAGCCGCCGCGATGCTATGTTCGCTACCACCTACCTGCTCTATATCCAGGGGACCTGTGCCAATTCGCCCACTGGCTGCCCGGCGAACCTGTGTCAGATCGCTCCGGCGGCCTGTCAGGACGGTGATGGTGATGGACAGATTGACCCAATCCCGTCCTGCCCGAATGCGACGATTACGCCTGGCAGCGTGTCATATTCAGCGCAGAAGTTGGAGCCAAACAACCCGATCCCTGTGGGCCAGGACCCTGGCCGGCGCGGCGTGGATATTGCCTTCCATGTTGAGATTGGCCCGACGGTGTACGAGTATTACGTCATGATCCCGGTGCTGGAAGATGTTGACGAATGCTACGTTCCTGACGGCGGTTATGGCGGCACTTTGAACTGCAAGACTGACGATGCCCTGCCGGCGAACAATGGGTACTGGCGCACCACGCAGGAAATTGTTGATTTTGAGTGCGAGCAGAACATCCTGACCTATCCTGAACCCGTGATTGGCGTAGTCGCAACGGCGTTACTGTCCGAGGGCAGCGAGGAATGGATTACGGGCAACCTGGCATCCTATTACTATGGGGCTGATGTTTATCAGAACTCATACTCGTTGTTCCCGACTTATGGACTTGTTCAGGCCGGGTGCGATGCGAACAATGTTTGCATGGGTGATGGGTCTGCGCTGCGGGTTCCCTTCCGTGATCCTGGTTTGTACCGTGTGAATTTGAGCATCCAGACTGGCGGCACGCCGGTTACGACCGGGCGCACCATCACCGGTACAGGCACGGACTTTCAGGTTTACTTGATTTCGGCTCGCGAGATCATGCCTTAGAAAAAACAGAAAAAGAGGTGCGGAATGAAAATCAAAACTTTGTTACTCATTGGGCTACTGCTGGTAGTGGCTGCGTTGTCGCCTCTTACGGCGCAAGCGGCAGCTACTGAGCCAGCAGAAGCAGGGCAGGCTAATGGCTGCCCGCCGTCCGAAGTCAGGTTTGGCCCTTATTACGCCAATCCAGCAGTTTATTTTCTTGAACAATACCCTGACAAGCCGCTTGTTGCGGGGCAGGATGATGGATTGGGCGTGTCGGGCGTGATTTCAATCCACGTTGGCGGGGTAAACGTCAAGTCATACACCGCCGAAGATGTGTACGCAGAAGCGGCGGGCTGCTACTGTGACCACGAATCCTGCGTTGATGAGCCAGCCGGCAACGGTGGGGCTGAATGCTTTGACGAAAATCATATGGGCGGGCATTGGTACACCGCCGGCCAGCTTATCGGGCATAACTGTACGGCGAAATACACGGACTACACTGACCGGGTTACGAGTGTCGGTGTATGGGCGCGCATGACGCCCGAAAGCCAGGAATGGATCAAAGAAGGTCTATCTGTGCGATACCCCGAAGCGAATGTGCGCCAACTCTCATACGATGTTATGCCTTACAGCACCCTGACATCGTTTGACTGTAATGGGGCCTACGGGACAACTTGCAGCCTGTACTACAACGTGAACGGCTTGCAAATCTTTGACCCAGGCCAGTACCGGATCACCTACACCATCACGACAATGGGCACTCCGGCGACCTTGCCGCGCACGTTGATTGGCACCGCCTTAATTGCCGTTCCCCCCAGCGAACAGTCCTGGTTTGGGCCAGCGCTCCGAGATTATTTTGAAGTGTATGTGTTGAGCTTGTCTGGTCGTTAGTTGATTTACAGGGGCGGGGCGCGGGTGCGCCATTGACGCAGGTTCGAGTCCTGGCCGCCCTATTCCGAACATTAAAAGCCAAATAGTCATTTATCCCTCCCCTGTCCGTGCCGCGCCTTTGGCGTTAGGCGCAGAGAGTGGTCGTACAGGTGGTACTGTATCCAACCCTATTGACGGCAGGGAGGGGATTTTGAAGTGTGAATAGCTGATTGGCGATTTGGAACATCTCACAAAAGCCGGAAGGCCGAGCATCAGGTAAATTACCAGGACTCCACGTTAGGAGTTGCTTGCTGATGGTGACACCAGCTTACGGGATCGCAACCCGGACACGTAAAGGGAAACTTCCGCGAGATTGTCCGCTATGTCGCAGTCAGTTATTTATCGGCCCAAGCCACCCGGTCTTTTATGACAGAGGGGGCCGCCGGCTGATAGAAAAAAAGTGCCGGTTGGCGAACCGGCCAGGCCCGTGCGCAGGGCTGGCTTGGGACGCCATTCTGAGTGTCGGCGTGGAAGAGACACGCTAGGCTGATCAGGTAACGCGGTCGAAGGCCGTCCACTTCCTGCGCGGTTACGGTGCAGGAAGCAAACAGACACCCTTTTAGGGCGAGACGGAATCCAGGATGATCCTGGACATTCAGAACAAGGAGGCCAGCCCTTGAAAAATAGCTGGCGGTTGGCGGTAAAGACGGCCCTTGACATGGGCCTAAAGCCTCAAATAAACCGCACAAAGGGAGACTCCTATCCAGAATGAGCCAACGGTTGCATCGGTCAGGATGCGATAACCGGAGCAGAGATAGGGCGTATGAAGTCCCCACCCCGGATGATCACCAGGCCGGGAAAAGGAGCAGCGTTGTAAAAGTTCCAGATGCAAAACGTGAGCGTAAGACGCACGAAGCATAAAACGACGCGCTGGATAGTGTAACCGGCAAATGCATCGCCGAAAAAGCCGAAGTGGTAAGCGGCGCGCAGTAACGCCATCAGCCTACTGGTCGAGCAAAATCCGTGATTCGGTAACACCACAAGAAAGACAACAAATGGGCGGCGCGGCGAGCCGGACAGTGTAACCGGCAAATACAGCACCAGCGGAGGTAACTCTTGTCCTGGTCGCCATCGGACGCCGGATTGACAATGGCGTGACAGGTTGCCGAGAGAGGCGAGGCGTACAGCACCGGCCAGACTGGGTGCCGGCGGGTGGATAAGACACCATGCAGACGTTGTGCTGAAAACAGGCGTGACTTTGGCGGTTTGAGAGAAAACCGCCACCCTGGGAGCGCCAGGCGGGAGCAAGCCACCTCACCTTGCTCAAAGGATCGTCCCCTTTCGCTCCCCCTGGAGGCGACTCCACCTGGAAGGGCTAACTTCTGAAATAGGGCAGATTCCAGGCCAAACGTCAGCGGTCCCAGGTTGAAATCCTGGCGAGGCGTGGCAGATCGGAGAGACGATCACCATAAAAATAGTTTAGCCGGCTGCAAAGCCAGAAAGGAGTCAAGAGAAGACAATGTGCCGTTATTACACAAAAATTGGGCACCCGGAAGGGGGATATGTTCGCCCGTGTTATAAAGCCCGTTCACGGTGCGGGGGAAGTGAACTATCAGTCAAGCGCCTGTTTCTACTGCCGCCGGCCTGCCGTTCCAGTGTTGAATGGCAGATAGGGCGAGCAAACAGGCGCAAACAATTGTTGGAGAACAAAGGCGATTAGCGGTATGACACCCCGCGCCTACCAACTTGTTATCGTTGGGCTGCTATCGGCCCTGGTCACACAAATCGCCCTGCTCTATATCCCAGCGGATCGGCTTTACGACATTCCCCGCCCGGCGGGGGTGGTGTATGCGCAGGTGCTTTCAGTCCAGGTCAGCAACACTCCGACTCCTACGCTGGAACCATCTCCAACGGCAGTCCTGACGCCCACGCCGGCGTTGAAAAACCCGCCGACACCTACGCCAACGGCGCAGCCAGAAAACACGCCCACCCCGGCGGTGGATCTGCTGGCGCAATGCCGGCGCATAGATGGTATGAGCGAATATGAGCGCACCCGCGCCTTATCTGAACTAACCTGGCAGCCGGACTACCAGGGAGCGGTGGTGATCCCATCCTGCAACCTGGTGGCGGGGAACGAACCGCAAGCGATTGTGCTGCACTATACCGGCGGCAGCCTGTCGGGAGCGACGAACCGCTTCCAGTCACCCAACGAAGCCTCGGCGCATTACGTTGTGGATCGTGATGGGACGGTTTATCAGATGGTCCCGGAGCGGTACGGCGCGTACCACGTCAATTGTTACAGCAAGCGCAGCTTTTGCCTGGAAACCTGCCCGATCTGCGAGGATGGGGAGGGCCGGTTTGTGGAGCCGTATGTGCAAAGCATCGGGATAGAGATTGTGAACTGGGGACCGGTGGACGAGAATGGTGAATTTGCCGGCCCATTGTACGAGGACTACCAGATGGCTTTTGGGCATCGGTATTGGGAAGAATACACCCCGGAGCAGATAGCGGCGGTCAAAGCGCTGGTCGAGGACATCTGTGCCCGGTGGGGCATCCCGCTGGATGCGGAGCATGTAATTGGTCATTCGCTGATCAACAAGAAAGCGGACCCAGGGCCGGCGTTGAATCTGTTTTGGAATCGGTACGGAGTGCCGGCGCGTGAAGCGATCTGGCCGCAGCCGTAGCAAGAAACCATTAGGGAAATCGTAGTTTGTTTGGAGAGAAAGGAGCAAGAAATATTGAAAGCAAACCTGGTAATTCTACTGATCATCGCCGGCTTGCTGGCCGGCTGCACAACACCCTGGCAGGTGCGGACAGAGACGCCTACACCGGAGCCGGCGGGAACTGAGGTCACGATAGACAGTTCAAGTGCCTTTGCGCTTGACGGCAGGATAACACTTGAGGTTGGCGAATACTGGTCGGAATGCAGCGAAGGCGCGGTACTGACTGCGTTTTTGGTGTCCGGTGAAACTGCAACCGGGCATACGTTCTGCGTCGTAACTGGGTCGGTTGTGGAAGTATCTGATTACTGGATCAAAGTACTGGATATCGCCATTGTTGAAAACAAGCAAACGCTGACGCTGAAAATCGCGGACACGGGAACCAGCAGGTGAAAGTCCGTGAGGTTCTTGAAAGCGCGCATCTTGGGCGGCTGAAAGCATTTTGCATAGTGCTGGTTATATCATCGGTCATTCTTTACAGCATACCAAAAGAGAAGCACATTTATAGTCTTTTGATGCTGGCCGTCATTGGGATTATTACATTGGTCTTGATCCTGGATTTTGAACGAAGCAAAAAAGGAATTGAAGTGAAGAGAAAGGAGCAAAATGTGACGACTAAAGTAGAAAACAAACGTATGACCAACCGCAAAGCAACCATCATCCTAGCCATCATCATAGTTGCGTTCTTTCTGTGTGTCTCCGTGCTGGCCTTTGTAACCATCTGGAATATCGCATCCTTGCTGCTGGCCGGCCCCTTGTCCAACCCCGTTGCCCTGCTGAGTTTGGGGAGTTTAGGTGGAGGTGTGATGTGAAGGGCGACAGCGACAAACTGTTGATTACGATTGTTATTGTCGTGGTTTTGGTGGGCTGCTGCGCCTGTGCTGGCATGATCTGGGTGAGTACGGGCCAGATTACCAATGATGATGTTGGCAGCCTGCTGGGAATGGCGGCAGTCGGCTTCATGATCCTTTTTATGCTTGGGGGTATGGTGGCGTCGTTTATCCATGCCCGCTTGCGGCATTAGGGAGAGGGGGCGAGAATGTTGGCTGGGGATAAAATCAAACTCATTCGTCAGAAGGCCGGCATCAGCCAGGCGCAGATTGCTCAATTTCTGGGTGTTGATCCGGGAGTCATGGCTGAATACGAAAGCGGGCAGCGCCCGATTCCGGTCAATCACCTGGAACGCTTTGGGAGCCTGTTTGGACTGCGCCTGGCCGACCTGGTGCTGGGGGAGGCTGCCGGGGGTGCATGGGATTTGAAACCACAAATCAGGATCACGCTCCCGGCGGGTGTTGATGGGGCTGACCTGGCTGGCATTGCAGATGTTGGCAAGATTGCATTGAACCTGGACGAGATGGCGGCATTGGCGCAGAGAAAATAAAATTCAACGCCCCCCGAAGAAGAAAAGAATATGCTATAATTAATTCGTAAGTAACAACTGAATAAACCAAGTAGTAATCCCGGCGTAACGCCGGACAAGCAAGAACTCAACCAAGTATTCAATCGGTCATACAGGGACGCTAGATCAAGGCGGCCAAATGTATGGCCGTTTTTCGTTTTAACCCCCGGAACAAGGAGCCGGATGCCAAGCCCTTATGGAAGCAATCAACCTGACCAATATTCTTGTAGAT
>Ga0209605_1004532_pt1 | contig 11353 bp, 15 predicted proteins | sample AD_UKC035_MetaG_FD_184408 | JGI IMG/M metagenome (GOLD analysis project Ga0209605, IMG submission 184408) | Active sludge microbial communities of municipal wastewater-treating anaerobic digesters from USA - AD_UKC035_MetaG (SPAdes) (version 2) | ecosystem: Engineered > Bioreactor > Anaerobic >...
TCCAGGTCGGCCCTCCCCTCCGGTTCGTGGGTCATCTGCAGATTCGGGTTGAGCATGACGCACCTGTCCTGCACGGCATGGCCGGCCATCGGACGGACCGGCATTGCGGGATTGCGGCGGGGGCCGCTTGCGGCGCCCCGCCCTTCCTCGCGTGCTGCGGACGGTTCGGGATGCGGACGGGTCTAGATCCCTGGAGAGGAAACGGGGGGAATCAGTCCGATTCGCTCAGGAAAGGACGTCGAGCAGTGACTCTCCCACCATCTTCTCGGCAACTTTCTCCGCATCGACCTTGTAGGTGCCCTTCTCGATCTGCTCCCGCAGGTTCCGGACCATGTCCTCCCTGACGTCGGGCAGGCTCGAGACGGCATTCTTCAGGTTCTGCACGTCTTTTGCCGTGGTGGAAAGATTCACCTTTTCCTCGGGTACGAGATTGGCGGCGCCCGCCTTCTCCGGTTTGTCCTGCGCGCGGTCCTCGACCTTGTCGGCCTTCTGGTACTGCTGGATCATCTGGAGGGTGGCGTCGTCGACTTTGGAAATCTTCATTTCGTACTCCTCTGCGGGAATCTTAACACACTGATCGGCAAAACCCTAGTCCGTCTTTAGCGTTTTTTTCACGGCGGCAGCCGGCAGTTCCTCCCCCGGGGTCTCCCCCGGCTTCACGGTTGACCGGGGCTGCTTGAGCTGCTCGTAGAGGACCTTCTGCAGCCCGATCCCGCCCCGGCGGGCCAGGTCCTCGGAGAGCTTGTGGTCCATGATCATCGTGTAGGTGTCCTTGCCGGGCATCCTGGTCGTCAAGGTGCTCTCGGGGACGGTCTTTCGCATGGTCTGGAATATGTAACTGATGAACAGCGCTTCGAAATCTGCGCAGGACTTCCTCAGTTTCCGGTCCTTTTCCTCCTCTTCCGGCGAGGCGGCGTCGGCCCGGGCCGACATCCTGGCCAGGTTCTGCGTCGCCAGGGGCGGGATGTGCCGGATTTCTTCCATGTCTTCGCTCCTACATCACTTTCAGGTCGGCCTGCAGGGAACCTGCGGCCTTGATGGTCTGCAGGATCTGGATGAGATCCCGCGGGGTGACGCCCATGGCGTTGAGGGCGCGCACCACGTCCTGGATGGTGACCCCCCGGGGCACCACCGTGAGCGCCTTCTTCTCCTCGGAGACGTTGATCTGGGTGCTCGGGGTCACGACGGTCTGCCCCCCGGGGCCCATCGTCACGCCCCGGCCCGCGTCGACGGCGCCGCCCGTGCCGCGGGGGGCGAAGGGCAGCGGCTGGGAGACGTTGAAGTCCTCCCGGATCTGGAAGCTGAGGTTCCCGTGGGCCACGGCGATCGTGGAAATCCGGACGTTTTCCCCCATGACGACGGTGCCCGTCTTCTCGTTGAGCACGACGACGGCCGGCGTGTCGACGGAGACGTCGAGGTTCTCGATCGCGGACAGCAGGCTCACGATGCTCCCCGTGAAGGAATTCTTTACCTCGATCACGGCGGAGCCCGAGTCGACGAGCTTCACGTCCACATCCCCGATCCGGGAATTGACCGTCGAGGCCAGCCGGGTGAGCGTCGTGAAATCGGGCTGGTAGAGGTTCACCGTGAGCCGGCGCGTCTTCATGAAGTCATACTGGAGCTCCTTCTCGATGAGGGCCCCGTTGGTGATGTAGCCGACGGTGGTGTGGTTCTTCCCGGAAACGCTGCCCGAGGCGGAATTGGCGCCGGCCACGAACCCCCCGATCACCACGGCGCCCTGGGCGACGGCGTAGACCTCGCTGTCGGCGCCCCTGAGCGGGGTCATCAGGAGCGTGCCCCCCAGGAGGCTCTTGGCGTCGCCGACGGAGGAGACCATGACGTCGAGCTTGGAGCCCGCCTTGGCGAAGGGCGGCAGGACGGCCGTGACCATCACGGCGGCGATGTTGTTGGACTTGAGGTCCTTGTCGCGCATGGCCAGGCCCTGCCGGGCGAGCAGGTTGGAGAGGGTCTCCCGGGTGAAGCCGTTCTTGATGCTGTCGCCCGTGTTCATGAGGCCCACCACGAGGCCGTAGCCGACGAGCTGGTTGTCCCGGATGCCGCCGATCGAGGCGATGTCCTTGATCCGCGCCGCCCCGGCCGAAACGGGCGTCATGAGGCAGGCCGCGATCACGAACGCAACCCCTCGCAGAATCCCTTGATGCATGCTTTTGCGGTTCATCTGCATCCCCACCGTTGAATTTCCTAACCTTGCAATTTCTCTGCCGTTAAGGCGGATGTCTAAGGGCTTACGGAAACGGGAATTCCCCTTTTTTTGCCCTTGGATCTCTGCCTTTCGCCTTACGCCCTATGCCTTACGCCTCATGCCTTACGCCTGTTGTCAAAACGGCCACACCCAGTCCACGACCCGCGTCAGCCAGCCCGGCCGCATCTTGTCGTCCACCACCCCCTTGCCGGCGTAGACGATCCGGGCATCGGCGATGTACTGGGAGTAGACGAGGTTGTCCGTCGTGACGTCGTCGGGCCGGATGATCCCGGTGATCACCATGAACTGGTCCTCGGAGTTGACCGTGAGCATGCGGCGGCCCTCGATGACGAGGTTGCCGTTGGGCAGCACCCTCACCACGCGGGCGCTGATGCGGCCCTTGAGGCTGCCGTCGCGGTTCGTCTTGCCCTCGCCCTTGAGCGAGCTGTCCGAGGACCCGCCCAGGGAGTACCCGGCAACGTAGCGCTTGTCGGGATTGCTCTGGACGAACCCGGTGATCCCCGCCGTGGTCGACGTCTGGCGCTTGGTGTCCGTGTTGGCGTTGTTCTCGCCCTCGGTCTTCTCGTCGACGACGATGGTCACGATGTCGCCGATGTTGCGGGCCTTGCGGTCCGTGAAGAGCAGGTTGTTGGACGTCGCCCCCGGCCAGATGGAGCCCGGGGCGGGCGCCTGCCTGACTTCCTGCGGCGCCGGGGGCGCAAGCACGACGGGCTCGCGGTTCATCGCGGCATCGTAGCTCGTGGCGAGGCACCCCGTGAGCAGCAGCAGCATGGTCAGCATCGCGGCGGCGTTGAAGGTTTTCATGGGCTTGAGCCTCCCTGTCTCAGAAGTCCACGCGGACGAGGGCCGTTCCCATCACCCGGGCGAAGATGATCTTTTTCGACGATACGTTCTGGACGCGGATGAGGTCCCCCCGGCCGCCGTCCTCCTGGCACAGGCCGACGGCGGAAATCGTCATGGGGCCGCTCTCGAGGACGATGCGGACGACCTCGCCCTTCTTCACGACGGGCGCCGAGCGCAGCATCTGCCGCGTGATCTCCGTGCCGGCATTGAGCCCGGCCGTCGCCTTCTTGCCCACCGCCTCGCCGGCCTCCGCCAGGGTCCCCGTGGTGGCCGTGTCCATCCACTTGCTCGTCACGGTCACGTCGTCGGGCCCGATGACGGCGTCGCGCAGGATCCCTCGGGTGCTGACGACGACGTCGGTGAGGACCTCGATGCGCACGCGCACCGTCTCCTCGCGGACGACGGTGTCGCCCTTCGAGAAGCGCACGGTGAACGACGTGCGCCCGATGTAGCGCTCGCCGGCGCGGCTGCGGACCTGGATGTCGGCGGGCCCGCCGGCGATGGACACCTCGGGCATCGCGCCGAAGAACTCGACGCGCACCCGGTCTTTCGGCCAGGGCGCGTTGTCCTCGACGTGCTTTTTCACGGCCGACTGGATCGCCTTCTCCCCGACGGGCGCCGCCCCGCAGTCGGCCGCGAGGCCGCAGGCGCAGGCGAGGGCGAGCAGGAAGACGGCAAGAGCGGACAGGGTGTGTGGGCGTTTCATCGCGTCTTACCTCTTGAGGTTGTTGACCATGGCAAGCATGTTGTCCGCCGTCTGGATGGCCTTGGAGTTGATCTCGTAGGCCCGCTGGCCGACGATCATCTGGACCATCTCGTCGACGACGTTGACGTTGGACATCTCCAGGAAGGTCTGGGAGATGGTCCCGAATCCCTCCGTGTCGGGGTTGCCCGTGACGGGGTCGCCGGAGCCGTCGGTCTTGGCGTAGAGGTTGCGGCCCAGGTTCGTCAGGCCCGCGGGGTTGGCGAACTTGGCCAGCTCCAGGCGCCCCGAGGAGAGGGTCGTGCCGCCCTTGTCCTTGGCCGTCCAGGTGCCGCCGGCATCGACGGTGAAGGTCACCGTCCCCGAGGGCACGGTGACCTCGGGGATGAGCTTGAGGCCCTCGGAATTCACGAGGTAGAGGTCCTTGCTGATCTTCCAGCTCCCGGCCCGGGTGTAGAGGGTCTTGCCGTTGCCGTCGTCGACCTGGAAGAAGCCGTCGCCCTCGATGGCCCAGTCGAAGCGGTTGCCCGTCTGCTGGTAGTCGCCCTGGGTGAAGGTCTTCTGGATGGACGTGAGCTTCGAACCCAGGCCCACCTCCATGCCCAGGGGCAGCGCGGTGCCGGAGGTGGTGCCCACGCCCGCCTGCCGGCTGACCTGGTACATGAGGTCCTGGAACTCGGCCCGGGAGCTCTTGAACCCGGGGGTCTGGACGTTGGCCAGGTTGTTGGCGACGACGTCCTGGTTGATCTGCTGGGCCAGCATGCCCGTTGCCGCCGTGTACAACGATCGGATCATATCGAATCCTCCGGATTCGGCTGAAGGCTTAAGGCTGAGGGCTTACGGCACATGAGACACCATAAAGTCTTTTCACCCTTTGCCCTGCGCCTCACGCCTTATGCCTGTGGTTATGCCAGTTTCCCGACCCGGCCCGTGGCCAGGCGGTCCTGCTCGCTCATCGTCTGCATGATCTTGAGATAGGCCTCGAAGGAGCGCTGGATGTCGATCATCTCGATCATCTCCTTGACGGCCTGGACGTTGGAGGTCTCGAGGTAACCCGACCGGACCTCCGCCGCCTCCAGCGGGGTCTGCTCGGCCCGGGCCGAGGCCTCGAAGAGACCCGCCCCCCGCTTCACGAGGGCGTCCTTCTTCTTGAAATCGACGATCTTCAGCCTGCCCACCTCGCTGCCGTCGACGCTGACGGCGCCCGCATTCGAGATCTCGATCTTCCTGCCGGAGATCGTGATCCGGCCGCCCTCGCCCATCACGGCGTCGCCGGACAGGGTGACGAGCTCCCCGCTCGGGCTGAGGGTGAAGCCGCCGTTGCGCGTGTAGCGCTCGCCGTCCTTCGTCTCGATGACGAAGTAGCCCTCGCCCTGGATGGCCACGTCGAGCGGGTTGCCGGTCTTCTGCAGCGTCCCCGGCGAGTGGTCGATCAGCACGACGGGGTCGTGGCTGAAGCTGTCCTCGGCCATGGGATCCGTCTCGGGCCTCCGCACGAAGATCAGCCGCTCGGCCTTGAAGCCCGGCGTGTTGGCGTTGGCCAGGTTGTGGGTCACGTAGTCGTGCTGCGAGAGCTTCTTGACGGCCGCGCTGACCGCCGTGTTCACACCGTACATCATGGCAATCGTTTCCGCTCCGGGTGGTGTCGACCCCATAGAAGGCAACGGGTGTGCCATCGGAGACAGGCACAGGGCATGAGGCTTAAGGCATCGGGGAAGAGAGGGACAGGAAAGGCCAACTTCTTGATTTTATGATGTTTATTATGGGGAAGGACTTCGCCCCGTCGCCGGGCGGAAAAGATGCAGACCCGGGGCCCGTGAAAAGGGACGGGTATTTTTGATCGGAGTGGGAAATTATTGCCTGCGGGGCCTCTGTCGGCCGGTGCGCTTCCCTGCCGCTGTCCTTTACGCTCGGCCCTTTTCTTCCCGGTACCGCTCGTTGGCAGAATAGACGAAGGCCAGGATCTCGGCGACGGCCCGGTAGAGCCCGGGGGGGATTTGCCGGTCGATGTCGAGCCGGCTCAGGATCTCGACGAGGGCCCTGTCCTCGCGCACGGGGATGTCGTGGCGCCGGGCGATCTCGATGATTTTTTCGGCCACCGCCCCCCTGCCCTTTGCCGTGAGCCTCGGGGCGTCGGACGTTGCCGCATCGTAGCGGATCGCCGCCGCCATCTTCCGCTTCTCCAGCCGGTTCTCCCCCGTGGCGGGTGTCTTCTTTTTCAAGGTCCTCTCGCCTCCGGTCCCTTCCGTTTTCCGCCTTCCTCCGCCTTGTGCCCGCCGCCCGGCACCCATCCTATCGCCCTGCGCCGTTTTTCACGCAAATACGCTCAGCGCAGCGCCGTCCCCGCAGATTTCCTCCCGGAGGCGCTCTTCCATCGTCTCCCGGACCCGTCTGTCGACGAGGACCTCGAGACCCGCCGCGCGGTATCCCGCCCGGGCGAGCTGACCGCCGAGCCCCGGAAGCAGGCCCGCGACGAACGACGCCGCACCCTCGCTTGCGCAGCGCACGCTGCACGTCACCGCGTTTCCGCTGAAGTGCGCCTGCGCCATCACGTCGCCCAGGGCGTCCATCTCCAGGGCGAAGAGCACCCGAAACGCCCCGCCCCGCCCCCCCGGGGCGGCGGGCCGCCCCTCGCGGCGGATGAGGATGTTTGCGTTGCCCACGCAGCCGGCCATGACGAGGGGCACCTGGAAGAGAAGCTTCCCCTCGCCCTGCTGGAGGTGGACGTTGAGGAGCTGCTGGCTCTCGATGGCCCGCAGGGCCTTTTCCAGCGCCGGGATCAGCGAGCGGATCCTGTCGGCCCCCGTGGAGGCGAACTCCCCCGTCGCCGCCCGGCATTCGCGGAGGCCCCGCATCAGGCTCGTCTTCAGGTTGGGGGACGGGGACGGCGGACGGCCGCCGGGCTTCTCCAGGATTCTTTTCAGATCGCTCTCCGTGAGCAGGCCGAGCGCCCGGGCGAAGTCGGGCAGCGAGAAGCCCTCGCCGATCCTCTCCCGGCCCGCCAGGACCGTCCTGAGCGCATCGAGGATCGCGGCCTGGAAATCGGGGCCCGCAGGCGCGGCGGGGTCGCCCGCCCTGCCGCCGAGAATCGCGGCCAGCTCCGCGAGGCCCCGGGTGAGCGCGGCGGGGTTGGAGCGGAAGGCCCGGAGCGACTCCGCGGCCAGCCGCTCTTCGGCCGAGGGCACGACCGACAGCACCACCCGGGGCAGGAGGCTCTCCACGCGCATCGTCAGGGTCTGGCCGGGCCGCAGCGCCCGGTCCGCCTCGGCCGTCAGGTGCGTTGCACCCGCGGCGATGAGGAACCGCCCGTCGGCCAGCCGCTCCAGCACGCGGATCTCGACGGTCTGGCCCGGGGACATCCCCGGCGGGGGCTGCGCGATCCGGATCTGCAGGGCCGGTTCGGCGGCGGGCCTAAGGAGGGGCGGGAATTGGACGTGGGGGGACATCAGCGGCCGTCACGGCTGCGGCGGGCCAGATCCAGGATGAGACGGACCTCGCCTTCCGTGAGCCCGAGGCTTCCCGCGATCTCCGGCGGGGTGAAGCCCTGCCCGGCGAGCCGGAGGACCTCGTCGCGGCCCTGCTCGTGACGGCCCTCGGCCGCGCCGTCATCGGCCTCGTCGAGCCTGTCGATCTGGGCGGAGGCCTTTTCCATGCAGTCGCGGAGGCGGGCCTCCTTCTCGTCGATGGCGCGCGAGATGTCCCGGAGGGCCTTCTTGCTCTCCTCCATGGCCCCGATCAGCGCCGTCGTCGCCTTCTGGGAATCCTCGATGACCCGCTTGAGTTCAGCCAGGCTCGCGGGATCGACGCCGGAGGGCCTGCGCCCCAGCTCGCGGTTGACCCGGCCGAGGATGAAGACGACGGCCGCGCAGAGGATCACGTCGGCCAGCACCTGGATGGCGAAGAAGACCTTCGGGTCGATGTCCATGATGCCCATGGTTTGGTTCCCGTCGCGGCTGCCCTGCGATGGCTCGACGGCGAAGTCGAAAAGCCGGGAATTGCGGAGAACGGGAGGTGTGCGGAGTGCTGCGGGCGGATCCAGCGCTCTCCATTTCTCAACGGCGCGGCTTGCCCACCGGTCAGACCCGGATGTTGATCAGGCCGCCGTGGCCTTCTTCCGGGCTCTCCCCCTCCCCGGCCGGAGGGGGGGGCTTCCCGTCGGCCTGCCGAAACTCCCGGGCCGATCGGCGCTTCCGCTCCCTTTCCTCCTCGCGCTGGACCCGTGCCTTTTCGGCCTCGTCCGACTCCTTCACCTTCTCCTTGAGCAGCTTTTTCTCCTCGGTCGTGTGCACGGCCACGTAGCGCTGCTGCAGGTCGGACTGCTGCTGCTGCGTCTGCTGGATTCGCTCCACCGACGTCGTCTGCAGCAGGATCTGCTGTACATCGACCGCCCTCAGCATGACCGGATCTCCCCGTCCCGGAGGCGGCGCCCCCGGGAAGCAGTCCCCTCGAACCGTGCGGGGAATCAGAAACCTTCTCTGACGTCCCTGTCCATGCCATCGACGGATCGGGCCGGAATCTTTAATCCCGCCGCGCCTTACCTCCTCGCCGCTTTCTTTCGGATCCCGGCGGGCTGACAGGGGATTTCCATCGAAAAGATGTTGATCCCGGCCTCGTGACCGATCTCGAACCGGACGTCGTACTTGCGCAGCAGGGAGACGGCGAGCAGGAGCCGGCCGGCCCGCTCGTCCCTGCACTCCTGCCACGGGCGCCCCTTCAGGATCGCCTCCTTCAGCTCGGGCGGCATGGGGCGTCCCGTGTCCTGGAACTTGAGCACGACCCGGCCGTTGCGGCGCGCCGTGGACACGAAGAACTCCTTCACGGGGCTCTCTTTCATGGCCTCCATGGCGTACCGCACCCAGGTGGAGATGAACATGGAGTAGTCGGCGGGGGAGCCGGCGACGTCGTGCAGGTCCCCGTCGAGGTCCATGATCTTCTTCACGTTGTGCTTGAAGTCCAGGTAGAAATCGAAAAACCGGATCTCGTTCTCCACGAGTTCCGAGAGATTGACCTGCTGCAGGTTGCGGTCGCCGATGGCGTAGAACTTCCCCGAGACGTGCTTGAAGAGGTCGAAGAGCCGGTCGGACTCGCGGATGATGAGCTCGATGTCCTTGAGGAGCTTGTCGTGATCCTCCGCGAGGGTGCGCTCCGCATCCGGATACGCCTCCCGGGTCTTGCGGATGGCTTCCTCGAGACGCCGCTGCAGCAGACGCGTGCGCCCGATGATCCCGTTGAGGGGATTGGCGAAGTTGTGCAGGATCCCCGGGATGAGTTCCTCGATGAAGGTGCCTTCGAACTCCCGCTCCAGGAGGCGGAACATCTCGGCTTCCCTCGTTTCCTTCACTTCCTTGGGCTTGATCATATCCCCCTTCTCCGCTTTGTCCCGGGGCGCTTCGGCGCGCCCCGATGACCCGTATTCTTTCCCGGCCCTTCCGCTACCGCCGATTGTCGATGAGCACATTTTGATTTTGTAGCATTTTCCATGCCCTGTCGACCTTTTCCTGCTCCGAGACGTTCTGCCCGGCGGCGGCGGGGGCGCCCGTCGAATAGATGACCGACGTGTTGCCCTCGGCATCCCGGGCCTCCCGGGTGCCGATCCGGTCGGACGGGTTCGGCCGGCCGGCCTGCTCCTGTTCGATCATGAGCCGGATGGTCTCGTCGCTCACGCCGGCCTTCCTGAGCCGGATGACCTCGTCGGCCGTGAGGGCCGAGGCCAAGCCTGAATAAAGCAGCACGATGAAAAAAGCAATGACAAATCTCGCCGGCCGCATCATCTCCCGATCCCCCTCTCGCCTTTTCCCCGGGCCCTGTCACCTAGATCCACACGAACCGGGTCACGTAAACGTCCTTCAGCGTCCCCTCGCCCAGGACGCCCCGCAGCTCCTCGCGCACGTCCTTCTTGAACCGGCTGCCGGAGTCGGGTTTCCCGATCCATTCGGGCCCCTTCTTTTTCGCCGCCAGGTAGATGACCCTGCGGATCTCCACCTTGCGGTCCTCCGTCAGCTCCACCGCCCGTTGGAACTCGACCGTGACGTCGCACTGCAGAAAGCGGTAGCGGCCCCGGCCGTCCTGGATGTCGATGCTGAAATCGGGGAACTCGGCCTCGTGGACCGCCGGGAGGGCCGTGACGGCCTCCGTCGTGCGCTCGGCGGCGATCCGCTCCGCCTCCTGATGGCGAAGGTGCAGGAGGGAAGCGACGGCGCCCGACAGGACTACGGCCGCGGCCAGTCCCGCGGCGAGGATTTTCCAGTTCAGGAGAACCCTCCAGTCGAACGGGACATCGGGGCCCCCGAAGCGGGAGAGGGTCTTCGCCAGGAGAGAGCGGAGCCGGAACCGCAGCGACACGCGCACCGGCGGGGGAGGCCCCGCCTCGGAGCTTCCGGCGGGCGCGGCCTTCGGGGCTTCCATCGGCCCGTCGCTTTCCAGCAGATCGAGTTCGACTCTCCTCGCCATGGCCTTTGCCGCCTATCGGAGCTCTTTCACCCGGCCCCGGAGCCGCAGCACCGCCTGCGAGTGGAGCTGGCAGACCCGGGACTCGGTGAGATTCAGAACGCAGCCGATCTCCTTCATCGTGAGTTCCTCGTAGTAGTAGAGCGACAGCACCAGCTTCTCCTTCTCGGGGAGCGCCTCGATGGCATCCTTGAGGATCTTCTTCACCTCGCCCCGGGCCAGGATCGACAGGGGGCTGCCCCGGTCCATCTTCTCCAGCACGTCGTAGGCGGCGTACTTCTCGCAGTAGTCGGGCGGCAAGTCCTCGCTCGAGAGCAGCGAGACGCCCGAGGCCTCGTCGAGGAGATGGTGGTAGTCCTCGAGCGAGAGCTCCATGAACTCGGCCACCTCCGCCTCGTCGGGCGGCCGGCCGAGCTGCTTCTGGAGGGCGAGCATCGCCTTCTCGATCCGGGCGTCCTTGTTGCGCGCCGAGCGCGGCTGCCAGTCCCTCGCCCGCAGCTCGTCGAGGACGGCGCCGCGGATGCGGAAGCGCGCGTACGTCTCGAACTGGACGTTGCGCCCCTTGTCGAACTTCTCCAGGGCCGAGATCAGGCCGATGACCCCCACGTTGATGAGGTCGTCGCGCTCGGCCACGTGCCCGGGCACCTTGCAGGCGATCCGGTCGACGATGCTCTTCACGAGAGGGGCGTATTGCAGAATCAGCTTGTCCCGTTCCTTCTTGTTCACGTCCACCCCTACCCGCGCGGTTTCTCGACGATGGACTTCCAGAAAAATTTCAGGCTGCCCGACTCGACGGGGCCGGGCTCGAGCCTGCAGAGCTTCCGGGCGACGGACTGCAGGCACTTGCTCGCCCGGGAGTCGGGGAAGACCTCCGCCAGGGCCTTCTGCCGCCGCACCGCCTCGGTCACCCGGGTGTCGTCCAGGACGTACCCCAGGGACTCGATGGAGAGATTCAGGAAATGCGAGGTGGCGTTGCTCACCTTCAGGAACACCTCCCGGGCCTCGCTGGAGTTCTTCACCATGTTCGCCAGGAGCATGAAGCGCTTCTCGCCGTGCTGGCTGTAGAGGATCTTGATCAGGGCGTAGGCGTCGGTGATGGAGGTGGGCTCCGGGGAGGCGACGACGATGATCTCCCG
>Ga0209605_1004536_pt1 | contig 11342 bp, 8 predicted proteins | sample AD_UKC035_MetaG_FD_184408 | JGI IMG/M metagenome (GOLD analysis project Ga0209605, IMG submission 184408) | Active sludge microbial communities of municipal wastewater-treating anaerobic digesters from USA - AD_UKC035_MetaG (SPAdes) (version 2) | ecosystem: Engineered > Bioreactor > Anaerobic >...
GGTGCTTAAACTGGTTCTTTGTGCGGACATGCTTCTGGGACGGCTTGAAATCATACCCTGGCTGGTTTTGCTCTATCCGGGCAGCTGGCTTGGCAGGAGGGCGGCGATATGAGAGTGGCATTTGTAGGTGCAGGCGAAATAGCGGTCCGGACCGCCGAGATGCTCGTTTCGCAAGGACATGAGGTCATCGTGATTGAGAAGGAGGAGACCGTCATCGACGACCTGTCGGAGCGGATGGACTGCAGCTTTCTCCACGGCGACGGCAGCCGGCCGGAAATACTGAAGGAGGTGAACCCCAAGGACACGGATGTTCTTTTCTGTCTCACCGACGAGGACCGCGTCAACATCATCGCCGCCCTGGTGGGACGCTCCCTGGGGTTCAAGCGGGTGGTCATCCGGATACAGGACCCCTCCTTCGAGGATATCTGCCGGGAACTGGGACTCGACGACACGATCATCCCGTCCCGCACCATCGGCCGCTATCTTGCCGACATGGTGAGCGGTCTCGACATTATCGAACTTTCAACCATCATCAAGGGCGAAGCCCGCTTCTTTTCCTTTACCGTGAGCAAGGAAGAGGATACAGGCGATGCCGGCACCATGGAACTTCCCGAGGGATCGGCGATGATCTGTTATTATCGTGACGGCAGATTTTTCCTCATCGACCGGGATTCCCGGATCAGGAAAGGGGACGAGATCGTCATCCTGACCCACAGCAAAAATCTGCCGGCGCTCCAGGAACGCTGGAAGCCCAAGAGCTCCGGTGAGGAAAAAAATTAGACAGGCCCGGATTTCGCCGCATTTCTCCCTGTCCTGTTTCTTTATGGTAATGATCATCCATTAACCGCCGTTCATGAGGTCAAGGGCGTCCCGGACCATCTGGGCCGTGTATCCCCATTCGTTGTCATACCAGCTCAGCACCTTGACGAGATCGCCGTCCACCACCTGCGTCAGCGTCAGGTCCACCACGGAGGCCCTGGGATCCTGAATGATGTCGGAGGAAACCAGGGGATCCTCGGAGACGCCGAGGGTCTTTCCGTAACGTTCCGACGCCGCTTCCTCCCGGAAGATGTCGTTGACCTCTTCCGCCGTGGTTTCCCTTTCCGTCAGGAAAACAATGTCCGAGAGGGAACCGGCGGGAACGGGCGCCCGGACCGCGATGCCGTTGAACCGGCCGGTGAACTGGGGGAGGGCTTTTGTCGTGGCCACCGCCGCCCCTGTCGTGGTCGGCACGAGATTGGCGGCACCGGCCCTTCCCCGGGTCCACTTGCGGTTCGGACCGTCGACGATGGCCTGGCTCGCCGTGTAGGCGTGAATCGTGGTCATGGTGGCCTTCTTCACACCGATTCGTCTCGCCATGATCTCGACCACCGGCGCGATGCAGTTCGTCGTGCAGCTCGCTGCTGAAACCATCCCCTCCAGGTCTTCCGGCTCATTGACATGGTCGACCACGGTCTCGATGTCATCGCTTTTTGCGGGGGCGGAAAGGACCACGAATTTCGCGCCGGCCTTCAAATGTTTCGCCAGGTCCCCGCTTCTGGTGAAAACGCCCGTGCATTCGAAGACGACATCGACACCCAGGTCGCCCCATGGAAGCTTTTCCGGGTCCTTTTCGCTCAGGAGCGGGTATTTTTTCCCGTCCACCACGAGGATGTTCTCCCCGGCTTCCACGCTTTTGCCGTATCGGCCGTAGACCGTGTCATACCGGAGCAGGTAGGCCAGGTTGTCCGCCGGGATGAGATCGTTCACCGCCACGAGGTCCAGCCCGGGGGTGTCAAGCAGGATTTTGAGCGTCGCTCTTCCGATACGTCCCAATCCGTTGATCGCCGCTTTTGTCATGATCTCCTCCTATGTTTTTCCAGTTCAATTCTGTTCTCTTTCAGCGCCCTCGGTTTCTCTCTCTCCCCACTGCGGGACAGGCGTCCCGGTCTTTTCGGTTCCCGTCTTCAGGCGCCGTATTTTTTCAGCCGTCCCGCGTGGGCCAGGGCGAGCCCCATCAGGTGAAGCCCCGGGCGGAGGCCCAGGGAGCCCCGCAGGCAGGCCTCTTCGTGAAAGGCCTCCACGGCGTCCACCCGGGCGAACCTGGAACGGATCATGAGGGGCACGGGATGCCAGCTGTGCCGTCCCATGACGGCCGGCGTCGAATGGTCCGCCGTCACCACGAGAACCTCCGGCTCGAGGGCCCGAACCCGGGGCATGAGTTTGTCCATTTTCTCTATGACACGGACCTTTTCGTCGAAATCACCGTCCTCCCCCGAGCTGTCCGTCTTTTTGATGTGCAGGAAATAGAAATCGTGATCTTTCCCGAAATGAGCCTCCAGGCTTTCCACGGATCCCTCAATCCCTTCCGGAGGCGGGGCGATGTCCATTCCCAGGAGCCGGCTGATGCCCCGGTACATGGGATACTCGGCGACGCAAAGCCCCCTCAGCCCGAAACGGGCCTCCAGGCCCTTGAAAGGGCTGTAACGGTCGAAGCCCCGAAGGAGTATGGCGTTTGCCCTCTTTTCACGGACCAGGACCGGCCTGGTCTTTTCAAGAAAGGATCGGACGAGGTCCGCCGTTTTTCGAGACCTCTCATCGAGGGCTTCCGGCTCCAGGGGCCGCTTCCCCGTATCCTGGGGGTCCGTGTCCTTCAGGGCCCCGCCGAGGTCCGGGCTCCGGAGGACGAAGACGGCGCGATGCTCCGAGACGGTCTCCAGAAAATAGGACCCCTCGAAATCCAGTGTGACTTCTTCGCGGATTTTCCGGCACAGGCGCCGGTTCATTTCGCTGTCGATCCTTCCGGCGCGACGGTCCGTCACCCGGCCGGCCTCGTCCGCCGTCGCGAAGTTGACCCGGGCGGCCACGTCCCCTTCACGCAGTTCGAAGTCGATTCCCAAAGCGGAGAGAATTCCCCTTCCCAGGGGATGGCGAAGAGGGTCACAGCCGAAAAGGGCGAGGTGACCCGGGCCGCTTCCCGGCGTCATGCCGGGACCGACGGTCTCAAGAAGGCCGCAGGCGGATTCTTTCGCCAGCCTGTCCAGGTTCAGGGTCCTGGCTTCCTCCAGTTCCGTCCCCCCCGGTTTCCGGGGCAGGCCGCCGAGGCCGTCCAGGACCACGTAGACAATGGTCCCCCCCTCGGAAAGGGACAGGTCTTCCCAGACCCGGGTTATGTCCACTGTCGCACCTCCCGTGTTTTCCGTTCAGTATGACCTCTTTCACGGTGAAGTAAATGGGGCCGAAACAGTATCCTGAGCCTGCGGGGAACGGGGCCTTTCCCGAAGCGGGTGTGACCCGTATCGGTGTCCGGTGAAACCGGAGGGAGCGCACCGCACCGTCCGGTCGGGAAAAACGCCGGGGTCTTCCGTGAGGGAACACGGGAAATACATCCTTGACCGTATTGATGAAAGGGCTGATACGTATTACTCAAAACCTGTTGCTGTGTTGTCCGCAGGACAGCGGGGTGCCGGGCCCGGCGCGACAAAGGAGACCTGTCTCATGAGGGGCCGCCGTAAGATTCACATAGGGACATCGGGGTGGCATTACGACCACTGGTACAGGGCCTTCTATCCGGAAGGCCTCCCGAAAGAGTCGTTTCTGTCTCACTACGGGGAACATTTCAAGACCGTGGAAATCAACAACTCCTTTTACCGTCTTCCGGGAAAAAAGACCCTGGAGACATGGCGCAAGACCGTTCCCGCCGGGTTCGTCTTCGCCGTGAAAGGGAGCCGATACATCACCCACATGAAGAAACTGAAGGACGCCGAGGACGCCCTGTCCGCCCTCCTGGAGAGGATCCGGGTCCTGGGGGAAAAGCTGGGCCCCGTTCTGTTTCAGCTTCCGCCGCGCTGGACGTTCAATCCCCGGCGGCTCGAGAGCTTTCTGGAAAGGTTGCCTGCCGAAGGGCGCTTCGCCTTCGAGTTTCGGGACCCGTCGTGGCACGACCGGGCTGCCTGTGAGCTTCTGAAAAATCATAACGCCGCTTTCTGCATCTACGACCTCGCGGGGCGGCAGTCTCCCAGGGAAGTGACGGCCGACTTCGTTTATGTCCGGCTCCACGGTCCCGGTGACGCCTACCGGGGGAAATACGGCGCGTCGGCCCTTTCCGGCTGGGCCGGTGCTTTTGCCACCTGGACCGCCCAGGGGAAGGAAATATTCTGTTACTTCGACAACGACGAGGCGGGGTATGCCGTGGAGAACGCCCTGAGTCTCCAGGCGATGGTATCCCGTTAATGGACGTCCGTGCCGGCCTTCTGAATCCTTTTCCGGGGGCCGTTCGTGGAAACGCGGTGTTGTCCCGGCCGGGTTATCGCCATTGAAGGTGATTTGAGATGGATTTCAAGAAAAACCCCTCCACGGATTTCAGGGATGTGAATGACCTGAGCGAGAAGGAAGCCCGGGAAGAAGCGGAGGCGCTCCGGGAAGGCATCGCTTATCACGATTATCTTTACTACGCCAAAAACAGCCCCGAAATCTCCGATGCCGTCTATGACACGCTTTTCCACCGCCTCCAGGAACTGGAGGAGGCTTATCCGGGAATCCGCTCGGACACGTCCCCTACCCGGCGCGTCGGTGCCGAACCGGTGGACGAACTGAAAAAAGTCGAGCACGCCCATGTGATGCTCAGCCTGAATTCATCCCTGGAGGAAAAGGACGTCAGGGATTTTTGCGATTTCGTTCGCCGCCGCGGAGACGGGAAAAAAATCAATTATGTGCTCGAACCCAAGTTCGACGGGCTCTCCGTGGAAGCGGTCTATGAGAAGGGGCGCTTCAAATACGGGGCCACGAGAGGGAACGGGCAGGTGGGGGAGGATGTCTCTGAGAATCTCAAAACCATCAGGGCGCTGCCCCTCCGCCTCCAGGAGGATACGGAGGTTCCTGATTTCCTTTCCGTCCGAGGGGAAGTTTTCATGAACCGGGACGGATTCCGGGAACTGAACAGGGAGCGCGTCGAAAACGGAAAGGAACCCTTCGCCAACCCGCGGAACGCCGCCGCCGGAACCATGAGGCAGCTCGACCCGAAAAAGGTGGCCCGCAGGCCCCTCGATATCTTCTTCTATGACATCATCAAAAGCGACGGCCCGGCATTCGCCTCCCACTGGGAAGCCCTGGACCGCTTCGCCGCGTGGGGCTTCAGGACGAACCCCCACAACGAAAAAGCGTCCTCTTTCGAGGATATCGCGTCTTATCATGAAAAACTCGCGGGCCGGAGAGACGAACTGGATTACGAGATCGACGGCGTCGTCGTCAAGGTGGACGGATACCCGCTGAGAACGGAACTCGGCGTGCGCCAGAGAAGCCCCCGGTGGGCCTATGCCTGGAAATTCCCGCCCAAGGAAGAGATCACCACGCTCGAGGAGATCGTGGTCCAGGTGGGGCGCACGGGCATGCTGACCCCCGTGGCTCTTTTGCGTCCCGTCGACGTGGGCGGGGTCACCGTCAGCCGGGCGACCCTGCACAACGAGGGGGAAGTCCGGAAAAAGGACGTGCGGGCCGGTGACAGGGTCCGCATCGCCCGGGCTGGAGACGTCATTCCCGAGGTCGTCGAGCGTATCAAGACGCCGGGCAGGAAAAGAAAAAAGGCCTTTACCATGCCCGAAAACTGTCCCGCCTGCGGGGCGAAGGTCCGTCGAGAGGGCGCTTATTACGTCTGCCCGGCGGGTCTTTCCTGCTTCCCGCAACTGGTGGGCCGGATCCTTCACTACGGCTCCAGGGACGCCATGGACATCGACGGCCTCGGGGAAAAGACGGTGGAGGACATGGTTGAAAAAGGCCTCGTCAAGGATGTGGCGGATCTGTACCGCCTCTCCGTGGAGGATTTTCTGAAACTGAAGGGGTTTGCGAAGAAATCGGCGACCCAGCTTAACGAGGCCGTTCAAGGAACGAAAAACCCGCCCTTAGACCGGTTTCTTTATGCCCTGGGGATACGGCACGTCGGCCGAAGGACGGCCCGGCTCCTGGCGGAGAAGTACAAGACCCCGGAGGCCCTTCGGAAGGCGACCGTCGACGACATGAGAAAAATCGACGAGATCGGTCTGGAGATCGCCGGAAGCGTCAGGGAATTCTTCGACGAGAAGATCAACCGGCAGGTGCTGGAACGCCTCGGGGAGGCGGGCGTGAGCGTGAAGGCGATGCCGGGCAGGAGAAAGGCCCGGTCTCTTGAGGGGAAAACATTCGTGTTCACAGGGAAGCTGGAAAATTACACCCGGGACGAGGCCGGGAGGCGCGTCGAGGAGCGCGGCGGCCGGGCGACTTCCTCCGTTAGCGGTGAGACGGACTATGTCGTGGCCGGGGAAGACCCGGGCCGGAAGCTTGACGAGGCGAAAAAGGAAAAGGTGCCGATTCTCGATGAAGCTTCCTTCGAAAAAATGATCGAAGAATAGGCATTTTCCTTTTTGGTGGGTGCGGGAATCCCCCGAAAACCGGCCGGAAAACCTCTCCCAGGTGTCTCCGGACAGGATACATTTAATTTAAGAAGAGAGCCCTTTTTCCCGCCGGGCCCACTGATCGGCCGCCACGCCCGCCAGGATCCAGAGAAAACCCACGAGCCAGCCCGCCAGGACGTCCGAAAAATAGTGGACCGAGAGAAAGACGCGGCTGAAACCGATGAGAAAGACGAGGGTCACCGACCAGTAGACAGCCTCGAAACGGGCCCGCGTCCCGGAAAGCTCCCGGGCCGCCAGGTAGGCGAGAAACCCGTAAACAGCCATGGCCCCGGCGGTGTGGCCGCTGGGGAAGGAAGGCGAACAGGCGGTGATGCCCGCCATGAATTCCGGCCTCGCCCGGTCGATGATTCCTTTTCCCAGGAAGGTCGTGCTCATGGTTCCCAGGAAGGTCAGCCAGAAGGGCAGGATGTGTTCCCGTTTTTTCAGGAACCACAGGAGGGCGCTGGCGGCAGACGCAAGAATCGAAAGCGTCCATGTTCCGCCGAGGACGGTCAGCCCTGTGAAAAAGACGACCGCCCCTTTCGTTCTCAAGGGATCGATGAGCCGGTTCACCATCTCGTCGAAGGACTGAAGGGCACCGCTGCCATGGAGGCCCGACAGGAGTTTCCCTGCCAGAAAGAGCCCGAAGACGAAGGCGGTGGTGATGAGGGTCAGGGGAAGGCCGCTGAAATTCTCGGTGCTCGCCCTCCGGCGGATGAAAGACGCCGGGGAGGAAGAACGGGCCTGCAAACGAAGGCCAGCGCCGGGCTTTCCCGGGTCAGGGGGGCCATCCCCCTCGCCGTTTTCGAGCCGGCCCGCCAGGCGCCTCGCCCCCTTGACGGACGCCCAGGCGATCCGCCAAAGAACGATCAGAAGGACGGCGGCCGTCAACCACGGGGCCTTATGGAGTATCGTGTTCAGGACCTGCACGGTCAACCCGCCCGGTAGGAAATTTTATGCCACCGGGAGTTTATTCTATTTTTCGGGACTTTGTCCACCCTGTTCCGGGGATTCCCCTTCGAACAGTTTTTTCAACCCGTCCATGGCTTCCCCGAAACCGGTCCAGGTGCCTTCCCGCAGGGCTTTCTCCGCTTCCTCCAGTCGGGATCGCGCTTTCTCCAGCAGGGTCTCCCCGTTTTCCGCCGGGCCGGGACGAAGGGGAGGCCTCTCCTTCCTGCTTGGTTCCACGCCCAGGACCGCTTCAAGGGCTTCTCTCAGGGTAGGTTCCATGGCCACCTTCTTCCCGTGGACAACGATGACCCTCTTCAGCTGGGGGATGTCGGTCTCTTCCGCAACGAGGTAGACCGGTTCCACGTAGAGGAAGGCATGGTCCAGGGGGATGACGAGGAGATTGCCCCGGATGACCCGCGATCCCCGCTGGTCCCAGAGGGAGAGCTGCCGGGAGATGACATCGTCCTGGTCGATCATGGCCTCGATCTGCAGGGGGCCGTAGATGAGGCGCTCCTTGGGCAGCTTGTACACGAAGAGCTGCCCGTAATCGGGGAAATCGCACCGGGCGGCCATCCAGGCGATCATGTTGTCCCTGTTCTCGGGATTGAGGGGTGTCATGAGAATGTACTGAAGGGTGTCCTCTCCGGGAAGTCTCATGAGGATGTAGTATGGATCCATGTCGATGGTGGAACCGGCGTACTTTTCCCGGGGAAACGTCCAGAGATCCTCCCGGTTGTAAAAGACCTGGGGAAGGGTCATGTGGTAGAGATTGTACTTTTCGGCCTGGATCTCGAAAAGGTCGAGAGGGTATCGAAGATGTGATTTCAGATCGCCGGGCATTTCCGCCAGGTCCCTGAAGACACTGGGGAAAGCATCGCGGTAGGCAGTAAGGACGGGTTCCTCGGGGTCGATGGCATAAAAGCGGACCGTGCCGTCAAAGGCGTCCACGATGACCTTCACCGAATTCCGGATGTAGTTCAGGTCTCCCCGAAAGGGCTCAGAATAGGGAAATTTCGCCGACACCGTGTAGGCATCCTGGATCCAGTACAGCCGGCCCCCGCTCACCGCAAGATAGGGGGCATCGTCGAGCCTGAGGAAAGGGGCGATCCGGTTCACCCGGTCCTGCGTCTGTCTCCAGAGCTGGAGGCGGCTTTCCGGGGTGATGTAGCCCGACAGGAGGATGTTGATGTCCGAGAGGTTCCAGGCGAAGAGAAGCTTCTTCAGAAAACCGTCGATGGGGATGCCGCCTTTGCCGTTGTAGTGGGTGTAGACGTTTTCGTCCCCCCGGGGATGGTCGAATTCCTTCACCCCGGTGTTCACGATGCGGTAGCCCGGCGTTTTTTCCCCGTAGTACAGGGCCGGCCGGTCGATGGAGAGCCCTTTCGTCACCGGCGGGAGATCCTTCACCAGGTACTCGGGCAGCCCTTCCCCGACCCTTTCGGAAACGAGGCACATGGCCAGCCCGTAACCGTGGGTGTACTGGAGGTGCCGGTTCACCCATGTCCGGGCCTCGGCGGGCAGCTGTTCCGCCAGTTCCCGGGCGGAAAGCATGACCTGGCGGTAGGACCCGTCATCGAGGTGATACCGGTCGATGTCCACCTCGTAGAACTTGTAGTAGAGGCGTATTTCCTGGGTCTGGCGGAAGGTCTGCAGAAGGGGGCGCCAGTCCCACAGCCGGATGTTCCGAAGCGTGGGCTCGTTGTCAGCCATGGACCGGGGAGTCAGGTCCGCCGTTGCCGCGTAGGGCTTTTCCAGCACCTTGTCCAGCTGGTAGGCTTTTCTGGTGAACGCGATGTTGTGTTTCAAAAACGGGCTTTCCAGTTCCAGCTCGTTCGGCTGCACCTTGAACATCTGGACGATTCCCGGTAGGAGCAGAAGAGCAGCGAACATCAGGGCTGCGAAGCCGCCGGCGCCGATGTAAAACAGGGAGATCCGTTTCACGAACAGGTTGACCGAAAGGAGCGCCCCGAAAGCCAGGGAACCGAGGAACATGATCCACAGGCCGAGCCTCATGACATGGTAATCTGTATATCCCGCCCCGTACACGACGCCGCGGGCGGAATACAGGAGCCCGAACCGGTCCAGGTAGTACCCCCATGCCCAGGCAAGGAGGACAAGGATAAAGAGGACGGAAAGGTGTCCGTTGAAGGTCCAGTTCGTCTTCCCGGCGCTCTTTTGCCCCGACAGGCGGCCTTCCGCGTAGAGGTAGGGCAGCAGGGCGCCGAAAAAGGCGATGAGGGTCATCGCCGACAGCCCGTTCTGGAGAAGTTCGTAAAAGGGAAGGCGGAAAAGGTAAAAACCGATGTCCAGGTCGTAGACGGGATCGGCGAGGCCGAAGGCGCCTCCCCAGAAAAACCTCAGGGCCGTGTCCCAGTGGGCATATCCCGCCGCCCCGAAGGCGGCGGCGACGACCCCGGCCAGGACGAACAGGAACGTTCGGGCCCTTCCGGGGTCCTTCCAGGGCCCCTCGAGACTTTCGTCCCGTTTTTTCAGGGCCTGGAGGCTGTAACGGTAGGCCAGGCTAAAGTTGACGGCAAGACAGGCGAAAACGAAGACGAAGGGTAGGATGAACAGGGTGACTCTCACGTAGAGCAGCCGGAAGAAAATATCGATGTATCCCAGCTGGGCCATCCACAGCCCGTGAACGATGAGGCCCGAGATCATGCCCAGGAGGACGAGGACGGCGACGATTCCCGAGACGATGTACCAGAAAATATTCGTTCTCCAGAAGTCCTTTCGCATGTGACCCCCCTTTTTCCGAAGCCTTGATCATGCCGCCGGTTTTTCTTCGCCCTCCGGGCGCGGCGGTTTCCGAAATCGTCATGAAAGAAGGTCGGAGACCTCCCGTTCGCTCAGGTCGTACCACGCCTTGTAGGCTTCGGCCACGGCGAAATACGGGCCTGTCCTGATATTGGGGCAGAAAACCCCGTCCACTTCCGGCAGAATGCGTTCAATGGAACTGCGCGGTGCCGTGGGAACGGCCACGACGACTTCGGCGGCTTTCGCCTTCCTTACCCCGTCGATGGCGGCCAGCATGGTGAATCCCGAGGCGAGCCCGTCGTCCACCAGGATGATTTTCTTCCCGGCGAGATCGGGAAAGGGGCGGCCTTTGCGCAGAAAGGCGTTTCGCTTTTCCAGGTCTGTGGCCACCCGCCTTTTCTCGGCTTCGATCTCCGACGGCCCCAGGCGCAGGGCCGCCAGAAGCTGTCTGTTGAGGAATGTCGAGCCGTCCAGGGTCATGGCCCCGAACCCCGCTTCCGGGTTTCCGGGAATCTTCAATTTCCGGACAATGAGAAGATCCAGGGGAAGACCCAGGATTTCCCGCAGCCTGATCCCCACGGGAACGCCGCCGGCAGGTATGGCCAGAATCAGACCGTTTTCGGCTTTTCCATAGTCGGGTTTCATCATCCTGCCCAGGGTCTCGCCGGCATCGAACCGGTCGGCGAAAACGTACCGCCTGTCGCGGAAGTTTTCCACGTCATGAACCGTCGCCTTCATGTCCCGCACCTTTCTGAGGAAAACCGGGGCCTGGTCCCCGGGAGCTCTTTTTTCCGGTCATCCATGAATAAATCCCCGGGGAATTGTCCTACAACTCGAAGACGCGTTTCTGTCTTTCCTCCAGCTCGTAAACTTCGTTGTCGAAGCCTATCCTGATCGGTTTTTCCGGACACCGGCAGGCATGGACGGTGAGGGTTTCCCCGGTGACATCGATCTCCAGGGTGTGGCCCCGGTAATGGATCACCATGTGCAGGCTCTCCAGTTCCCGGGGCAGGCACGGGTTGAACCAGAGCACGTCGCCCCTCGGTTCGATGCCCGTGTACCCCTCCTGGATGATGTTGATGCTCCCGGCCATGGCGCCCAGATGGATGCCTTCCGGTGTCGTCCCGCCCTGGATGTCCGTGTAGTCGCTCCGCAAGGCCTGCCGGCAGAGGTCCCAGGACTGTTCCCTGTCCGAACGGGCGAGAACCCAGGCGTGAACGACCCGGC
>Ga0209605_1004539_pt1 | contig 11335 bp, 10 predicted proteins | sample AD_UKC035_MetaG_FD_184408 | JGI IMG/M metagenome (GOLD analysis project Ga0209605, IMG submission 184408) | Active sludge microbial communities of municipal wastewater-treating anaerobic digesters from USA - AD_UKC035_MetaG (SPAdes) (version 2) | ecosystem: Engineered > Bioreactor > Anaerobic >...
GCGGAGTCCCTGCCTGCCGCAGGCAAGCCCGAGGCGGGAGACTCCGCTTGGAAGGAGAGAACCAACATATAAAACCCTAGAAGTCATAACGTATTGGCTTGTTGGCGATAAAAGTCTAAATTGGAATACAGACTCTTACAAATCAGCGATGTTTGAGTTAATGAATATGAGCCACTCTGTAGAACTACGAATAATCCCTGATGACGAATATCCTGGGTCTAAAAGTTTCTTGTTCGACAAGGCTGGAGGGAACACAGAGAATAGCAGATTGATACTTCTTTCCGACAAACTTTCTATAACTAGTTGGTCCTATCCAGAAAAAACGAATTGGTCCTTAGGTGGAATAGTCCTTCATGAACTAATTTATCATATCCATTCAACTGGTCTAACTGAAGAAGCCAATGACCTTAGGAGTCATTATGACTTGAAAATGGGTGGAAGACACTTACCGGGGAAATCACAGGCACCACCCTTTAGAAAAAACAAATGAGAATATATGAAAATCCAATTTAATTTGATTTTACTTTTGCTTTTTGCTGCTTGTACTGCCACCAGTGAAGAAATTTTATTTTTTAGCGTTTCACAACATCCTACTAAAAAACAACTTGCTGCATGGAATTACAAGCCTGTTATGGGAGTTGATGCCGAGATTTATAAAAAGAATGTTAATCAATGGGAGGTGAGTTATTCGTTCGAAAAGAAAGAATTGTTGGCTAAACAACTTGAACTCAAAATTGATACCTTAATTTTAACTGATTTAGTCATTGATTCGCTTCTGCAATCAATCCATTTTAAACGGACAACTCCCATCGGAATAAAAACCCATTTCAATGGTACAAGTTCAATGCGTTTCCAATGCCAAAACAATGAAGGAAATGATTTCACTGCATTTTCGCAGCTTGATGATACAGGTAATTGGTTAACTTTAACTCATTATTTCTCTAGAGTCAAGTAAGTGGCATCAATAGACTTTACAACTCCTTCCCAGCGGGTATCCCCTTTCGGGGACTCCGCGTTAAAGTAAACCTGTCTCGTCCTAAAATAAGTTTACGGTTTTAGTGATAATCCGGCAATAGGGTTTAAGATTTGTGTAAACCTATTTCAAGACTAGACAAAGGATGGCATGAGTCCGTATGCGGATAAAGTAAATGTGCGGTTCGGATTTGAGTTTCATCTTCCCAGCGGAGTCTCCCGTTTCGGGGACTCCGCGTGCTTAAACCCAGCTTAAACCACTCCCTTCTTTGCGATGTTCTTCACTGGTAACTTCGCCCGTGTTGGAGTTCTTCTTCAACGTGCATGATGAAAGTTGATAACAGGCGGTAATACCGTTGTTGAGTGGTAGACCTGCAACGGTAAGGTTAAAAATGTTTTTTTATTTACCCCATCCACCCCCACCGGGTGTCTCAATTAAAATACGATCACCGGCATTTACTTTGGTTGTAGCCAGCCCCGGTAATGCGGTTTTTTCTCCGTTACGAATAAGAAATTGTTCACCACGCTTACCAGCATTACCACCAGCCATTCCATAAGGCGCTTCCGTGCGGTGTTGTGAAAGCAGGTTTACTTCCATTGTTTCGTTAAACTGCACTTCGCGGATTACGCCATCGCCACCGGACCACTTTCCTTTTCCGCCCGAGTTTTTCCGAATCTCAAATCGCGTAAGCAATACCGGGTATCGATGTTCTAAAATTTCTGCATCCGTAATGCGCGTGTTAGTCATGTGTGTATGTACCGCATCGGCACCGGCAAATCCGTTAGTTGCACCACTACCCCCACAGATGGTTTCATAAAAACCAAAGCGCGCGTTGCCAAATAAAAAATTATTCATGGTGCCCTGGCTGCAGGCGCTTAGTTGCAACGCTTTTAATAACGTATCGGTTAACCGCTGACTTACTTCCGTATTGCCACCCACCACAGCCGGTTGTGCTTTTGTAAAATCAGGATTTAACAAACCGTGCGGCAGTATAATTTGTACAGGTTCCATCAGCCCTTCATTCATGGCAATGGGTTTGTTAATCCATTCACGCAAAACATAAAGTATAACACTTTGCACAATGGCGTGCGTGGCGTTCAGGTTGCCGGCATGCAGGCTGGATGAACCCGTAAAGTCGATAACTAATTTTTTATTCTGCCGCTTAATTGCAACCTGAAGGGGGGAGCCATCATCCAATCGCTCAAGCGCAACGTATCGTTTTTGTTGCAACAATTTTATTTTATCGCGTACCTGCCACGCAGCATATTGTTTCAGCGCCTGCATGTAGTGCCGCACGGTGTTGGTGCCGTGGGTTTGGCACAAGGCTTTTAATAATAACGCACCGGCATTTACCGATGCCAGGGCTCCGTTCAAATCGGCCAGGTTTTCCTCCAATGATCGTGTGGGAAAAACCGCTTCCGTAAAAAGTTTCTTCACACCATTCCATTGCGGTTTGCCACGCTTTACCAGGTATGTGGGCGCAATAATCACACCCTCTTCACAAAGTGTAGTGGCGTGGGCTGGCATTGAACCAGGTTTGCTTCCACCTACTTCGGCATGATGCGCGCGGTTGGCTACAAAACCCACGCGTTTCTTGTTTACAAACACGGGCTTTATAAGTGTAATATCCGGCAGGTGCGAGCCTCCAAATGCCGGGTGGTTGGTGATAATCACATCGCCTTCACGGATGGGCATAACGTTCATCACTTCGCGCACGCATACACCCATGCTGCCGAGGTGCACCGGAATGTGTGGCGCATTCACAATCAAAAAACCATTGGCATCCATCAGGGCACACGAAAAATCCAATCGTTCTTTTACGTTCACTGAAAAGGAAGTGCGTTGCAGCAAGGCGCCCATCTCTTGCGCAATAGCCGTAAACCGGTTGCTGAATAATTCCAATGCCGCTTCTTGTGAAAAGGCCTGCGGAACTTTTTTTTGCGTGCGCAGTTGTGTTACCAACGCATGATTGTGTTGGTCTAATTTGAATTGCCAACCATGCGGAATTACCGTGGTTGAATTTTGGCTCACCACCAAGGCGGGCCCTGCCAGGGCAGCACCGGGTCGTAACTTTTCCCATTGATACACGGTTGCATGTACCCATTTGCCGGCCCATATTTTTTGCTTCAGTGGCGATAGAGGTTTGTATTTACGTATGGGCGCGCTGGTTTTAAGTGTTTGTCCTTTTACCCGGGCAACCAATCGGACAGATTCCACTTCTATTTCGCGCTGTACCCAGTGGCCGTAAATGGCTTTGTATTTTGTTTTGAATTGTGCGGTGAGTTTGGATGGATCGCCCGCATCTACTTCAATGCAACTCTCCTGGCCTTTAAATCTTAAAAAAGCAATTCGCTTTTGAATAATAATTTCTTTCTGCGAATAACCATCGCGCACTAATTTTTCTACACCAGCTTTTTCCAATCGCGAAAAAAGGAGACTCCAATTTTTGATTGCCGGCAATGGCTTTAGCAGCAGGTGTTCCTCAAAGTGTGTAACATCGGCATGGCCAATTCCATAGGCACTTAACAACCCGGCATCATACGGGATCAGAATTTTTTTTGAGCCAAGCAGTTGTGCAAGAGCAACTGCGTGCTGGCCGCCAGCTCCACCAAAACTTAGCAGGGCATAATCAACCGGGTTATGTCCGGATTGCACCGAAACTTTGCGAATCGCTTCAGCCATTTTTTCGTTTGCTATTTGCAGAAACGATTCCAGTATTTGTTCGGGGGTCGGCTTTGGGTTGTGTTGAATTTTGTTAAGAACTTTTTTGAGTGCCCGCTCAGCGTGTTCGCGATAGAGCGGAACAGCAAAAAATCCGGGAGCTATTTTTCCCAACAATAGATTTACATCGGTAATGGTAAGCGGTCCGCCCGCCCCATAGCAAGCGGGCCCCGGGCTGGCCCCCGCACTGTGTGGCCCAACCGTTAATTTGTAACCATCAAAATCACAAATCGATCCGCCACCGGCAGCAATGGTTTCAATTTCCAACGAAGGAGAGAGAATGCGAACCGATCCGACTTTCGATTCGTACCGATAGGAGAAATCTTTGTTGAACAACGAAACATCCGTGCTGGTGCCGCCCATATCAAAGGCAATGAGTTGGTGAATGCCCGATCGCTTTCCGGAAACGGCTGCCCCCACAACACCACCGGCAGGGCCGCTTAACAAACTATCTTTCGGGTAAAACTGATTTGCGTTAACCAGGCCACCGGCACTGGTCATAATTTTCAGGTTTGCCGATGCCAGGCTTTTTTGAATACGATCTACATAAGAATGAATAATGGGCGCGAGGTAAGCATTGGCAACAGCCGTTTCTGCGCGCGGTAAAATTTTTATTTGTCCTGAAATTTCGTGCGAGGCAGTTACATAGGTAAGTCCGGCAGCCAGTAATGCTTTTTTAATTTGCTGTTCATGTACCGGGTTTTTATAACTGTGTAAGAGCGCAATGGCCACCGACTGGCATCCGGAGGTTTTAATTTTTTTGATTAGCGCGGATAATTCGTTGCGGGCAAGCGGAACAAGCACCTTCCCGTGCGCATCCAAGCGCCCGGTAATTTCATAAACAGCTTTATAGAGCGGTTCTTCTTTTACAATGTGTAACGCAAAAAGATCGGGCCGTTGTTGGGTACCGATGCGCAACAAATCTTTAAACCCTTTGGTGATGATGAGTGCGGTGGGTGCGCCTTTTCGTTCCAGCAATGCATTGGTGCCTCGTGTTGAACCCAACTTCATTTCGATTGGCGGAAACTTTTTTCCGAGGGCGGTTTCAGTAAGCAGGCGCGCAGCCAACACGGGCACTTCTTCATTACTGGTAATTTCTATTCGGGTACCCGTTTTAATTTGTTTTGGAATTTTTGATCTAAGATAGATCAACCCCTTGGCGGGATTTGTATGGTGAATCGTGAATGAAATATCAGTACCCGGAACCCGGATTGAGAAGTTTTTAAAAATATCAACAGAAGTGTGAAAGGTGCCGTGTACCAACAAACAGCTATCGGGCAAAACCGATTTTACTTCGGCTTTGATTACACTACTGCTTAAGATCTTCAGCCGCCTGAGCTGCCCGGAAGGAGCAAGGGCAATACAATCCGTAAAGGTGCCACCGGTATCAACCCAAATTTTCCACGGTGTGTTTGCGATAGGCACAATCTTATTTGATAGAAAGCACAATTTGTTTTCGCGTAAAGCGAATGGCAATCGCTTTTAGAAACTCAGTAGAGCCATCGGGATGTTCGCGAAAAACAGGTTTGGTATAAAGTAATGAGTCCGATCCCATCTTCTGCACATTTTCGCCACCTGTGCTGCTGGTATAAGCTTCTAACAATTGCTTTTCGATGTGGCGTAAGCCGGGGCTATTGGTTTGAAGCGATACGATTTCCACGCCTTCGGCACGAGCCAGTGAATCGAGAAACGGGGTATTTGTTAACAGCCGGTCTTTCTTTTCAATGGTGGTGGCAAGTTTGCGTCCCCAGGTGAAGGTAGCATCTGTAATTTCAGCTTCTGTTACTTTTTTGATTTCACCCTGGGCCATGTTTTCTTTCATTTTCTTGCGTTGTTCGTCCGTTAGGGTGCCGGTGCACGAACTCAGAACTACTACAATCAAAATCAGGTAACGCATAGCGGTTTTTTTTAACTGAGGGCTAAAATAGAAACTCTCCATCGAATCCACCAGACTTAAAATACAGGGCAGGTCTGGTCTTTTGATTAAGTTGTTAAATTTGCACCCCATTACAGGTATGATAGATAAATTAATTGAAATAAAGGATCGATTTGAGGAGGTGGGCCAGCTATTGGTTCAACCCGATACGGTGAGCGATCGTAAGAAATTCAGCCAGCTAAGCAAAGAATACCGCGATCTGGAGAAGGTGGTTATAAAATACAACGAGTATAAAACAGTGTTGGATGGTTTGCAGCACGCAAAAGACTTGTTGCAGAAGGAGAAAGACCCTGAATTGCGCGAGCTTGCTAAAATGGAATTGGATGAGTTGCAACCTAAAAGTGAAGCGCTGGAGGCGGAGATCAAAGAGTTGCTGATGCCGAAAGACCCCAACGATTATAAGAATGCGATTCTTGAAATTCGTGCCGGTACCGGTGGCGATGAGGCTGCTATTTTTGCAGGAGATTTGTGGCGCATGTATCAACGCTTTTGCGACCGCAAAGGGCTGAAGATGCAGGTAGTGGATGTAACAGAGGGAACGGCCGGTGGTTATAAAGAAGTAATTAGTACGATTGAGGGCGAAGGCGCTTACGGGATTTTCAAATATGAATCGGGGGTGCACCGGGTGCAGCGGGTACCGGCTACCGAAACACAAGGGCGTGTGCATACCTCGGCCGCCTCGGTGGTGGTTTTGCCTGAAGCTGAAGAAGTAGATGTAGAAATTAATCCGGCCGACCTGGAGTATCAAACCGCGCGATCGAGCGGTGCCGGTGGTCAGAATGTAAACAAGGTGGAAACCAAAGTACAGCTTACCCACAAGCCTACCGGCATCATGGTTACCTGCCAGATTGAACGCTCGCAACACGGTAACCGCGAGCGGGCTTTGCAGATGTTGCGAACAAAGCTTTACGAAATTGAGTTTGAGAAGAAGAATAAAGAAATAGGCGATTCGCGCAGAAGCCAGGTGCGCAGTGGCGATCGTTCAGAAAAAATCCGCACGTATAATTATCCGCAAAGCCGCGTAACCGATCACCGCATTGGATACACGCAGCACAACCTGCCCTCGGTAATGAATGGCGAGGTAGATGAATTTATCAACCAGCTTAAAATTGCTGAAACGGCCGAGAAGATGGCGGAAGGGAAATGATTTTTTCCGGCTTGCAAGTTGAAGCTTCTAAACTGAAATAATTAGACATCACCCTGCTCAAAAAAATGTGCGCTGCAGAAATGCAGCGCACATAGTGTTATTTTTTTGGAGAGTCCATTTGAAAATGGACTCATTTTCAAATCAACTTAATTATCATCTTCTGTTTCTTCTATTTGCCGATCCAGAATTTCTTCAATGATTTTCATCTGGCGCTCATCAATGGTTTTATCGGTTTTGGCCTGCTTTTTCATAAAGCGGAACATAGCATTCTTCTTTATTTCGTAGGCAATAAACACGGTGTACTTGTTTTCCTTTTCATTGAAATATTTTTCTTCGCCTATTTTGCGCAGGTCAGCAATGTTGGTGTTCATGGTTTGGCGCACCAAACTTTGAAACTTATCCGCCACATCGGCCGCATTGGCATTTTCAGTTTGGCCCAGGTACTGGTCGGCCACTTGTTTCATGGTGGTGCTTACTTGTCCGGCTAATTGAGCCTTGGCTTCAATATCCGCTTTGCCACGTGCAATATTATCTTGCGAACTTTCACCTTTACCCGTAGCCCTGAAAAAACGGTTGTTTGATTCGTAAGCATTTCCACGGAAGGGTTCTTTTACTTTTTTCCCTAACATGCCGGAGCTACAGGCACCAGCAATCAGAATAATTAGAATGGCATACGGGAATCGGGTTTTCATAATGTGCGGGTTAATGAATTTAATCACCAAATTAATAAAAATTGTGCCAGTTCATACCGTGGATGTAACGGGGTAAAAAATAATCCTTACAATTGAACGGGATGGGTTAACTTAGAAGAGCAGTATCTTCCATTTGAAATGAAAATTATGGTATCTGTTTTTCTGCACCTGCGCTTTCTGCATGCTTATTTTTTAATGCCGGTTTACCTGTTTGCGTTAGTCATTTCACCCAACTTTACCGAACGGCAGTTGTTGTGGTCGTTTGTAATTATCCACCTGTTGCTTTACCCCGCAAGCCATGGTTATAACAGGTATTTTGATCAATACAAGAATGCGGGGGGTGCATTAAAGAATCCGCCCGCCCTCTATTTTATTTCAGTATTGCTGCATGCCGTTGCCCTTGCACTTGGGTGGTTATTTTTTAACATGTGGTTTGCGCTACTGATTTTGATTTACGGGTTGGCAGCAATAGCATACAGCTACCGGGGCGTGTGGTTAAGAGAATATCCGATAGTGGGTTGGGTTGCACGTGCGTTATTTCAGGGCGCACTTGCATTTATGATGTGTTATGCGGGCATCAATAATTATCCTTTAGCCGGTTTGCTTAAAGCGAAAGTACTAATACCGGCAGCCCTGTGCGCGTTAATGTTTGTGGCTATTTGCTCAAGTATGGAAACACACCTAAAGCGCGGGTTGCGGGGGCATCTTTTTGTGCTCATCACTTTTTTAATGGCTACAATTGCATACCTGCTTTATTTTCATTTCTATTTTTCAGATTACTATGGCATAGTCTTTATAGTTGCGTTTAGCCCGGTTGCGTTGTTTTTCCTGTATGGGGTTTATAAAAATTTACGCACACCAGAAGCTGCGGAATATGGGCATACCATTGGGTTCTTTTTAGCAGCCACATGCTTCAATGCGTTTTTTATCTGGATGTTTTTGCGCATTACGAACTTGTTGCAGTTGTAAAGCAAAAAAACTGTAAAAAACAGAAATATTATTCCGGGGCCGGGTCGTTTACCAAACTACGCGAACCCGAATTTACATCCGTCTCTAAACCGGACAACCCTGTTTGATTTAAGGGGATGAAATTCTTCGCATCCGGCTAACAGATCGTAACAGTTAAGAGTTTTTTGGTGTTGTTTAAACTTTATTTTAAAATCTGTGTCTATTCTAAAGGACATCCGTTAAAGAACACGGGAAAGGCGGCCGATCGCGACTGCGGAGCCGTTTATAATGGAAACAATGGTTGGTTATGAGTAATACGAAATCCAAAGAACAACTTAATGTGCTGCTGGTTGGAAACAACCCGATTGATCTTAGCCGTACAGAGGCGGGATTGGGGCAGATTCAAAACCACCAGGTTACCATAGAAACAGCTTTTGATTTAACCAGCATTTTGAACAGGCTTTCAAAATTTCGTCCCAACTTCATTTTATTGGATGATAACCTCGGATCAACCGGCTTGCGGCTGATTGTTCAGGCATTGCAGGAACATCGCAAAACAAAAGACATTCCGGTAACCGTTCTTAAAAACTCCAACTACATTGATACAATAAATGTTGGGGTTATGAATTATGTGCTAAAGCATGCTATAACAGGCGAAGTGCTCTACACCGCATTCATGAACTCGTTGAAGTTTAAACGTACTCAACAATACTTACAGCAAGCGTACCGTAAACGCAGGGGGCAGTTTATGCGCATGGTGCGGTTTCAGGATTGATCAGAGCGGATCAACCAAACGAAATTCCTTTTTAAACTTTTCTGTTCCTCGTCCAATTTGTAAGACCACGCGCCTGCCCGGTTTTGAATTGAGAAAGGCATTAACGATGTTGAGGTTTAGGTCGCTGGCCAAAATTCCATTAATACTGATAATCTGATCGCCCACCTGAATACCGGCTTTCTGCGCCTCAGAATTTTCGCGCAGGCCGGTAATCTCAAAGTTCTTTAATCGCGATCCTTTTGCTTTTATAGTAAGGCCACTAAGGCTGAAATAAAATTTCTTCTTGAACGCAGAGTTTTTCTTCAGATAAATCTTTTCGCCAGGGAAATCATAGATAACCGTAAAGCGACTGAGAATTTCACCACCCAACGAACCATTCCGGAAAACACCACGACTTGCTTTCAGTGTATCTCTGTAAGTTTCAGGATCAGGAAAGTTTGTAACCACATCGGGTAGTACAAAGTTGCCCAGGTTAATCGACTTGATTTTTCCGATCTCACCGGTAATTTCGCCACCTAACCCTCTTCCAAGTGTGTTCCTTACATGTTTTGGGGGAACTTTAATTTTTTCACTAGAGGTTGTTTCCAAAAACAAACCATGACTGGCACCACTATCTACCAGTAATTTGGCGCTTAACGAGGTGGTATCATTCAATTGCAGGTTGGTTGTTATGTATGGTTTGGTGTCTTGTATTTGTGCGGGTATCCAATGATACTTTCTTTTTTCTTTAAACCGATGCGGCAACATTAGCGTAAGCAACTTGCGTTCATAGTCAACCTGAATGATAAACCGGCTAAATAGTTCATATCCCAAAACCCCATGCACATCGGTGCCCAGGTAGTTTCGAAGTTCCAGGTAATCTTCTTCCAGCACCAGCATGGCGTGGCCCCGTCCTTGCACTCCGGGCATATCCAACGAAACATTATTGGTAATGTACGCTACTACCAGGCGCGCATCGCCCGGCCCTGAAATAGTTAATTTGCGGGAGTATGGAAGATTGAGAATGTCGCTGTATGCTTTTTCGGTTAGAATGGAAGTCCGCACACCGGTATCCAGAATGAACTTCAATGGCAACTGGTGGTTTAGAATAATGGGTACAACAACCAGGTTGTTGTAAATCTCTATCGGAAATTGAACTTTAGATTTTCCCTCGGGTAAAGAAAACCCCAGGGGTTGGGCATTGCCCATTGTGGTGATCAGAAAGAGAAAAATAAAAAGATAACTTCGCATGCCAGCAGCCAGCCTGATAAGTGCAACTTAAGTAGCCGCACAAGGTTTCAAGATAAAGCTACTACTTTTTAAATATTTTCAAGCGTTTAAATATTGCGCAAATAGCCGCTCGGGTGTTTCGGCTATTGCTACATCGGCCAGATTTTGTGCCGACAGGAATCCTTCCGTTACCATTAACTCCATTTGTTTAAGCAGGGTATCAAAATAACGGTTGGTGTTTAGTACCGATACCGGGGCTTTAACCAACCCCAACTGCCGCCATGTTAAAATTTCGGCCAGCTCATCTAAGGTGCCCCAGCCACCGGGTAAGGCAACAAAAGCATCTGCAAGATCGGCCATACGCCTTTTTCGTTCGTGCATACTTCCCACAACTTCCAGCTGAGTAAGGCCTTTGTGCCCAACCTCTTTCTGCATCAAAAAATCTGGGATAACCCCAATGGCTTTACCACCTCCGGACATAACCTGATCAGCCACAATACCCATCAGGCCTATATTTCCGCCTCCGTAAATTAATGTTGCATGATGCTTAACCATAAGCCTGCCCAGGGTTTGGGCGGCCTCTGCATAAACAGGGTTATGCCCGGTGCCAGATCCGCAAAATACACAGATGTTCATGGGCAGCACGGGCTGAATAGAAACTTAATGCTTAATGTCGTGTTCGTTGTCGCTCACTTTGCTGTTAGGGAACAGCCAGATAGATACGATAGCCAGCACAAATAGCGCAATTACAACTCCAAATACAGCCATATCAGATTTTATTATAAAGTGAAACAAATTTAACTTAAGCCCCCTTAATTATTAGCAAAATACGGGTTAAAAATTGTAAACTCGTGAGAGAATTATAAGCCAAACAGGTAAAAGTCAATTATAAAAGGAAATCTGAATGAAGAAGTTTCTGCTTGTGCTGGGTATT
>Ga0209605_1004543_pt1 | contig 11322 bp, 8 predicted proteins | sample AD_UKC035_MetaG_FD_184408 | JGI IMG/M metagenome (GOLD analysis project Ga0209605, IMG submission 184408) | Active sludge microbial communities of municipal wastewater-treating anaerobic digesters from USA - AD_UKC035_MetaG (SPAdes) (version 2) | ecosystem: Engineered > Bioreactor > Anaerobic >...
GAGCAGCGCTCACCGCGTGCACGGCCTGCTCCCCGCCGGTCTTCACCAGGACATGGCCTGGGAGGAAGGGCTTCAGCTTGTCGTTCACACAGATCGGGCCCATGCCGGGGCCACCACCGCCGTGTGGGATGGCGAAGGTCTTGTGCAGGTTGAGGTGGCAGACGTCCGCCCCGATCTCGCCGGGCGAGGTGAGTCCCACCTGCGCGTTCATGTTCGCACCGTCCATGTACACCAGGCCGCCGTTGGCGTGGATGGTGCCGGTGATCTCGCGGATGCTCTCTTCGTAGACGCCGTGCGTGCTGGGATAGGTGACCATCAGGCAGCTCAGGCGGTCCTTGTAGAGTTCGGCCTTCGCCTTCAGGTCCTCCACGTCCACGTGCCCGTCGGCGTCGGCCTTCACCACCACGATCTCCATGCCCACCATGGCTGCGCTGGCGGGGTTGGTGCCGTGCGCACTGCTCGGGATCAGCGCCACCCTCCGCTGATGGTCACCGCGGGCTTCGTGGTAGGCGCGGATCACCATCAGTCCGGCGTATTCACCTTGTGCACCGCTGTTCGGTTGCAGGCTGACGGCGGTGAAGCCCGTCGCCTTCGCCAACGCACCGCCCAGTTCCGTGAGCACCTGTTGATAGCCCTTCACCTGCTCGAGCGGGGCGAAGGGGTGGATATGAGCCCACTCCGGCCGGGTGATCGCCCATAGGGTGGAGGCCGCGTTCAGCTTCATGGTGCATGATCCGAGCGGGATCATGCCATGCACCAGGGAGAAGTCGCGGTTCTCCAGCTTCTTCATGTAGCGCATCAGCTCCGTCTCCGTATGATGCGTGTTGAAGACCGGGTGGGTGAGGAAGGCGCTGCGGCGTTGCAGGTCTGACGGGATCGCGGAGGAGCTGCCGTTCGCGCTCGGGCTGGAGGCAGGCTTGCCGATCGCTTCGGCCAACGATGCGATGATCTCCTCCAGGTCGCTCACACGGGTGGTCTCATCAAGGCTCAGCGTCACCCCATGTTCATGGTAACGCCCATTGATCATGCGCGACTCCAGTGCCTGGCGGATCGCATCGCCCGCGGCACCCGTGAGCGTGATCGTGTCGAAGAAGGTCGCGTTCACCAGCGTGTAGCCCAACGCTTTCGCGGCATCGGCCACTTGCTTCGCGCAGCCATGTACACGCTTCGCAATGCGCTTGAGGCCATTCGGGCCATGATGCACGGCGTACATGCCTGCCATCACGGCGAGCAGGGCTTGCGCGGTGCAGATATTGCTGGTCGCCTTGTCGCGGCGGATGTGCTGCTCGCGCGTCTGCAGCGCCATGCGCAGGGCACGACGACCACGACGGTCCTGGCTAACGCCGATGATGCGTCCGGGGATCAAACGCTTCCACTCATCGGTGCAGGCGAAGAAGGCGGCGTGCGGTCCACCGTAGCCCATGGGTACACCGAATCGCTGCGAGTTGCCCACGCACACTTCCACGCCCCACTCGCCGGGAGGGCTCAGGAGCGTGAGGGCCAACAGATCAGTGCAGGCGGCAACACGCACACCAGCGGCCTTGGCTCGCTGTACCAGGTCACGCAGGTCGCGCACCTCGCCGTTCGCGGCGGGGTATTGCAGGATCATGCCGAAGAAGTTCGTGTCCGGTTCCCAGGTCATCGGGTCGCCCACCACGATCTCGATGCCCACGGGTAGGGCCCGGCCGCGCAATACATCGATGCTCTGCGGGAAAAGGCCGCTGTCCACGAAGAAGCGGTTGCGGTCGCGTTGACTGGCTGGCCGGGCGTGATCGAACATCAACATGGCCTCGGCGGCAGCGGTGCCCTCATCCAGCAGCGAAGCATTGGCGATGGGCAGCGCGGTAAGGTCGCTCACCATGGTCTGGAAATTCAGCAGCGCCTCCAGGCGGCCCTGCGAGATCTCGGCCTGGTAAGGCGTGTAGGCCGTGTACCATCCGGGGTTCTCCATGATGTTGCGCAGGATGGGCTGGGGCACCACGGTGCCGTAGTAACCCAGGCCGATGTAGCTGCGGAACTGCAGGTTGCCGCGGCCGATGGCGCTCATGTGCTCCAGGAAGTCGATCTCGGAGAGCGCCGGACCCACGTCGAGCGCCTTCTTCAGCCGGATGGGGCCGGGTACGGTGCGCTGGATCAGTTCATCGAGGCTGCTCACGCCGATGGCCTTGAGCATGGCTTCTGTCTCGTGCTGGTTCGGGCCGATGTGGCGTTCCTGGTAGGTGACGGATGGCATGTGATGGGGTGCCGATAAGGCGTGCAAATATACTGGGCCACAGGAGCCGGGGATGGCTGTGGATAAGCCGGGGTGAGAGCCACCCCACCGCCGCACGGGCGGCTATCTTTGGCCACCACCGATGCTGACCCCCCTGCGCGCGCTCCTCCTCCTCCTGGCCATCGGATCGATCGCCGCCGCCGCCCAGGACCGCATCCTGATGATGAACGGCGAGATCCATGAAGGGAAGGTGCTTGGGCAGAGCACCCTGGAGGTGCGCTACCTACAGACGACCAAACGCGGCAAGGTGAAGGAACGCGCCGAACCCACCGAGGAGGTCTTCTCCGTGGTCGACAGCCTGGGGCATGAACGCATCTGGTACTTCCACGATTCCGTCTTCGGAAACGACCTCACCGTGGAGCAGATGCGCTGGTTCCTCGCGGGTGAGCGCGATGCCCGACACGGCTACAAACCCACCTGGCCCATGGTGGGCGCCTTCGCTACCGGCGCCGGATTGGTGATAGGTCTGAACTGGGAGATGAACGGCCTCTTCGTTCCACCCCTCGTGGCCGGTGCCATGGCCTTCCCCCGCGTACATGTCACGCCCGGCTCCATTTCCGACCCGGTGATGGAAGGAGATGAGTACTATGCTACCGGCTACGCGCGGGTGGCCCGTTCCAAGCGCGTGGTCCGTACCCTGGTCTCAGCCTTTGCTGGTGTGGCCGTGGGCCTGGCCGTACGCCAGCTCATCATCAACCCCAATTTGGACGAGGAATAGCCATGGCATTTGTGAATACGCTGGCCTGCGCACAGGACCTGGATGCCCGGGACCCGCTCCGGAACTTCCGCGACGAGTTCCACTTCCCACAACATGAAGGCCGCGAGGTGATCTACTTCACCGGCAATTCACTTGGCCTTCAACCGAAGGCCGCGGCCGATGCGCTCAAGCAGGAGATGGACGATTGGGCACGGCTCGGGGTCGAAGGCCACTTCCACGCGAAGCACCCGTGGTACAGCTATCACGAGGAGCTCACGGCCAGCAGTGCGCGGCTAGTAGGCGCCAAGGAAGCCGAGGTGGTGGTGATGAACCAGCTGACGAGCAACCTTCACTTCCTGCTGGTCTCCTTCTATCGTCCGACGGGTAAGCGGGTGAAGATCCTCACCGAGAAGCGCCCGTTCCCGAGCGATACCTACGCCTTCGCTTCGCAGATCGCCTTCCACGGCCTCGATCCCGCCAACACCCTGGTGGAGATGCAGCCTCGGGAGGGGGAGCATATCCTGCGACCCGAGGATATCATCGCGCGGATCAATGAGCTCGGCGATGAGCTTGCGCTGGTCTGCTTCGGGGGTGTGAACTTCCTGACCGGTCAGGCGTTCGACATCAAAGGAATTACAGCTGCCGCCCACAGGGTGGGTGCCTTCGCCGGTTTCGACCTCGCTCACGCCGCCGGGAACCTGGATCTGAAATTGCACGATGACGGTCCGGACTTCGCTTGCTGGTGCAGCTATAAATACCTGAACAGCGGACCGGGTGGCGTGGCCGGTGCCTTCGTGCATGAGCGTCACCTTTCGGCCGACCTGCCCCGTTTCGCGGGCTGGTGGGGACACGACAAGAAGGAACGTTTCAAGATGGAACGCGACTTCAAACCCATGCCCACCGCCGAGGCCTGGCAGGTAAGCAATGCGCCCGTGCTGCCCATGGCGGTGCATCGTGTGGCGCTGGAGCAGTTCGACCGCGCGGGCATCGAGCGGTTGCGTGCGAAGAGCGTGCAGTTGACCGGTTACCTGCGGTGGACCATCGAGGGCATCTCCGCGGAGAATATTGGGATGTTCAACATCATCACCCCGAAGGAATCGGCCATGAGCGGTGCGCAGCTGTCCATCCTGGTGCGCGGCGATGGGCGTGGTGTCTTCGAGCGGCTCACGGCGCGCGGCGTCTATTGCGACTGGCGGGAGCCCGATGTGTTGCGTATGGCACCGGTGCCCATGTACAACAGCTTCGAGGACGTCTGGCGCTTCGGACAGGCGCTGCGTGCAGCCATCACCGGCTGATGATCGACAGGATCGGGCGAACTTCGGTCGCCCATCTTGCGAGGCGCAGGCATCAATGACGCACAAGCAATGAGCAGGATCACGATCGTAGGCGGTGGCTTGGTGGGCAGCTTGCTCGCCATCTTCCTGGCCAAGCGGGGCCACAAGGTGAACGTGTACGAACGCCGTGGTGATCCGCGGAAGACCGACGTCTACGCGGGGCGCAGCATCAATCTGGTGGTGAGCCATCGCGGTTGGACGGCCTTGGGCGCGGCCGGTGTGGAGGAGGCGGTGAAGGCCATCACGGTGCCCGTGCATGCCCGCATGATGCACGACCGCGAAGGCCACTTGAACCGCGTGCCCTACAGCATCGATAACAGGGCCATCCATTCCGTGTCGCGTGGAGAGCTCAACCGACGCCTGCTCACGGAGGCGGAGAAACTGCCCAACGTCAAGGTGTACTTCGATCACCGTTGCGTGGATGTGGACCTCGGTACCGCGACCTGTCACTTCCAGCGCGAGGAAGGGGATCACGTCGTCGTGGAAGCGGACGTGGTCTTCGGCAGCGATGGAGCCTTCAGCGCGGTGCGGAGCAAGATGATGCTCGGTCGTTTCAGCTACAGCCAGGAGTATATCGAGCACGACTACAAGGAGGTGGCCTTCCCCGCGAACCCGGACGGCACGCCGAAGATGGACCCGCAATGCCTGCACATCTGGCCGCGCCGCTGGTTCATGATGATGGGCTTGGCCAACCAGGACGGCGGCTTCACCGGCACACTCTTCATGCCACACGCCGCCACGAAGGATTCACCCGGGTTCGACACGGTGCGTACCGAGGCGGAGGTCACGGCCTTCTTCCAAGCGCACTTCGCGGATGCCCTGCCCATCGTGCCGGACATCGTGGAGCAATACCTGCGCAACCCGCAGAGCAACTTGGTCATCATCCGCTGTTCGCCCTGGCAGGTGAACGGCAAAGTGGCCCTGATCGGTGATGCGGCCCATGCCATCGTACCCTTCTATGGCGAAGGCATGAACGCCGGCTACGAGGATTGCAAGGTGTTGAACGACCTGCTCGATGCGCACGGCGATGACAACTGGTCCGAGGTGCTGCACCGGTATGCCACTGCACGCAAGCCGAATGGCGATGCCATCGCGGACCTCAGCATGCGCAACTTCGTGGAGATGCGCGACCTCGTGGCCGATCCGCAGTTCCTCTTGCGCCGCAAGATCGAAGGCCACCTGCAGGCCAGGCATCCCGACAAGTGGTTGCCGCTATACAGCCAGGTGAAGTTCACCGATATCGCCTACAAGGATGCGTGGGAGGAAGGCCTGCGCCACGACCGCATCATGGAAGAAGTGATGCGCACGCCGGGGATCGAGGAGAACTGGGATAGCGCCGAGGTGGAGAAGAAGGCGTTGGGGTTGTTGGGGGCAATAGTTTGATTTTGAAATTGAGATTGAGTATTTTAGTGCCGAGCCGCCATTAGTTGTGGCAGAACCTGATTACACGACTATGAGCCGCTTACCTCCTTCAACAGATTTCCGGAGTGCTTTTCACTTGGCGCCTTTTAGCAACGAAGGCAACCTCGGAAGTAAGATGATGGACATACATAACAGTTCTCCCGTTGGGCGATTGTTTTGCTTGGTGAGTGCTATCGTGCTTATGGGTATATCGATATCCGCGCAAAGCGGATCAACCTTCGACCCATCGTTTGATGCTAATGTATCCGCAGGTTCGTTGGGCTATGTCAGCGAGGTCGTCATACAGGATGATGGCAGGGTATTGATCGGTGGCGACTTCGGGAGCGTGGGCGGTGTCGTACGAAGGGGAATTGCCCGAATTCATCCCGACGGTCAGCTTGACACATCCTTCGATCTCGGCTCCGGTCTGTATATTAATCCGAATCCTCCGGGCACCCCCCAGGTAAATGCCCATGTTAGAAGTATCGCACTTCAACCTGATGGGAAGATTCTTATTGCTGGTGCGTTTGATTCCGTGGGTGGTCACCACTTTCGAGGCTTAGCGCGTCTGCTATCTACTGGTGCTGTTGATATGACATTCGAAGGTTGGGTAGGTGAGATGGCCCCTGTGGATGAGGTCGCTCTACAATCCGATGGCCGCATCCTTATTGGTGGGTATGGCTTGGGCAACCAGGCCAGATTCGTTCGCCTTAATGCTGACGGGTCCTATGACAACACGTTTCAGACGGGGACGGGATTGTTCCCAGCCTCTATTCCTGGTATCCGTGTTCAACAGGATGATCACATACTGCTTTATGGAGGGTTCCAATCATATGATGGGGTGCAGCGGCGAGGTTTGATCAGACTGGAACCCGATGGTCAAGTGGATGAGTCCTTCGCCATTGGAATCGGCGCGAACTCTAGTGTTGGTGCGATGGATCTTTATCCCGACGGGACCATCTTGATCGGTGGCCGTTTCACGTCCATTAATGGTGTTCCTAGGGTCAGCTTCGCCAGGATACTATCGAATGGAAATATTGACCCTTCGTTCGACGCTGGCACCGGCGCCATAACTGATGGTTCCACGGCTAGCATTAGAGAAGTGAAGATATTAAGCGATGGGAGGATCTGTTGTACCGGGGGGTGGGATTTTTTCCAAGGTCAAACATCATCCAGTATCATGGCCTGCATGCTTCCGAACGGCGATTTTGATATATCGTTTGGCGAAGTGGGCACGACTTCCTATATATCAATCGTAGCAGAACAAAGTGACGGACGTATCTTAATCGGAGGAAATTTCTTTAATGGGCCAGGTGCAATGGTGCCGCGCAATAAGATCGCTCGCCTCATGGGTAATGCGGTTAGTGTGGAGGGAAATGAAATTGACGAGGTTTTTGATTTATACCCTAACCCCACGACCGATGTCGTTCACGTGAAATTGGATGAGCAAAGTGAGCGGTCACTCTCTCTCTACAATTCGCTCGCGCAGGAGGTTCACCGTCAGCGGTTCACCCAGCAAACGGTGATCGATCTTGTCGACTTGCCAGTGGGAGCCTACCAAGTCATCGTAAGGGATCCTGGTGGCGTTGCTCGGGTCAAGCGCTTGGTCAAGTTGTAAAGCCAGTAGTTCGCCGTTCCCGTCGCGTCTCGCTGGGAACTCACTTTCGGCGAGAGATTCAGGGATGCGCACTCATCAAGGAGCCCAAAGCCGATGCCATTCACATGGCGGGATTCGCGCTTGATGCGGGATTGATCCCCATGTAGGCTTCCCTAAGATCGGTCCGATCGTAATTGGAGGTTGGCTGCGTGGCATTTGCACGCAGCGATCGGCAAGTGGCTATTTTCAACCTCACAGCAGCCATGAGAAAGTCGAAGTTTTCCGAGCATCAGATCATTGCGATACTGAAGCAGCACGAGAGCGGCCTGAAGGTCGCCGACATCTGTCGGGAGCACACCATCAGCGCGGCCACTTTCCACAACTGGAAGGCCCGCTACGGGGGCATGGAACCCAGCCAGCTCAAGCGTGTAAAGGAGCTCGAGGAAGAACTCAGCCGCCTCAAGCGGATGTACACCGAGCTGAGCATGGAGAACGACGCCATGAAGGCGGTGATCCAAAAGAAGTGGGGCGCCTGACGAGAAACGGGAGATCGTACAGGCGTTGAAGGAGCAGATGATGAGCCAGCGCAGAGCCAGCCACATTGTGCGGATCCCACGCAGCACGGCCAGGTATACCAAACGACCGGCCGACGACAGCATGCTGATAGCGGCCCTTACCGAACTCACCCAGAAGCACCCGGCCATTGGGTTCTGGCAATGCCATCACCGCTTGCGGATGAAGGGCGTGGGAGTCAACCATAAACGGCTCTACCGCGTGTACACCAGCATGCAACTGAACATCCGCCGCCGCGCCAAGAAGCGCCTTCCTGCACGCGTGAAACAGGCCTTGTTCCGACCCGATGCTCCCGACCAGGTCTACAGCATCGACTTCATGCACGACACGCTTTGGGACGGCAGGACCTACCGGTTGCTGAACGTGATCGATGACTACAACAGGGAGGTGTTGGCCATCGAAGTGGACACCTCACTGCCCGCTCCGCGCGTGATCCGAGTGCTGGAGCGGATCAAGTCCATCCGGCCCTTGCCCAGGATGATCCGCGTGGACAACGGCCCGGAGTTCGTCTCCTGCAAGCTTGATCAGTGGTGCAAGGAGAACGGCATCACGCTGGCCTTCATACAGCCCGGCAAGCCCACACAGAATGCTTACGTGGAACGCTTCAACGGCAGCATGCGTCGCGAACTACTGAGCGCCTATGTGTTCCGCTCCCTGGATGAAGTGCGGAACAAGGCCGAAGAATGGATGGACGACTACAACAACCACAGACCTCATAAAGCGCTCGGCTACCGATCACCGGCGCAAACACAACCCTAACACGCCCCTTGGAACCTCCAGTTATGATCGGACCGAAAACAGGGGAAGCCTACACCCACACCCTCGCGTTGACACTTTCCAGCATGGCAAGGCGTTTTCCTCCCGTGCCGCGTCCCACTTTCGCTTCCATGTTCCGGTGCGTCGTCTTGTTCTGCGCATTCCTGGTTGTCGGTCAGGCTTCGGCCCAGCGCCTGATGGAGCGCAAACGACCGGACCTGATACCGCTGGATGGTCAAGCGCGCCGCATCGGTTGGTTCGTGGCGCCCGGTCTCACCTACACCCTGCCACGCTTCAACGATGAAGAAGAGGAGGTCTTCCGCCGTGGGGATACCTCCTACGTCGCCACCTATGATCCGAACGGTCGCATCGGCCTCTACCTCGAAGGGGGCCTGTCGTGGTATACCCGCGATCCGGTGATCGTGGACTACCTCGATCTCGGCATCGCCTACAAGAACCTGCGCGGCCGCGAGGATCTCACCGGTCGTTATGCCATCGCGGACAGTGCCGTGGACCTGACGAACGAAGGCACCTTCGCGGAGCGCCTGCTCACCCTGCACTTCAACGCGAACAAGTTCATCCCTACCTGGCGCTATCAATTCGTGCAGCTCTCGCTCGGCGCCAACGCGGACTTCCGCCTCGGCAGCGACTACGGTCATACCGGCGACTCGCTGTTGAACAGCCATGCCTTCCCTCCCGATCTATGGGGACAAGTACATTTCAAGGTGGGCTACGGCTTCAAGCTCACGGGCAAGCTCTTTGTCATCCCCACGCTGGAAACACCGGTGTTCAGCATGCAGCCCGCGGACGACGGCCGCTTCGGGGAACTGCAGTGGTTCAGCAGCGACTACCGCCCCATCATCTTCAGCGTGCGTTTCCTCTTCCTGCGACCGCGCAAAGGCTTCGATTGCCCTCCGCCCATCAAGCACAAGGGACAGATGAAGAGCTACAAGCAGGACGGGTACCACCCATAGACAGGAGTACGGCAGGAGCAAGACACACCCAAGCCCCTCGAAGCGTGGATGGGTGTTCAAGTCGGACTCATCCGACCTCGCAGTCCGGATCGACCCTGTCCCAGCCACCTCACACTCACCGCAGGAAGGGATTGCTCCGCTTCTCCCGCCCGATGGTCGTTTCCGGGCCGTGACCGCTGTACACCACCACCTCATCGCCGAGCGGGAAGAGCTGCTCGCGGATGCTGCGCAGCAAGGTGTCGGTATCCCCACCGGGCAGGTCCGTGCGGCCGATGCTGTTCTGGAACAACACGTCGCCACTGAGGACGAAGGGACCGGCTGCGTGGTACAAGGCGATGTGCCCGGGCGCATGACCCGGCACGAAGAGCACCTTCAATTCCTCCTTGCCCAGTGTGATCGTCGATCCCTCGGTGATGAGATCCTTGGGCTCAGGAGCAGGGTCGTAAGGGACACCGTACATCTGCGCGGTGCGTTCGCCCATGGCCAGCGTGGGCAGGTCGGCGCGGTGCACTTCGGGCAGCAGGCCATACCGGTCATGCATCCAAGCACAGCCGAGAATATGGTCGATGTGCGCATGGGTGAGCACAAGACGGACCGGGGTCAGCGCGTTCTGCCGGAGGTATTCCTCCAGTTCGCGTTGCTCCTGGCGGTTCCAACATCCCGGATCCACCACGATCGCTTCGGTGCCATCGTGCACCACATAGGTGTTCTCCTGGAAGGGGTTGAAGGTGAACTTGGCGATGCGTAGCATGGTCGGAATTACCCGAAATTCGCACCTCGCGCTCGGTCCCGGGCGGTTCAAAGCTAACTTCAACCCGTGCGCGCAATGTTCCGCTCGTTCCAGACCCATCGCCTGGCCGCCATGCTGGCCTTGGTGGGGATGGTCGCGCTGCCCGCCACCGCGCAGTTCTACTCCGGTTCTCAGCAGGAGTACGGGAAGAACCGGGTGCAGTATCAGGACTTCCTCTGGCAGCAATACCGCTTCAAGGGCATGGAGGTCTTCTTCTACAAGGAGGGCCGGGACCTCGCCCGTTACGTGGCACAGGCCGCCATCGTGCACCAGAAGGAACTGGAGAAGCGGTTCGACTTCGTGCTGGATGAGCGGCTCCAGTTCATCGTGTACAACTCGCTCACCGACTTCCGGCAGAGCAACATCGGTATCTCGGGGGTCGACGGTCAGCAGAACATCGGTGGTCTCACCCGCATCGTGGGCACCAAGATCTTCGTCTACTACGAAGGGGATCACGTCCTGCTCGATCAGCAGATCCGATCGGGGATCGCGCATGTGATCGTGGACCAGATGATGTTCGGCGGCAACTGGCGCGACATGCTCAAGAGCTCCACGTTCATGAGCCTGCCGGACTGGTACACCGATGGGATCATCTCCTACCATTCGCGCTCCTGGGATGCCGAGTTGAACAACCGGATCCGGGATGGGGTGATGAGCGGTCGTTACGACAAGTTCAATCGGATCCAGGGCGAGGAGTCCAAGTATGCGGGCCACATGATCTGGAAGTACGTGGCGGACGTGTACGGTCAGGGTGTGATCCCGAACATCCTTTACATGACCCGTGTGAGCCGTAATCCCGAGAGCGGCTTCCTCTTCGTGCTCGGTGTTTCACTGAAGACCCTGACGCAGGAATGCCTCGCTTACTACAAGGGCCGCTTTGCCGAGGAGGACCGCTTCCGCAAGGAGATCACGCTGGAGGAGCTTCCCA
>Ga0209605_1004545_pt1 | contig 11322 bp, 23 predicted proteins | sample AD_UKC035_MetaG_FD_184408 | JGI IMG/M metagenome (GOLD analysis project Ga0209605, IMG submission 184408) | Active sludge microbial communities of municipal wastewater-treating anaerobic digesters from USA - AD_UKC035_MetaG (SPAdes) (version 2) | ecosystem: Engineered > Bioreactor > Anaerobic >...
CGCAAAGAATTTGAGCAGGCAGTCTTAAATGCGGATTTGGATCATTGGATGGTGGATAACGATCGCCAATTCTTAGATAAGATTTGGGACGCAGTTGACAAGCTGTTCAATCAGGAGGTGGAGAAGCGGATAGCCGAGAAGATGCCGAGCGAGGAAGAGAAGTGCATTGCTGTTGATAATTATAGCCTTAGCAAATACGATCGGTATTACGATAATGAGAAAGCCAAACACTTTGAGGCGGGATGGGATGCTTGTCGCAACCGCATGGAGTAAAAGCAATGACCATATCCCTCCCGGATTGTTTTTGTTAATTTCGACTCATAGCTTGTTGTTTCATCTCCGGGAGGGATTTTTTTGTTCACTGAATTTATTTCTTCTTCTAATCTTACCTCATGAAAATACTCGACAGATATCCAATATCAAAAGCTGAGTTTATATCATGGTTTACTTATGAATACGGACGATATAATCAAAGTTACAGAACATTCTGCCAGGCGCCGTTTCTTCAGCAATGCATATCAATATCGAGATTCCTTGGATACACAACCCTTCTTGAAGATTACTCTGAAGACATGCTTGTAGAACACGTTAATAATATTTTATATCTTTATGAAGAGGTTAAAACAAAATATCCAGACGGAGTTCCGGATATCTTGAATAAAATAAAGGCAATGGACTTTTCAGAAAGATCAGAGGTTTTTCCAGAATTATTAACCCCAGCAGACATCTGTCATAGCATAAGAGAGGCAATTGTTCCACTTAATTCGTCAAGGATATTTTCCAAAGTATTGATATCTTTGAGAAATGCAATAGTTGACATGGTTGTTGAAAAACCGAATCCGACAGATGATTCATATTGGACAGCAGAATTATTAAATCAAAAATCAGATGAAGCGCCGTTTTAAGGGTATACATATAGTGTCGAAGTTTTTTACCTCGTTATTTTCCGCAGGGAAAGCAACGGCCGTAACAATATTTCCGTTCGTATTCTATTCAAACCGTTTTATTGCAGCAAAACAAACAATACGAACTCACGAAACCATACATATATATCAGCAACTTGAATGCAGCCTGGCAGGGGGTTTAATTGTCATTTCTGGAGTTTTCTTTTTCGATCAGGTTTTAGTTTTCTTGCCGGCTGCATTCTTGTATTACATACTCTATGGACTCTTTTATGCTATAAATCTTGTTAAGTATAAAGACAGATATGATGCGTATCGTAATATTCCATTTGAGAAAGAGGCATGGAAGAAAGAGAATCAACCTGAGTACATTGTATTCAGAAAGCTATTCTCATGGATGAAGGAATTGTAGCGCGTTTCTACTTTTCGTTTGTTGGATGGGATTACTGAAAGAGACTGTGGGCTACAAGCAGTCTCTTTCTTTTTTAAACCAACAAACTATCATTATAAAAGAACAAATGCTTTTAAACAGAAGAACAGGATCAATGCTTTTATTATTCTTCGCAATAGGAATAATATTGATCATTGCAGGCTATGTCAAACACGACCAGGACTTGATAACGTCCGGGTTTGTGATGTCACTTCTCGTAGGCGTAGGAGCAGGATTATTCGTAATACACGATATTCTTGCCGACAAGCTTAACAAAAGACTGGAAGACGAGGAGGATGATCTATGAATAAATTCAGATGCAAATATTGTGGCGTATATTTTACTGATCGTGAATATGAAGATCTTGCTGATTGTGGATTTTTCGCACAACAGCCAGACACTTGTGCCGATTGCGCTGATATGTTAAATCATCCCCCTCACGATTATGTTGATTTACATAGTGACGCAGACCCGGGACTTTAAAAAAAGAAACATGACAACAAAAGACATCCTTGAAATGCTTAAGTCTGAAATGAATGACAAAGCAAACGAAGCAAGCAAAAAGATGTATATGTCCAAAGACAATGATCTCGCGAAAGAGTTTCATCATGGACAATACATGGCCTATAGTTCAGTATACACCATGCTTGAGGTACAATTATCGCATCTTGAGTCAAGAGAGAATCTTCCCAGCATTTCTAAGGAAATGCTGAGATATCCGTTATTGCCTGATGAATGCTTTAAAAATGACGAAGATGAAAAATAGAGATATAAGGAATATACTTGAGATTCTTTTGCTTCACTTTAACACGAGGTTTAATCATCCTGGATTGTGTGAATATGCTTCAAGCCTTGCTGATTTTAGAATAATATCAAATGATGATAAGTACTTATTCTATAGATTTCTCCGGAGGAATAAACCAAGAACCAAAGAAGTCAAAATGGGTATGATTTTCTTCTGGCCTAAGTATCAACGAGAGCCGAGAAAGAAATACCTGCAAAGAATGATCGACAAGCTTGATAAAGAAGCTGCTGGAATAACTAAATCACAAAGAAAGGATAGATAGCAGATGAAAACAGAAGATGTATCAGGAAAAGAAAGGCTGCATCCAATTGCATGCCTTTTCTTCTATGTAATTCTATTCGTGATATATATCGCGACCGGAATTATATCGTTTAACCTCATTAGTCCTCATGGATTTCTCAATGTAATCGGATGGCTCATAGTATGGAACGTAGTTGCAGGACTTATTGATTTCATATTTTCTATGATAGTAAGTTTTGTGACTGATAAAAACATATGATATGGGGCCATTTAAGAACTTCGCAGTAGAACTGGGCCTTCAGGTCGATGACAAGTATAAAGTCGAACCTGAGGGCCACAATAAAGCCAGGTGGGCATCTTCTAACGGATCAGATCCATTGTTTATATTCATTGATGATATGCATCTGATAAACGTGTTCTTAATGCTTAAGAGGAGCATTTCTTATCATGAAAACGTTGTCGCGAATAGAGTTGAGTATGAAAACTCTATTAACCAAATTGAATTCATGAGGAAACAGTTTCATCATGCTTCTTACGAGATACACAAGCGTGGACTATTTGTAACAAAACAAAAGGACTATACGACATGTCAGAGTTAAAAGAAACAATCAGGTACCGTAATCATGATATCAGAATATACTATGATGATGTCATGGATGACGAACCGGACAGCTGGTATGATGGAGGATATCTTATTTATGATCACAGAGATTTCCGGACTGCACCAAGAGGACTTCATCCATCATTTGCTGCAGTAATATATGGAATGTTTATTGCCACAACAAGCGATACCATTGACATAGAAGGACAGCCATCATTCATATTCCCTGTATTTGCATATATCCACGGAGACGTAAGGCTTTATTTGCAGAAATCTGACGTCAGGAGGGTTGAGCCAACTGGATTTGACACCTCAATGAAAGGATTTGCAGTAATCATGCAATGCGAAGAGATTCCTGATATTGATAAAGCATATGATTATGCAGAGACAATGATCAAATCATGGAATGAAATCCTCTCCGGAGAGGTATACAGATACGAAACTGATTTTGAAAGCTGCGGAAGTTACGTCGGCCAGGAAGGATATAATGAGATGATTGAACAGGCAAAAGCTGAAATTGATTATCAGATAAAGCTTTCCATTTCTAATCATTGTCAGTATTTGAAAATGTTAATCAAATCAAAAGTACCGATATGCTACCGGAAAGCTCTTTCTATTCAGGTATAAAATCTCATAGAATCAACGTTGATGACCTTGTAGATCTTGAACATGACCTGATAATCGCTTCATCGACTGATCAGATGAAACGCATCGTTCAGAAAACTATCATAGTAAAGAACGGTCCAGGCCAATACTCTATTCAGAATACGCTTCATGTTATGCGTCTTGGCAAAATTATTATGTCAACTATACATATAACCGAAGCGATAAAGATGTACAATAAGATCTGAACAAAGAATTTATTTTCTTATCAGAATTTCTTACATTTACACAAACAATCAAAAAAAGGAGGCACAATGAAAAACTTTCTCTGTACATAGACAGGTTTTCCGACAATGGAGCGAGGTTCTACTTGAATAAATAAAAACAACCGGGATATAAAGAGTGGCAGAAATGTCACTCTTTTTTTTGCACCAAAACAAAGCATAATTATGAACATACCTTACCTTGAGCTTGCAGTCGCGAGCAATGAGTTAAGACCAAGTCTAAACGTTGTCTGGGTCAAAAAAGATGAAACATTTGCATCTGATGCACATATAATGGTAGTGCATCGTACTTCTGCATTATTCGGAGATGCATTCGTTGATGAACTCCCTGCAAAAGGGATAGTCCTTACTTCTCGAATGGTAAAAGATATAAGGAAAAAGGAGGTCGATTCCATTCATATATCTGAAGATGGCAAATCATTAATGCTATTGCCAGACATAAGATATTCTAATGAACGGCCAACAATCATTTATCGCCTGCCAAAAATCGAAGATTACGGTACGCAGGTAAATTATAAAGCGGTTACGCCAAAATACGGAGATTCGATGCCAATAAAGGAAATCAAAATTGATCCTCATATAATAGAAAGAACGTCAAAAGCATTAACTCCATGCAATAGAAGACAATTTGCGCTTCATTTCTGCTTTAGAAGTTCAGAGAAAGGAGTTCTTGTCATGCCAAAGCACGATGATCTTGACGGATATGAACTTTCTTATGGTGTTCTTATGCCTATGATGTTATAAAAGATTAACTTTGAACAAAAGTTCTTTAAGATATTGTCGTTGGAGGTTTAGAGGATAGTATGACCGGACGTGGGATCGTAGCCCACCAGCTCCACATCACTCGCCAGGTGATCCCTAATCCGTCGGGTAAGTACGGCGAGCTAAGAAGATGCCGGATAGCGACCGGATGATCTGAGGTCGGGGAACGTCCCTCTCAGAGAGAATGACAAAAATGGGACGTACACGGGGCTGACATGGTTTTGACGGCATAGGATAGTATAAGCCGGCGAAGACGACAAGCATGCCAATTAAACGGCAAATCAATCAATTTACTCGAAAGGGTACAGGTAAAAATCGCTGCCTAACTGGCCCGAGAATTACCGGCAGGGGGAGAACACGGAGTGTTCATCCTCCTGTTTTTTTTGATAAAAGAATTTATTTTCCTTTCAAATTTAATAACAGAACGAAATGGATATAAACGAGCAGACATTTCGCCGGGTAGAGAAGGCTTTCGGAGCATCCCTGGTGAAAGCCAACGAGGAAAACTTCTCCAAGCTTATGACGTCTCAATCTCTTGAAGACTGTCAACGAGTAATTGCGTGGATGAAGGTTGAACGTGATTTCTATAAGAAGGTACTGGAAGAAGAGTACAGGAAGAAGAATCCGAACTCCGTAAGATACAGGGATGCCACTAAATTCGTTGACGGATTCAACGCAAAGGGAAAACTTTTAAAATCAATTATAGAACAAAAACAGAAACAGTCATGAGTGAACCAAAAGGAATGACGACAATTATTGCCGGGACATCACCGGCAAATCCTGTCGCTACACAGACACCGCCTGCAATCTATTCCTTCGAAAAGGATAATAAGGCACAGACAATTTCTTTTGATGCTTTGAAATCAAGTATCAGAAGAGAATCCGGACTTGCAGGAATAAGAGATGTACCAGTTCAATTCTGGACTCTTTACTCGATTCTTGCATCAACACTTTCAGATCAGCAGTTTAATTATAACGAAACTCCGATATATGTGCAGTGGAATGGATCCAAGGCATATCTCACAGACCAGGAAAAAGCTGCTGGATATGATTCAAAGAACGCACCTATTGACAGATGGAGGCATGACAAGATCATTACAATGCTTCAGATGCCAAACATCAATTCAGGAATTGACACTCTAGACGCGAGAAATGCCTCAATAGGTCTCTCCCTGAACAAAGAAGGACTTGTTGTTGCATTTGGCATGAATGTTCATGTATGTCAGAACTTCAGCGTACTTGGAGGAACAGTGATGAGATCATACACATACGGTGGCAAGGAAGGACTTTCGTGGGATCGAATGCTCTTCAATATCAAAAGGTGGATCGAAGGACTACATCAGATATGGAAAGTTCAGAACGACACCATGGAAGAAATGAAATCATACACTCTTCCGATTGATATTCCAATAGTGGAAGAACTAATAGGAGATCTCTATATCCGAGCAATAAAGCAGGCTTACTTTAAGGGAGGTCTTACACCGTTCGATACTCACGAACTGAGTAATTTCACTAAAGAAATGATTCAGGCAAGAAAGACAGAAGATCGCCTTGCAAATGTCTGGGATCTATACAACTGGGGAACTTCAATTATGAAGCCTGGCATTGTTGACATTGGCGAAATAGCAAACAACAGCAATCTCTGGGCAGAATATCTCATTGAGAGGTTCCAGATGAATGTTCCGGAAGCAATAACAATAGAATAACCGAAATGAAATTCTTTGAAGAATTAAAAGGGATAATAGGTGACAAGACTATCACCATATCCATTACGGCAGATGGAGAGAGGCTAATCGTGGTCTCTCTCCCAAAAGATAAGAACGAAGAACCGCTTAAAGGATTTGTTCCTCTTTGTATGAGTGGTACTCCCGAACAGCTTGATGCAGGATTCATGAATTCTCTTGCAAAGAGCGTTGAAGTCCTAAATGGACTCAAGTCAAATATTAACGATGTTGAGAAATCAACAGTTGACGCACCTGTAAAAACAACTACATCGAAGGGACGTAAATCCAAGAAAGATGAAAAAGTTGAAACAGCCACAAATGAAGAACCCTCGGGAGAAGAGGGTCTTCCGTTCTCTGATAGTACAGAAAATGATCCTGACGATGTTTTCTCTGACGTCAAGGCAGGTGAGCCCAATGCAGCAACGGAAACAGTTACTACGGTAAAACAGGAAGAATCGTCTCCGAAAGCTTCGCCCCAGCCGAAAATGCCTCAGCCGGCACAGCAGCAGGTACAACAGACAGTCTTTCCAGAGCAGCCGGCACAGGAAAGTTCTCAACCAATAAATGAGTCAAGCGATGAGTGGTGAAATGAGCACAAAACCGCTAAAGAGAGAGTTTCTTGACAAGAAGACAGACATGACTCTTTCTGATCCTAACGTTGCATGGACTCCAAACCAGGTTAGGGACTTCTATTCAAATCATTATCCACACCTTGTAAATGCATCTATTTCCGGGCCAAAAATCGGTGTAGACAAGGTGGTTTATGAGTTCAGCGGAACCGCTGGAGTAAAAGGATAATGGATTTCCTTGAGGCAGTAAACAGGCTGGAGTACGACAATACCCAGCCTGTTTCTTTTCAATTCATGTATGACGTGGCCAAAATCATACTTGACGATATAATTCACGTCGAACGGTCAACTCAAAGCAAACTGATAGACGTTCCTGAAGAACTAATTCCATTTATTCCATGAAAGCAAAATCTCACGGCGAAGTATTGTTTAAAACGGATTTCGATAAGATATACCCTGGCAGGAATATGTGTATAAAAGCAATGAAGGAAATAGCTCCAATATTCAGAAAGGAGTTCCTTCGCTTTGATAAAAATTTCGATTTTTCACTACTATCTGACAAACGGCTTTTTGAAATATTTCTTGAAAAGCTTTCAGGGATAAGCAATAAGTATAAAGACAGAAATTTCACTGTTCAATACGATGAGGAAAAGGAGAGATTCTACACCAGAGTAGTTCTGTATGATAATTATCCGGGCGATACAGTATATGCTATACCAATATCAGTACTGCCAGATCTGTTTAATATCGATAAAGAGTTGCATGACTTTTTTATCAGAACTCTTAGCGTTCTCGCCGAAAATGGAGTTGATGTAATATACTCATCATATTGGGGAGAAATGGAATATGATCAGATCACCGACATTCTTGATGAAGAGAAAGATAATTCGGAATTGAAGAATGAACTTGAATTATTCCATGAATATGCTGACAGATATAGATATCTGTTAGGAGAAAAATCATATTCGAAGAATAAATGCCTTAAGATGCTTGACTATTCCAGGGTTAATAAAAAGATAAGAAAGAAAGCCTTAAGATGGCTCGATCTTATAGACCAGGTGAGTTCATGCCCTATTTCACTCAATGAAGTAGTGGAGTCAGCAAGAGAGGCGTATGCTGATTCATACGAGATTGATATTGATGATATTTATGACAATGGAAATCCGGTTGAAATTGATATGGTATTTCGTATTACATGGTTTTGCAATTCATCATATACTGACTCGTTATGTTCTACACTTGGCGAAATTCAGGGCAATTTCGGAGAAATATTCCCTAATACTGTGGTTAATTGCTTTGATATTTCTGACTTTAATAATGCCAGGAAGAGACATGACGAAAATTACTATGGACTTCCGGAATTGATCATAAAAACATTTAATCTTGGAGTCAGTCTATTTGATGATATCTATAAATATGTTGAAAAAGAAAAAAATAGAAAATGGAAACAAGACAAGGAGAATATAAACCTAAAGCAGTTGTCACTATCTACTCAGGAAACATAAGAAACAGAGGTGACTCTTACTATGTCGAAATACAAAATATTTCTCAAGATAAGAACGGAAGAGATCATTGCGGGGCCGTAAGACCAATAACAAGAGAAGCGCTTGGAAAGCTTATATCTCTTATTAACCTGGAAAATGATGACGGTTTTATCAAGTCAAAGATTATTCCAGAATACCTGTTGTCATTTAATGCAGAGAAAGGGAGGCGAAAGATAGTTTGGTGGAAAAAGCCAGGTTATATCAATATGGTTTTTTCTGAAAAAACGAAGATTCCTAACGGATTAATACATCTTCCCTCTCTCTTATTTGTCATGGATGGGAAGCTCAGAATATTTTCGATGAAAGGGAGCAAGCGCCCGAATCTCAATACATCATTATGCCACGCTCCGATCCTTAACTATTATGACAATAATTCACTTTGTTGGGGATCTGTAAACGTAGAGGTTCCGGATGGTCTCATGATAGACGAAGAGATGAACTTCTGGGAAGACAAACTCTGGAATTCAGAATTCTCTCATGCCGGAGGATATACTACCACAAAAACAGACATTATGAAGCTATATCAAAAGCTCGTAAATACTGACAAGAAATTCCCGGCAAATGAATTGATAGAAACAACACTTAAATTATCTGATGTGTTATGAAAGTTCATTACTTGGACGGCAAAATAGCGTCTTCAAATCAAAAGATTACCGTCAATCTCGTTGGCGCCGGGGGAACCGGGTCGCATATGTTGACAAATCTTGCAATACTGTCTGAAACATTATCAAGACTTGGACATCCTGCATTATTTGTCAGAACGTTTGATCCTGATATCGTTACTGAGCACAATGTAGGCAGGCAGGCTTTCTCAAAGTCTGATATAGGAAGAAACAAAGCAGAAGTATTGGTCTCGAGAATTAATCGTCATTTTGGACTTCAATGGATGTCACATCCATCAAAATTCATGGAATTAAATTACAGTGGTTACGTGTCTGCCAATTTTACTATAAGCTGCGTAGATTCCGTTTCATCAAGAAAGGAAATATTCCAAATCCTAAGTCGGAACATAAATCCTGATTCGTATCAAACCTACAGAATAAGTGGATACTGGATGGACATAGGAAACTCGATGAGGTCCGGGCAGGTAATACTTGGAACTCTGATAAAAACAAGGCAACCAAAGAAGTCTCATGGAGCCTCTACCCTTAAAACATTTTTCGATGAATATCCAGATATAGTTGACGAAGGCAATGAGCCATCATGCAGCCTGGCAGACTCTTTGTTTAAGCAGGATCTGTTCATAAACAAGATCATGGCAACTTATGCAGCAGATATATTGTGGAATCTTTTGCACAAATTTGTCATAAACTATCGTGGAGTATATGTAAACCTTGAAACACTTAAATCAACCCCAATCCTAATATGAAAAAGCATGTACAGCTATCAGAACATAAATCCGTAAGAATAGACTCGAAGACAATTATTCTTGTAAAAAGGGAAATCCCGGATGATGTTGCAAGAAAGAGATATCTCGATAATATCGGAAGGTCTTTTGCACTTACTCAGCGATGCGGGATAATGCCTCCAAGACAGAATAATAATGAAGAGGAATTGCCGGACATAGAAAAAGAAGTTGAAGATGGAGAAGAAGAAGAAGAAGGGGAGTGATCCAAATGATTATTCCGTAGTGCCGGCAGGATATGGCAAGCTTAAGATTGTATATGGTAAGCCAAGATTTGATAGATCACGTAGGTCAATAATTGTTCTGCGTACTCCCGATCTCGAAAAGATGCTTAATCGCAAACTAAGGCTATCCGATTGCTATTACTTGAATAAAATAATTAAACAACACAGAAATGAAAGACCTAACAAACGGAGTTCTGGAGGAAGAACTCAAAAAAGCTGAAGCGGAAAAGAACCTGACTCTGCTTAACTGTATTAACAAACTCAAAATGATAGATGAGCTTCACGGAAGTGAGACAACTGTCATGAAAGACTTCGCACCAAGATCATTCTACTTTGAAAGGTTTGTCGGAAAGACGTTTTCGGGAAATGGAGGCATAATCTATCATGGAGTTCATGATCATGGCGGAAACGGAGCTTATCCTACGTTTTCAGTATCATTAAACGAATCTATTGAATCAAGATGGGAAATACATACATAGGTTCATAGAAATTATTTTTCCTTCCAAATAATCAAAATGGGACGGATAGGTAGAATCTATGTAGAACTAAGGAATCGGGTGGATCGTCTTGGCGATGGTTCACCCGATTATGGTGTAAAAGAGTGTCCTTTCTGTAATGGAGAAGGATGTGATGAATGTCTTCATACAGGTCATATCGCAAGAACCTGGGAAGACGATGAAAACGACTATATCGATGAGATGGAACGTCGTGGCGATGCTGAAAGAGAAGAAAAATTAATCAACAGATAAAAATGAAAGTGATAACCATGCATCCGGTAGATGCAACACAACTTGTTTCCGCTGGATATGACGGAGACACTGAAACCCTTTATATTGAATTCAAGGGTGGAATCGTCTATAAGTATTTGGAGGTTCCACTCAACGTATTCAATAACCTGAAGAACTCATCCTCGCCTGGAAGGTTCTTTGTCTCATCTATTCGTCAGTTTTACGACTACTCAAGAACAAATCTTATCGTAAGAAACGGATTGATGACGCTTCAGTACGAACCAAACAAAATCAGATGAAAAAAGTCTTACTAACAATCATAATTCTGATCTATCCTATTGTAGTTCATAATAGCAATCATTACGCATTGTATATAAAGGCTGAGAATCCTATCCAAGCCTATTCAGACCTTGTTTACGCGATAAACATGGTTGAGGCTGGTATTGATAGCACCAGCTATGACATATTCGCTTACAACGAAGCAGAAGAGGCCAGAGGGGC
>Ga0209605_1004546_pt1 | contig 11315 bp, 10 predicted proteins | sample AD_UKC035_MetaG_FD_184408 | JGI IMG/M metagenome (GOLD analysis project Ga0209605, IMG submission 184408) | Active sludge microbial communities of municipal wastewater-treating anaerobic digesters from USA - AD_UKC035_MetaG (SPAdes) (version 2) | ecosystem: Engineered > Bioreactor > Anaerobic >...
AAAAAGGATAAGAAGGCCGGAAACCCTAAGCGAGTCAGAAGGTATCCTCGTTTTCCAAGAGGCGTCACAGCCAAATAACCGGTAATTCTTTCATCATATTCGGTCAGCATGACCATCGTAGACGCGAAACAAAACATGTAAGGGAGAAGGGCGCCTAAAAGTAGATCGAATAAAACGTGGTATTGATCCAGGTGGAGACCGTAATGGAGGCGCTCCGCGAAAAACCTTTCTAAAAGCGGAATGCCAAACCGAAAAAAAACTCCCGCTAAGATCGGTGAAAGGCAAATGAAAAAGAGCATCTTGTCATGCCATATTTCTTGTATAAAGCGCTTGAAAGAAATCAACCACGGCTTCATAAAGCCACGCCACCCACCGATTGCAGCATGGCGCGTATAACGGCAAGAGCGAAAAACAAAAAAAGCACCGTCCAGCCGAATAATATTCCGAAGGCGACGGGTACAAACGAACCCTGAAGGCAAACTTCCATCATGCAAACCCCGGGATGCACCAAACCCCATATAGGGCGCCATCCGAATAGATAGCCAACTGCGGGGAACATGACCGTAATCTCTATCGGAATGGTCGCCAGGATAAAACGATTCAGGGTGGTGGCTTTTGCGGCGATAATAAGCCCGAAAGAAGAAAACAAACAAGAACTGCAAAAGAGGCTAATCGTAAGAGTGAAAAGATTGACGGGCAATCCGCTCGCCATCGCGATGGCTAATCCCGCGGAGGTAGAAATGAAAGCGAGGGACAGCAATTTCGACACGACGTATTCAATGGGTTTTACTGGGGAAACGGCGAGACTGTCCAAAACCTTTTGGCTTTTTTCGAAAAGAACGATCGCCCCCATAAAGAATAATCCCATCGCGGCCGGATCAGTAAATATCATTAAAATCACGATCTTCTCGCGCCAGGACTGTGGTAGGGTGATAGCGACCCCTATGTAGAAAACCGTCAGAATGGTATATAGAAAATAAAACCCGTATTTGTATTGAAATACGATATCTCCCCACAGCAACCCTTTCATTCTCATACCAGATGTGTCCCAGTGACTTCGACGAAAATATCGTTCAGTGTTGGTTCGCTGCTATGAATCGAAGTAATTCCGCTTTCACGGATTAGTCTCTGCAAGGTTTCATCCATTCCGGTTTCTCGCATCGGGACCTCCCGAAGGCGTTCCATTCCTTCTGACGCATATGTATAAACGATTTTTGAAGCCCCTTTTGACATGATCAGATTCCGGGGGGTATCTAAAGCGCGTATGGTCCCATCCACAATAAACGCCACATGATCACAGAGCTCCGTCGCATCGTACATGTTGTGGGTCGTCAAAATAATGGTTTTCCCTTTCTCCTTTTCGTTGCGTATGATATCTTTTATGATCCGGGCGTTGGTCGGATCAAGGCCCGACGTCGGTTCATCCAGAAAGAGAAGAGCAGGATCGTGCAGCAAGGCTTTAATAAAATTGAGCCTTGATTTCATCCCTTTAGAAAAGCCGGAAACCTTTTTATCCGCCTCTCTTGTTAAGCCTACGGCCGCCAAGGACCGATCGATATCCCCATGTTTCTTATACAGGGAAGAGAAAAACACGAGATTTTCTCGCGCCGTCAACTTTTCAAACAGGCTCGGAAATTCAAAGTCCACGCCAATCGTCTCGTAAAAGTCGTTGTGATGATGTTTTACTTCGGCACCATCGATCGCAACAAAACCTTTGTATCCTTTTAGTAATCCAGTCAGGATTTTCTGAATCGTACTCTTACCCGCGCCGGAAGGTCCCAGAAAGCCGAAAATCTCTCCCGTTTCGATATGGAAACTCAAATTTTCTATAAAAGGGGCTTTCGTGTAACTAAAAAAGAGATTCTTGGCGTGTATCATGCGTGATTACCCCCGAGCATTTGCAGAATAATCCCTCGAATCATGAGTTTTAACGCCTCATCAAAAACATTCTCACCGATTTCCTGTTTGTGAAGCATCGAAAGGAAAACGCCTCTTAAAGCCGCGCTGAAAACGGGCACATTGACCTCTTTTATACCCGGAATCAGCGAGATAAAGTTTTCGATGCTGATATCATCCACCTCGGCATGGGCTTTTGCGACTTCGGGCGGGAGTTTTCTCAGTAACCATTCCATTTCACCGTTTACGGCAAAGCGGTAAAAGAAAGAGGCTTCGACCTGTTTGTACAAATGGAAAATCAACGTGGCGATCTGCTCCGGAGACGGTTGTTGACCTATTTTTTTAATTGCCGCGATGAATTCATTGTGAATGGATTCATGAAAACCCAGAAACACATCGAAAACTAATAATTCTTTCGAGGGATAGAATAAATAAAACGTGCCCTTCGGGATCTTTACTCTGCGGACAAGCTCGTCGACGGTCGTTTTTCGAATTCCGTATTTCTCGAGGCATGCTATCGTTTCTTCTTTCAAACGCTTGCGGATGAAAGCTTTTTCCCTTTCAGAAAAGGGTTTCGGCATATATACCACCTATATGACTATTATCGTATTAATAGTCATATCGTATCACAAGCGATACGGTCATGTCAACTTCACCCCGCGACAAGTTCGGAAAAAATAAAATAACCGCGTCGGCGAATAGGAAACCGCTTGTTTGATTATGCCCGAAAACGCGTTACCTATTAGGCCGTTTGCAGATAATCATTCGAAATAGAAAGACAAACAGAAACACAGTCTATGTGACGAAAGGCCGTCCGTCCTGTCTGCAAATTCTGGATGCGACATTCCTGCCATCCAACCCGGCGGGTGGAAGACCGCCGCCCGGAGTCGTCCACTGGCCGATCATGAAAAAATGAGACAAACCCGGAAGGGTCTTCGGGAAGCGCGCCATGATCGTTTTCGGAGTCAGTCCGAATCCTTCGTAACTACCGCGCCAATTATGCGTATAGCGCTGAACCGTATAAGGCGTGGAAATATCCATCTCTTCGATGTCGGAACGTATTCCTGGAAATCGTTTTTCTAAAAGTGCAATCACTCGGTTTCCGATTTCTTTTTTTATCTCTTCGTAAGCGTGACGGTTCTTACCGGCGAGATCTCTCCAGAATTCCTCGTTCCAGGTATTTAATAACACGGAGGCGGAGGTCTTGCCGGCGGGGGCGAACGTCGGATCGTAGTGGCGTATTGTGATCGCAAGGTATGGATGCACGCTTTTATCCGGCAGTTCGAGGGGTGAATCCAGTTCTATGGCAAGCATTTTCGGCTGGTCTTTCATATCCCGCGCAATTCCGAATCCCAAAAAAATCGAGGAAGGAAAGAGAGGGAAATGCGTATACGCGTTTTGCAGTGTTTTTGTCAGGAACTTTCCCTCCAGCATCTTATACAGTGTGGTATGACCATCCGCGGCCGAGATGATTTCGTCCCCCATCACCTTTTCCCCGCTTTCCAACTGTAAACCGACCGCTTGATTGTCTTTCACGAGGATTTTTTCCACTGGGTTTCGGTAATGGATTTTTCCGCCAAGGGAGAGGTACTTCCGTTCGATATTCCTGGCGAAATTGAGGGAACCTCCGACCGGGTATCCGGCAGATTGGGTGTGTTGCAATCCCAACCCCATCGTTAATGTCGCGAGAGACCAGTCCGGTGGCGTCATCCCAAGCAATGTTTTCCGTATCGCCTGGCTTTTGAACTTCCGGGCATACTCCTGTATGGGTGTTTTTAGGTGTCGTAAATAACGGAGAAAGATCGAGAGATTACGGAGAGAGGTCGATAGACGATTCGAAAGGCTTCTTTTCTCGGGATCTACGATCAGGCGAAAGTGGCTTAGTGTTTTCAAGTCTTCGGTAAACTGTTCGATTTCCTTTCGATCATCGGGGCCGACGCGGAGTAACTCTTCTTTCAATCGGTCCGCGTTTGCGTACACCCTCACGGTTTCGCCGTCGGAAAATTCCATACGCGTAAACTCATCGAAAGTGCGTATCTGGGATTGGCTTCCGTCCTCATTTTGAAAAGCGCCCAGCTCTTTCCACAGCACATCAAAACCGGTTTCCGGATTGGTTCCGATCAACCAGTGGATACAATAATCGAAGGTGTACTCTCCTCGTTTCCAGGCAGTGCAAAGCCCCCCAGGAACGGAGTGGGCTTCGAATATTTCTGTTGCATACCCGTTTCGTTGCAGGTAAGACGCGGCAGATAGCCCGGCGATACCCGCGCCGATGATCAATACGTTTTTCGGTTTCACAACGAACCCTTCCTTTCTCGGCATTCTATGATGTACTTTTTTCGTGGGTAGTTTAGCACATTTCGTTTTTGGGATCTGCTTTATGGATTGACTAGAAAAATTCGGAGTAGGTTGGGATATTCGAATATCGGGGATTGACGGCTGGCTATCCTTTACGTATAATCAACAAGTTGCAACATTTTCAAATTTAACATAAACGGGTATACGCGGCGAAAACGCCCAAGGAGGGGAATATGAACCATAAACGCATTCAGTTCGTAAGTGATGCGCTGGTCGAGCAAATCATTTCGGGTCGGAAAACCGCGAGCGTCTCATCGCTTGAAGAGGTCGCGGTACAAGAAGACGAATACAACGATGCGCTGGTCGTCGGGGAATACTATGACGTGTATGACAGCGCGTATAACCTAAGAGCGACCATTCGCATTGTCGCGATGGAATTGTGCCGGTGGGATGCGATACCGGAACGTTTGTGGAAAGGGGAAACCAATCAAAGCGCTGAAGAATTCCGGCAGGATCACATGGATTATTTCGTGAATCCTGATCCCCTGTTTGAGTTCGTGGCTTACTATTTCGAAAAGGTACCGGCCGACGGGGTGAGATAACTGCCCGGTTTGGATCCCGGATAGCATTCCAAACACGAATCGGCATAACGAGGTTAGACAATGGAAGACAAAAGAGACATTCTCAAAGAAACCCAACCGTTTACGTATAAACTCATCGGAACCGATAAAGCTCGAATATTTTACCAGAACCGGCCGGTATTCACCGCTGTCGGGAAAGACTTCCAAAAACTGGAAAAGGCGATCCGCAATGGAGAAGCGTATCAAATACAACTATGTATGGCGAAGATGACGGGCAACTTTAAACGCGGAAACGAGAGAAGATAACGGGTCTTTAAGGTTTATCCGATTTTTGGAACTTTTTAAGCGCCTCGGCTAAAGCGGTGTTTTGCGGCTGTTTTTCCGTTGCATCCTGCGATCTCAGGTATTGCTGGATCTCTTTTTTCGAAAGCCCGCCCTGTTTTTCCGTCTTGCGGTCCTCAAAAGCCGCCTTTTTCGGGTTTAGAATTCGTTCCCGGTAACCACATTCCCGATCCTGGCATATATAGAGGCTGCCGTGTTTGTCTTTAACCAATAGAAGATTCTTGCCGCAGGTGGGACATTGCTTCCCCGACACGTTCTGGTGCTTGAAAACTGCTTCGCTGTTTTTGATCTCCTTGACGACTTTCGAGGCATAGCGTTTCATATCCGTCACGAACAAGTCTTTTTTCAGCGTTCCTTTTGCGATCATCGCCAGTTTTTGCTCCCAAACGGCTGTAAGCGCTGGGGATTTGAGCTCTTTCGGGACTAAAGTCAACAGTTGCTCGCCCTTGGAGGTGATACGCAGTTCCCTGCCTTCCTTTTCGATCAGAAAGGTATTGATGAGTTTTTCGATGATGTCCGCCCGCGTCGCAACCGTTCCCAGACCCCCGGTCTCGCCCAGCGTCTTTACGAGGTCTTTCTTCTCCCCCTCCATCCATCTCACGGGGTTTTCCATAGCCGCAAGCAGCGTGGCCTCCGTAAATCGCGCGGGTGGTTTGGTGGTTCCGGTCGTTTGAACGATCCCGCTGATCGCCAATCGGTCACCTTTGCGTATTTCAGGCAATATCTGGTCGGCGAGACCCTCCTCACCTGCATCCTCATCTGCGGATTGACCGTAGATTTCCTTCCACCCGGCTTTCAGAACCCTTTTCCCTCTGGCGATGAAAGTTTCACCATTGATCAGGGCTTCCACCGCCGTCTGTTCGTATTCGAATGGGGGCAGCATGACGGCGAAAAACCGGCGAATCACCAAATCGTAGATCTTGCGTTCTTCAAGGTTGAGCTTGTCGAGATAGACCTTTTGTTCCGTCGGGATGATCGCGTGGTGGTCGGTAACTTTACTGTCGTCGACAAAAAACGCTTTCTGGCTGAACGACATCGTTCGCGTTCTGACGCCCAAAGGGGCGTACACCCCCACACCGCACGCGTTAATACGCTCTCTTAACGTGTCGACGATGTCGGCCGATAGGTAACGCGAGTCCGTACGCGGGTAGGTCAGCAACTTGTGGGTTTCGTAGAGCGACTGCATGATCGAGAGCGTGTCTTTTGCGGAAAAAGAGAAGCGCGCGTTCGAGTCTTTTTGAAGTTCCGTGAGGTTGTACAGCAGGGGCGGTAGAGTTTTCTTCTCCGTTTTTTCAACCCCGACTACCTTGGCGGTTTTATCCGTTAATCCCTGCAACACGGATAGACGATACGCTTCATCAAAAGTCCGGTATTCTTTCGTTTTTTTATCGCGCCAGATCAGGGTGACCCCCTGCGTTTTCGCGCTGATTCCGTAATACGTCCTTGGGATGAAATGCCGGATCTCTTCCTCGCGATGCGCGATCATGGCAAGCGTCGGGCTCTGGACCCGCCCGCAGGAAAGCTGCGCGTTGAATTTGCAGGTCAGCGCCCGGGTGGCGTTGATCCCCACATACCAGTCCGCTTCGGACCGCGCGACCGCCGAATGATACAAATTTTCATAGTCCCTGCCGTCTCTTAAGCGCGCAAAGCCTTCCTGGATTGCGCGATCGGTCACCGAAGAGATCCACAACCGTTTAATCGGCTTTCTAACGTGCACTTTCTCTATAATCCACCGCGCGACGAGTTCTCCCTCGCGCCCGGCATCCGTTGCGATGACGATCTCACCCACGTCTCCACGCATCATTTGGGTTTTCACGACCTGAAACTGTCGGCCGGTCTCCTTGATCACCACCAATTTCATCTCTTCGGGCAACAAGGGCAGGTCCTCCAATTTCCAACTCTTGTACTGAGGGCCGTAAGCATCCGGGTCCGCCAAGGTGACTAAGTGACCCAACGCCCAAGTGACCACATATCTCGATCCTTCGAGAAAACCGGTGCCTTTTTGGGCGCAGTTCATAACCCTCGCAATATCTCTCGCAACCGAGGGCTTTTCCGCTAACACGAGTATTTTTGCCATTGAGTCGTTCCTTTCATTCCATAAAGTTGTATCTTCGAGCCAGCATTGTGCCCTTCGATCATAACACACGAAACATAAAATAAGCCTTAACCGGTCTGTTTCTCGAAAGTACGGCGCAGCGGTTCAACTCGGGAAAAAATCAAGACAACGATTCGTTGCGCTTCCTCCGAAAAAAACATGACAGTGTCTCTTAAAAGCCTCTTTCAGAAACGGTGATAGCGTCTATTCTTGCATTATCCCGGCTGACGGGATATAATAGAATATCGGTCAAATCATATTCTCCCGTTCTTATAGGTGCAATCGGTATCGGTAAGAATTGTATCCAAGTCAAGCGCCATATGCGCCCCGAAATCATCATTTCCGCAAACCAAGTCGATAAAAAACGGAGGTGGCGGCAATGTCTCGCTTTCAAAGACAAATCATCCTCGCAATCATCGTCTGCGCGCTGTTGACACTGTTAATGGCAGCGTCCTGCGGTCGGCTCGCGTTGAATGCCAAGATAGTTCTTTTCGGTGAACCGACGGTCGGTGAATGCGATCTCGAAACTTGTTCTTGCCAGGTGACGGCACGATTCAAAGTGAACGTCAAATTGATCGGTTTCAACTGGGATACTGATATACTCATGAAATGGAAAGTCACGAATCTTGCGTTAGAACGGCGCGAGGATCTTGAGACGGACGACGATTACGTTTACCAATTCTCCTGTACCGTCGAGCCGGGAACATACCGTTTCGAATTTTCTGGAGAAATCGACAGTACGAAAGACCTGGAAACAGATCGCGTGTTTTTCACAGTCGTTTGCGAATGTGAAGGATGCACGCTACACCCACTCACGTTAAGCGCCAACCCTCCCGAAGGGGGGACGACCACCGGAACCGGGAATTACTATAAGAACAAAGAAGTGACCGTTCGGGCAATCCCCAGCACCAATTGGTTTTTTGTAAACTGGACCGGCGAATTCCCGAGCGCAGACGCCCAATTCTCATTCACGATGCCCGACCACGACGTTCAGCTCACGGCAAACTTCGAATCGTCACCCGCCAACCCTCCGACCATACAGCTTAATCCTACAAAAGAACCGACCCCGACGGCGGACGGTGAACAAACGGCATTCAATCTCTACGCCAACCAACCTTTGACCGAATTGCAGATAGTTTGCAACACCTTTTTACGTACGATTCAAAGCCCGGACATTAAAGGGACGATACAAAACCCGGACAGTTCCACAACGTACATCTATGAAGAAAACCACCGGAGGGTGGAAGGAAACAACGCTTATGAGATAACCGGGAAGAGTGTAAACGGCACTTCCAATACGCTCCAATATAACGCCAATCGGACAGTGGCTCAGGGTTTTCGAAACCTTGGGAAGAAAGGTTTGCAATACATGATTATCGACTTGGGGAATAACAGCAAAGAAGGTAAACAGGTAAGCTTCCTGGTGATAGGTACTGTTCCCGTCGAACATAAAAAAATCGTGGAAATGAACGACCAATACCAGTTTATTGAGAATACCAGCGCATTTGTCGGGAACTATACCGGCTTAGCCGAGTACTGTATGGGAAGCTACTGGCTCCAATCCCCGGCTTATCTGCAAATAATAGACGATCAATGGAAACCGGCGCAAAAGATTGATAATGTCTCTGGTATACAGTCTCTTCCGGGTTTTATTGCGTTTTATGAAAGCGATGCCGTTCAATTGGCGAAAAACAGCGTCTATGGCGCCCATCTATCGAGGCATCCTTACCAAAACGGCGTTTCTTTCACATCGCTTTCGAATAACATCAACGGAAAAATCGCCGGAATAGTACCTTACCGGTACGACCCGCAAACGGACTCCCACACGATGTGTTTCATTGACCTGGATAGTCCTTCCAAAGCCGAGTTCATTGGTTCGAACGGTATCCCTACAGGTATCAATATACCCGGCCCCGGTAGCATCGAAATGAGAGAAGATCCCCTACCGCTTTTCGGAATTCCTGCTGAGTACGGAACACCGACCTATATCAGCCTTTACAAACAGACAGACGAAATGACGCAGTTTATCATTAATTTCGTCACTCCCGGCGGCGAGTATTGGATAAAAATCTTTACCGATACGGGTCAACTGCTTTACTCTTTCCAAACGCATACAGAACTGTCGGCATCTGTCGGAGAGCAGGATGAAGCCTTTTTGTATAAAACTATCGCCAAAACGACACCGGATGAGGAAACTCAAGGGCCACCGCTGACTTACGGAAATCTATACGTTTTGCATACGGCTGCTCCCGGATTCGAAGTATGGGAACCGCTCAATCCATAATGATGCAAAAATGACAAATCTTTAATTCTCCATTTTCTACACCGTTCGTTTTTAAAAGTTCGGGTTCGTTCCTGCGTTTCTTGGATGTTATGGTGTTTCGCCTCTTATCATATGCGTGAGCTCTTGCGCCTCTCTGATCGTAGAAATACTCGGAGTTCCCGTTTTCGAGATATCCTACTCCCCGTTTCGCGCGGCAAGCGTAACCACGTGCCCGGCGCGCCATGAGCCGAAAGCGTTTTGGAACCACCTGTCAATCATAGTGTTCTCATCTTTAAACTCGAACGTGTTCCGAAATTCGAACGTTCGATCGGGGAATATCATGCTACCTTTAAGGGTAATCACCCCTTCTTCGAGGGTTACGACCCCTCTTTGTACAACCGAACTGCTATGAAGAATAAAAGCTTCGAGTTGCTTCGTTTCGCGATTCCAATAAAAATACCCTTCCGCAAAAGTATTAATGTCCGAAATCGAGTAAGTGTACTTAATTACGGTACCTCCCCAGATCGCTTCGAACCGTTGTATATTCTCGCAGGTTTTCCGAGATACCGGATCCACAAAACCCCCAACCCATTGTTTATTGACCAACGGCCGCAAAACCTCTAACGGTTCGGCGAGTTTAATCTCCGAAGCGAAGCAAATACAGATAAACAGCAGAAATCCCAAAAACATCCATCGTTCTTTGTTCTTCACATTTCTCCCTCCTATCGATACACGTTCGCCTATCGATTTATTCATGTCCACACGATGACGAAACCGATAATCGTATTATACACTCTTTGCATCTTGATGACGAAGCGGCATCGAAGTCTAGCGACAGTCGTGGTCTCTTTGTTTAGTTTGTATATAGAGAAAGGTTTACGCGGAGCACCTTGTTCGGACCGCCCGATTTTTTGTTGGGTTTCCCGATCTTTTAAATCCATTCACGCTTAAGAAACCGATCATCGAGAATGGATTGAACCCGCAAGTCTTTTTGTTTGATCTCTTTTGCGGTCTTCTCGATAGCGGTAGGAAAGACCATGCTCAACGTAATAACTCTCCTTGTCCGTTGGGATCACGCTGAGGGCGGGGATTGGAATACTTCTGCCGGTGTCCGGAATCGACAATAGTTCGTTACGTCTGAGATGAAGATCCTCTCATTTCCCCATTCATTACGATCATAGGTGATAGACGCGGGTCCAATCTCCCGATCGATTATTCGTTTCTTATTAATTACTTTTTTAATAATATTTATTTACTTATTAATTAATAAATCAATTAGGTTTCTATGCCTCAAGCGTGTATAATGGAATGGCACTTCTAAAAGTATAATTAGAAACAGTATTAGTGCTATACTACCGAAATATTCTCGCTTTATGGACTTTCTCCGGTTATTCTTAAGGACTGGTTGAAGGGCCAAAAGGTTAATACATAGGAGGAACTTAATGAAAGGATTGAACAAAAGCTTTGTTGTTACACTTATACTGACCGTTTTTCTTTTTGTGGGGGTATTTGCGCAGTCGTCAGAAAAAATCGAATCGATACCGCTTTGGGAAAAGGCGTCCGCGGATGAAGCCAAGAGGATTGTCGTTATCAGCGACCTTCATCTGGGTGTGGATGATAGCTTTTCCGAAACGGTAAAGAATAAAGATCTGATGGCTGAGTTCTTGGAACGACTCGTGTTTAGCGGCATTGACGAGCTCGTTATCGCGGGTGACATGCTCGACGAGTGGTTCGTGCCGATTTCTTATCAGCCGCATAACGATTTGGGCGTTTTCTTCAGGGAGGTTGCGGATAACAACGCTGCCATCATGGCCGCTTTCGAAAAATTGATTCAAAGCGG
>Ga0209605_1004549_pt1 | contig 11295 bp, 7 predicted proteins | sample AD_UKC035_MetaG_FD_184408 | JGI IMG/M metagenome (GOLD analysis project Ga0209605, IMG submission 184408) | Active sludge microbial communities of municipal wastewater-treating anaerobic digesters from USA - AD_UKC035_MetaG (SPAdes) (version 2) | ecosystem: Engineered > Bioreactor > Anaerobic >...
CCGGCTTCGGCAACGCGCTCAACACCTACCACACGGTGCGCCAGCTCGAGCGCGCCGGCGCCGACTGCATCCAGATCGAGGATCAGGTCCATCCCAAGCGCTGCGGCCACTTCGACGGCAAGGCCGTCGTCGAGACGGCGGAGATGGTCGACAAGATCCGCGCCGCCGCCGACGCCCGCACCGACAGCCGGATGATGCTGATGGCGCGCACCGATGCCGCGGCGGTGCACGGCGTGGCCGATGCGCTCGAGCGCGCCGAGCGCTACGCCGAGGCCGGCGCCGACCTCCTCTTCGTCGAGGCGCTGACCGACGCCGCCGACATGCGCGCGCTGCCGGCGCGCCTGCCGCGGCCGCTCCTGATGAACCTCGTGCTCGGCGGCAGGACGCCGGTGCTGCCGCACGCCGAGCTGGCCGCGGCCGGCTACGCCTTCGTGCTCTACGCCAACGCCGCGCTGCAGTCGGCGCTGGCGGGCATGACGCGGGCGCTGGCGCAGCTCAAGGCCGGCGGCGAGCTGCTCGAAGACCCGGCGCTCGTGACCTCGTTCGCCGAGCGCCAGCGCCTGGTCGGCAAGCCGGACTGGGACGAACGGGAGCGGCGCTATGCCGGCTGAGCCGGTCGCGATTCCGGCGAGCTACATGCGCGGCGGGACGAGCAAGGGGCTGTTCTTCCTCGCCGCGGACCTGCCCGCCGATCCGGCTGCGCGCGATGCGTTGCTGCTGCGCGCGATCGGCAGCCCCGATCCCTATGCCCGCCACATCGACGGCATGGGCGGCGCGACCTCGAGCACCAGCAAGGTCGTGCTGCTGCAACGTTCGACGCGAGCCGATTGCGACGTCGACTACCTCTTCGGCGCGGTCGCGATCGAGGCGCCGCTGATCGACTGGTCGGGCTCCTGCGGCAACCTGGCCGCGGCCGTGGGCCCCTGCGCGCTGCAGATGGGCCTGGTCGACGGCGCACCGGCGGACGGCATGGCGCGCGTGCGCATCTGGCAGGCCAACCTCGGCGAGCGCATCGACGCCCATGTGCCGATGCAGGGCGGCCGGGTGCAGGAAGCGGGCGGCTTCGAACTCGACGGCGTGCCCTTTCCCGGCGCGCGCATCCGGCTCGACTTTCTCGACCCGGCGGGCGGCGGCCTGCCGCTGCTGCCCACCGGGCACGCACGCGACGCGCTGGAGGTGCCAGGGCTCGGCACGATCGAGGCCACGCTGCTGACCGCCGGCAACCCGACGGCGATCGTCGCCGCCGCGGCGCTCGGGATCGAAGGCCACGAACTGCCGCGGGCGCTGAACACCGACGCAGCCCTGCTCGCCCGCTGCGAAGCGGTGCGCGCCCACGCGGCGGTCGCGATGGGCCTGGCGGCCAGCGCCGACGAGGCCACGCGCAAGCGCCCGGCCACGCCCAAGCTTGCGCTGGTGGCCGCGCCGGCCGACTACACCGCGGCCGACGGCAGAGCGGTGCAGGCCGGATCGATCGACCTGCTCGTGCGCATGCTCTCGATGGGGCTCTTCCACCACGCGTTGCCCGGCACCGGCGCGATCGCGCTCGCGGCCGCAGCGGCCTTGCCGGGCAGCCTGCTCGCGCCCTGGCGCCCGGGCGCGGGCGCGCCGCTGCGCATGGGCCACCCCTCGGGCCGCATCGAGACCGAAGCCGAGGCCGCCGAGCAAGGCGGCGTCTGGCGCATCCGTCGCGTCAGCGTCGATCGCAGCGCGCGCCGGCTGATGGCCGGCCACGTCTGGGTGCCGCGCTGAAGACGCGCAGGCGATCGACGTTCAGGCGGCCTGCGTGAGCAGCTGCCCGCCGCCGAAACTGCCGGTGGCCGGCGCCTTGCCGCCCGCGCTCACCCGCACCGCGCAGTACTTGAGCTCGGGGATCTTGCCCATCGGGTCGAGCTTCGGATTGGTGAGCTTGTTCACCGCGGCCTCGTACCAGCAGAAGGCGACGAACACGGCGCCCGTCGGCGTGCCCTCGTCGGCGCGGGCAAACAGGCTGACCTGCCCTCGGCGCGAACCGAGGGTCAGCAGGCCGCCGGGAGCGACGCCCAGGCGCTGCAGCTCAGCCGGGTTCAGCCAGGCCACCGGATCGGGCTCGATCGCGTCGAGCACACCCGAGCGCCGCGTCATGCTGCCGGTGTGCCAGTGCTCGAGCTGGCGGCCGGTGATGAGCACCATCGGATAGTCGTCGTCGGGCTGCTCGTCGGGCGGCACGATGTCGGCCGGCACGAAGAGCCCGCGCCCGCCGGCACGCGGGAAGCTCCGGGTGAAGACCACCGGCTGGCCCGGGTCGTCGTCACCGCTGCAGGGGTAGGTGACCGCGCCGTCGCGCGCAAGCCGCGCCCACGAGATGCCGGCGATGCTCGGCATCACGAGCCGCATCTCCTCCCACACGCGCGCCACCGCGTCGCGACAGTCGCTGGGCGTGGCGCCGTAGCCCGACCAGTCCAGGCCGAGCTGCGCGGCCATCGCGGTGATGCACCACAGGTCCTGCCGCGCCTGGCCCGGCAGCGTCAGCGCCTGGCGTCCGACCTGCACCGTGCGGTCGGTGTTCGTGTAGGTCCCGGTCTTCTCGGCGAAGGCCGAGGCCGGCAGCACGACGTCGGCCAGCGCCGCGGTCTCGGTGAGGAAGATGTCCTGCACGACGAGCATGTCGAGCGAAGCGAGCGCCTCGCGCGCATGCTGCGCGTTCGGGTCGCTCATCGCCGGGTTCTCGCCCATGATGTACATGCCCTTGACCCGGCCCGCGTGGATCGCGTCGATCACCTCGACGACGGTCAAGCCCGGCTGCGCGTCGAGCCGCTCGACGGGAACGCCCCAGACCGGCGCGACGCATTCGCGCGCCGCAGGTTCACCGACGCGCTGGTAGTCCGGATACATCATCGGGATCAGCCCCGCGTCCGACGCGCCCTGGACGTTGTTCTGCCCGCGCAGCGGGTGCAAGCCGGTGCCGGGGCGACCGATCTGGCCGGTGGCCAGCGCCAGCGCGATCAGGCAGCGCGCGTTGTCGGTGCCGTGCGCGTGCTGGCTCACGCCCATGCCCCAGAAGATCATCGCCGCGCGGCTCTTCGCGTAGAGCCGCGCCACTTCGCGCACCGTCTCGGGGGCGATACCGCTCACCGCCTGCATGCGCTCGGGCGAGAAGGCGCGCACGTTCTCGGCCAGCGCCTCGAAGCCCTCGGTGCGCTCGGCGATGAACTTCCGGTCGATCAGGCCCTCGGTGACGATCACGTGCAGCAGCGAGTTCAGCAGCGCCACGTCGGCGCCAGGACGGAACTGCAGCACGTGCGTGGCGATCCGCGCCAAGTCGCCGCGGCGCGGATCCATCAGCACGAGCTTCGCGCCCTGCTCGACCGCGTTCTTGATCCAGGTGGCGGCCACCGGGTGGTTCACCGTCGGGTTGGAGCCGATGACGATCACGACCTCGGCCTGCAGCACGTCGATCACCGGGTTGCTCACCGCCCCGGAGCCGATGCCTTCGAGCAGCGCCGCCACACTCGACGCGTGGCACAGCCGCGTGCAGTGGTCGACGTTGTTGCTGCCAAAGCCCAGGCGCACCAGCTTCTGGAAGAGGTAGGCCTCCTCGTTGCTGCCCTTGGCCGAGCCGAAGCCGGCCAGCGCCCGCCCGCCATGCGCGTCGCGCAGCCGCGCGAGCGTCCCGCCGCCCAGCGCCAGCGCCTCCTCCCAGCTCGCCTCGCGGAAGAGCCGTTGCAGGTCGCGTTGCGGGTCGAAGGGCGCATGCGGATCCTTGGCCACGCCCTCGCGCCGGATCAGCGGCTGCTGCAGCCGCTGCGGGTGGTGCACGTAGTCGAAGCCGTAGCGGCCCTTCACGCACAGGCGCCCGTGGTTGGCAGGGCCGTCGCGCCCCTCGACCTGGATGATGCGATCGTCCTTGACGTGGAAGCTGAGCTGGCAGCCGACGCCGCAGTAAGGGCAGACCGAGTCGACGCTGTCGTCCGGCAGCACGGCGCCGACGCCGCCGGCCGGCGCGATGGCCCCGGTCGGGCAAGCTTGCACGCATTCGCCGCAGCCCACACAGGTCGAGGCGCCCATCGCATCGCCCTGGTCGAAGACGATCTGCTCGAACGCGCCGCGAAACGCCAGGCCGATGACGTCGTTGCCCTGCACCTCGCGGCAGGCGCGCAGGCAGCGCGTGCACTGGATGCAGGCATCCAGGTTCACCGCGATCGCCGGATGCGAAGGGTCGGCTGCCGTGCCCGGCCGCGCCGGGAATCGCGAGGCGGCAACGCCCAGTTCCTCGCTCCAGGCCCGCAGTTCGTCGTCGCGCCGCAGCGCGTCCTGCGGCATGTCGGCCTGCAGCAACTCCAGCACCAGGCGCTGGCTGGTGCGTGCACGCTCGCTGCTCGTGCGCACGACCATGCCGGGCGCGGGCTGGCGGCAGCAGGACGGCGCGAGCACCCGCTCGCCGTCGATCTCGACGACGCAGGCGCGGCAGTTGCCCACCGGCCGCAGACCGTCGCCCAGGCACAGCGTGGGGATGGCGATGCCCTCGCGCTCGGCGACCTCGAAGATCGTCTCGCCCTCGCGCGTCTGGACGCTGCGGCCGTCGAGGGTGAATTCGATGGACCCGCTCATGACCGCACCTCGTCGGGAATCTCGTCCGGAAAATAGCGCATCAGGCAGTCGACCGGATTCGGCGCCGCCTGCCCGAGGCCGCAGATCGAGGCGTCGCGCATCACCTGGCCGAGCTCGGCGAGCAGCGCGCGGTTCCAGACCGGCTGCTCCATCAGCAGGCTCGCCTTCGCGGTGCCGTTGCGGCAGGGCGTGCACTGGCCGCAGCTCTCGTGCTCGAAGAAGCGCATCAGATTGCGCGCGACCTCCGCGATCGAATCCTGCTGCGAGAGCACGACGATGGCCGCGCTGCCGATGAAGCAGCCGTGCGGCTGCAGGGTGTCGAAATCGAGCGGCAGATCGGCCAGCCGTGCGGGCAGGATGCCGCCGGAGGCGCCTCCGGGCAGATAGGCCTTGAGCTCGTGACCCGGCGCCATGCCGCCGCAGTGTTCGTCGACGAGCTCGCGCAGCGTGATGCCCGCCGGCGCCAGCTTGACGCCGGGCTCGCGCACGCGACCGCTGACCGAATAGCTGCGCAGCCCGTGGCGGCCATGACGGCCGTGGCCGGCCCACCAGTCGGCACCGCGCTCGACGATGTCGCGCACCCAGTACAGGGTCTCGAAGTTGTGCTGCAGCGTCGGCCGCCCGAAGAGGCCGACCTGCGCGACGATCGGCGGGCGCAGCCGCGGCATGCCGCGCTTGCCCTCGATCGACTCGATCATCGCCGACTCCTCGCCGCAGATGTAGGCGCCCGCGCCGCGACGCAGTTCGATCGGCGGCAGTCCGGGGGCAGGTGGTGTCGCCTTCAGCGCCGCGAGTTCACGCTGCAGCAGCGCGCGGCAGCCGTGGTACTCGTCGCGCAGGTAGATGTAGATCGCCTGTGCCTGCACCGCCCAGGCGGCGACCAGCATGCCTTCGAGGAAGCGATGCGGGTCGCGCTCCAGGTACCAGCGGTCCTTGAAGGTGCCGGGCTCGCCTTCGTCGAGGTTCACCGCCATCAGCCGCGGCGCCGGCTGTGCGAGCACGCTGCGCCACTTGCGCCCGGTCGGGAAGCCCGCCCCGCCCAGGCCCCGCAGCGACGAGGATTCGAGCACCGTGATCAGCGCTTCGGCGCTGCGCTGGCCGCTTGTGCACTCGCGCAGCAGGCGGTAGCCGCCGGCCGCCTGATACGCGGCCAGATCGGTGTAGGGCTCGGGCTCGTGCGTGCGCAGGTCCCGGGCCACCGCAGCCTGCACCGACTCGGGCGTCGCATGCCGCACCGGATGCTGGTGCACGACGGCCACCGGCGCGGTCTCGCAGCGGCCGACGCAGGGCGCCGGAATCACGCGTACCTCGCGGCCGAGCAGTCCGGGCAGCCGGGCGAGCAGCTCGCGCGCACCGGCCAGCTCGCAGGCCACGCCGTCGCAGACGCGCACGGTCAGCTGCGGCGGCGCGGGCAGCTGCCCTTGCGCGTCCTCGCGCACGACGTCGAAATGGTGATAGAAGCTCGCGACCTCGAAGACCTCGGTCTGCGACAAGCGCAGCCGCTCCGCCAGCGCCGCCAGGTGCGGCATGCCGAGCTGGCCGTAGCGGTCGTTGATCGCGTGCAGGTATTCGATCAGCCGGTCGCGGCGCAGCTCGCCGTCGCCCAGCAGCGCGCGCAGTTCCTCGCGCCGCAGCGGGTCGACGCGGCGTCCCTTGGGCGCCTCCCGGCGGCGCTGGCGCGACGGCGGTTGCGGATCGGTCGGGATGGCCGGGACGATGGGAATGGTGGAAGCGGTCACGTCGCGTAGTCGGCACCAGGCGCGACTCGGTGGCAGGGGCCGGATCAGTCTAGACCAGCTATGGCGACAGCGTCATACCCCCACACTCCACGGGCACGGCGCCGAAGCGCGCGCCCACAGCGCGTTCAGGGCATCAGCTCGCCACCGGCGACGACGATGCTCTGTCCGGTCACCGAACAGGCGGCCTCGCTGCACAGCCAGCCAACCGTCTCGCCGATCTCTTCGGGCGCGATCAGGCGCCCCTGCGGGTTATGGGCAACCAGGCTCGCCAGCGCGTCCTCGCGCGAGCGGCCGGTCTTGGCAACGATGTTCGCAATCGCGTCGCCGACGATGTCGGTGTCCGCGTAGCCGGGGCACACGGCGTTGACGGTGACCCCCTTGCGCGCGGTCTCCATCGCCAGTGCGCGCGTGAAGCCGATCAGCGCATGCTTGGCCGCGCAGTAGGCGGTCACGTAGGCCATGCCGGTGAGGCCCGCGGTCGACGCGATGTTGACGACCCGCCCCCAGCCGGCGGCGAGCATCCCGGGCAGCACGGCCTGCGTCGCGTAGACGGCGCCCAACAGGTCGACGTCCAGTGTGCGGCGCCACAGGTCGGCGTCGCTCTTGAGAAACGGCGCCGAAGGCGCGATGCCGGCGTTGTTGACGAGGATGTCGATGCGCCCGCGCTCGCGCAGGCAGGCCTCGAGCGCCGACCGCACCGAGGCCTCGTCGGCGACGTCGACGAGCGCGTTTCCTGCCGCGACTCCGTGCGTCGACCGCAGTTCGCGCACCGCCGCTTCCAGCATTCCCCCGCTGCGGCCGAGCACCGAGACCGACGCCCCGCGCGCGGCGAGTGCCGCGGCGATCGCGCGGCCGATGCCGCGGCCCCCGCCGGTGATCGCGGCGTGCCGGCCCTCGAGTGGCCGCGCTGCAGTGGCTGCTTGGCTCATCAAGACTCCTTGCCGACGGGCAGACTGTTCAGGCACCGGCGACCCGTCACTTATGCGCGGGAATTATCGAGGCTCGGACGATCGAGCCGACGCCCGCAGCGGTTCGCGCTCAGATGCTGCCTGCGAGCACGGCCAGCGTCAGCCGCGAGACGCAGACCAGCCGCCCCTGCTCGTCGCTGATCTCGATCTGCCAGACCTGCGTGCTGCGGCCGCGGTGGACCGGACGCGTGATGCCGCTGACCCAGCCCGACTTGACCGCGCGGATGTGGTTGGCGTTGATGTCCAGGCCGACGACGTAATGGCCTTCGGGCGCGCTGAAGGCGCCACCGCAGGAACCCAGGGTCTCGGCCAGCAGCACCGAGACGCCGCCGTGCAGGATGCCCAGCGGCTGGCGCGTGCGTCCGTCCACCGGCATGCGTGCGCGGATGAAGTCGTCGCCGACTTCGAGGAATTCGATGCCCAGGTGCTCGGGCGAAGTGCCGACATGGACCTCGCGCAGCAGGTCCGTGGAGAGGGGGCGGGTCCAGATCGCAGCCATGGGTGGAGTGCTCTTTCAGTCGGGGGTTGAAGACGAGCCGCTTGCAGCGGCTTCACGTGCCGTGCCAGGCAGCGCGAGGATGGCGCTGGCCATGCGCTCGGCCGCGCCGCGGTGGGCACGGGAGAAGGACAGCGCGTTCGCCGCCATCGCCGCGCGCTCGGCAAGGCCGCTTGCGGTCGACACGAGCTCGACCGCGAGTGCGACCGCAGCCGGCAGGTCGGCGACGCGGCGTGCCGCGCCGGCCGCGATCGCGTCGTCGGCGGCCGCGGCGAAGTTGAAGGTGTGCGGGCCCATCAGCACCGGGCAGCCGCAGGCCGCGGCCTCGATCAGGTTCTGCCCGCCAAGAGGCGCGTAACTGCCGCCGAGCAGCGCGACGTCGGCCAGCGCGTAGTAGAGCGGCATCTCGCCGATCGAGTCGCCGATCCAGACGTCGGCTGCCGCCGCCTCGGGCGGCGGCGCATCGACAAAGGCACTGCGGCGCAGGACGCGCGGCAGGGCAGCCTGGGCGAGAGCCGCGACCTCATCGAAGCGCTGCGGATGCCGCGGCACGAGCAGCAGCAGCGGCCGCGGCGCGGGCAGCGCCGCCCAGGCGGCCAGCAGCGGCGCTTCCTCGCCTTCGCGCGAACTCGCCATCAGCACGACGGGCCGCGCCAGCGCCTGCCGCCACTGCCGACCGCGTTCGAGCAGCGCCGCGTCGGGTTCCAGATCGAACTTCAGGTTGCCCGCGACCTCGACCGGCGCCACACCGGATTCGCGCAGGCGCGCGGCGTCGGCCTCGGTCTGCGCAAGCGTGCACGTCAGCGCCGCGAGCGCCGGCTGCAGCAGCGCACGCACGCGGCGCCCCTTGGCCTGGCTCTTCTCGGACAGGCGCGCATTGGCCAGCACCATCGGCACGCCGGCCTTGCGCGCCGCCAGGAGCAGGCTGGGCCAGATCTCGGTTTCCATCAGCACGCCCACCGCCGGGCGCTGCTGCCGCAGGAAGCGGCGCACGGACCCCGGCGTGTCGAAGGGCAGCCAGAGCTGCGCGTCGCCGGGCTGCAGCAGCGCACGCCCGGCTTCGCGTCCGGTCGCGGTGCCGTGGGTCAGCAGCAGCGACACGCCGGGGCGCTGGCGGCGCAGCGCGTCGACGAGGGTCCGCGCCGCGCGCGTCTCGCCGAGCGACACCGCGTGAATCCAGATGCGGCCGGCCGGCCCGGGAACGCGACCTGCGTAGAGACCGAGCCGCTCGCCCCAGGCGGCGCGGTAAAGCGGTTCGCGCAGCCCGCGCCACCACAGGCGCGCATAGAGGACCGGGAGCAGCAGCCGCAGCAGCCAGCCGTAGGCAAGGCGTGCGAGTACAGCCTTCATCGGCTGGCGCCCGCCACGCCTGCAACGCCCCCGTGCAAGGCTCAGTGCGAGGCCGCAGCCACCTGGGCGTCGGGCTTGACGCTGCGCAGCGCGGCGAGCATGCGCGCTTCGATGCGCTCCAGCGCCGCCGGCGTGTGGCCCTCGAAGCGCAGCACCAGCACCGGCGTCGTGTTGCTTGCGCGGATCAGGCCGAAGCCGTCGGCGAAGTCGACGCGCAGCCCGTCGATGGTGCCGACCTCGCCGTCCGGGAAACTCAGCCGCCCATCCGCCACGCGCGCGAGCAGTTCGGCCACCAGCGCGTGATGCTCGCCCTCGGCACAGGCCACGTTCAGCTCGGGCGTGTTGTAGCTCGTCGGCAGCGCGTCGAGCACCGCGCTCGGGTCGGTCGCGCGCGAGAGGATCTCGAGCAGCCGCGCTGCGGTGTAGGTCGCGTCGTCGAAGCCGTACCAGCGCTCGCCGAAGAAGAGATGCCCGCTCATCTCGCCGGCCAGCGGCGCACCGGTCTCGCGCAGCTTGGCCTTCACGAGCGAGTGCCCGGTCTTCCACATCAGCGGCACGCCGCCGGCCTCGCGGATCGCCACCGGCAGGCGCTGGCTGCACTTGACGTCGTAGATGATCGTCGCCCCGGGGTGGCGCGTGAGGATGTCGCGTGCGAAGAGCATGATCTGCCGGTCCGGCCAGATCACGTGCCCATCCCGGGTCAGTACGCCCAGGCGGTCGCCGTCGCCATCGAAGGCCAGGCCGAGTTCGGCGCCCGTCGCCTTGACGACGAGCTCGAGGTCCTTCAGGTTTTCGGGCTTGCTCGGGTCGGGATGGTGGTTCGGGAAATCGCCGTCGACCTTCGAGTACAGGTCGATCACCTCGCAGCCGAGCGCACGCAGGATTGCCGGGGCGCTCGCGCCGGTGACGCCGTTGCCGGAGTCGACGACGATCCGCATCGGCCGCGCCAGCCGGCAGTCCGAGGTGATGCGGTGCGCGTACTCGGGGACGATGTCCATCGCCGCGACGCGCCCCTTGCCGCTCGTGTAGTCCTCGCGCTCGATGCGCTGGCGCAGCCGCTGGATCTCCTCGCCGTGGATCGCGCGGCCGGAGAGCACCATCTTGAAGCCGTTGTAGTCCTTGGGGTTGTGGCTGCCGGTGACCTGGATGCCGCTCGTGCAGCCATGTCGGCCGCGCGTCGCGGCGACGTAATAGAGCATCGGCGTCGTCACCATGCCGAGGTCGACGACGTCGAGCCCGGTCGACGCCAGCCCCCGGATCAGCGCCGCCGCAAGGCCCGGCCCCGAGACGCGGCCGTCGCGCCCGACGGCCACCGCCTTCTGCCCCTCGGCGATCGCTTCCGATCCGAAGGCGCGGCCCAGGTGCTCGGCGAATGCCTCGTCGATGGTCTGACCGACCACGCCGCGGATGTCGTAAGCCTTGAAGACGGAAGCCTGGGTCTGCATGGGATTCGTGCTCGGGCAAGGGCGCGTGGGCGATGCGGCGCATTCTAGGCAGCGGCCTGCGCGTGAACGTCCGCCCGATGAAGGCGCCCCGTGAACGCACCCGCTGAAAGCGCGACCAGCAACAGGTCCGGAAACGGCGAGCCCCCGCCCGGGTGGCGCGTAGCATGCGCCGCATGGTTCTCGATGCCGATGCCGCCTACCTCGCCGTGAAGGCACGCGACGCGCGCTTCGACGGACGACTCTTCGTCGGCGTCACCAGCACCGGCATCTACTGCCGGCCGGTCTGCCGCGTGCGCACGCCGCGGCGCGAGAACTGCCGCTTCTTCGAGACGCACGCGCAGGCCGAGGCGGCGGCGTTTCGCCCCTGCCTGAAGTGCCGGCCCGAGATCGCACCCGGGCTCTCCGCCATGGATTCGTCGCGGCAGCTCGCCGACGCCGCCGCGCGGCGCATCGAGCACGCGGTGCACGCGGGGCAGCCGATCGCGCTGCCGCAGCTCGCCGCGCGGCTGGGCGTCACCGACCGGCACCTGCGGCGCATCTTCCAGGCCGAACACGGCGTCTCGCCGCACGCCTACCTGAACACGCAGCGGCTGCTGCTGGCCAAGCAGCTGCTGACCGACACCGCGCTGCCGGTGACGCAGGTCGCGCTGGCCAGCGGCTTTGGCAGCCTGCGCCGCTTCAACGCCGCTGGCCAGCGCGACCTGCGTCAC